>SDBV01013311.1_pt1 | contig 10477 bp, 11 predicted proteins | sample 2277081 | NCBI WGS metagenome assembly SDBV01 (sample SAMN10402039, study PRJNA504765) | marine sediment metagenome | isolation source: marine sediment core GS10_PC15, 223 cmbsf | place: Arctic Ocean: Southern Knipovich Ridge | collected 2010
AAACACCGGCTGCCGGGGGTCGGCCATCCGGGTCGCCCCAATGGCCTTGAACTTGCCCATCACCGCGCCGGTATTATCGTGGGTCATGACATGGGCGGGCCGGATGGAAATGAAGTCGCCGCTGCGGACGGTGTGGCCCGGCTCCAGGTCCACAGCGTAGCGCTGGGCGATCTTTTCAACTAGGTTTTGCGCCATTGCACTGGCTATACCTTAAAGGGTTCGAAGCTCACAAAATCCGCGTGGTGCACAATGATCGACTCCACCGTGCGCTTGCCCAAGTCGCCCTCTTTGCTGTGGGTAGCAATGATATGCAACACCTCCGGCGGCAGGTCGAAGCGCTGGGCGATACCCACCCCGCTGAAGGGGTGCCGCACCAGTTTCCCGGCGGCGCTGGTGGTGAGCTTACCGTCTACGATCTCGTACTCCAGCAGTTTACCCACGTCGATCAGGATCGCTCCCGCGATCAGGATATCCATGTCGATGGTAATCTCATCGCCGAAGTTGGCCTGCATCCGCTTGGCAATATCCACCGCCAGCTGCACGCAGGTGCGCTTGTGGTTCATGAAAGTCACCTTACAGTCCTTGATCAGCAGCGAGAAGGGGATCTTCTCCAGGTCCTCCGCTGATAGCACGCTGTTCTCGATGGCCCAGGCCCAGGCAGCGGTTACTTTCTCGCGTAAGTCCTTGCCCTTGATCCATTCGATCTCCGGCCAAAGCCTTAAAATGTTTTCCCGCATAGTTGAATCCCTTGGTGAATAGGATCATAAAATGTTGAATGTTGAATGTTAAATGTTGAATGTTAAATGTTGGATTTGAATGTATGTTTACGTTTTTCCTTGCGCTGTTTTTCTGGATGTCGTGAATATGGCGGTTAGTTCACGGCCTTCGTTGAGTAATGGTTCGATTTGCTCATTATCCAGTAAACTCTCATCCATGATAAACTCGGTCCAGAAATAGGATTCATCCGCCTCTTCAATGACTATGCTCAATTTGGATATAAAACTGGCCTTGGACTGAGCCATGCACGCGGCCCGATAGTTGGAGGCAACCGACGTCGCACACCGGATCAACTGTCCTTTAATATGTCTTCCGAGCGTTGAATTTGGAAGAGCATTAGCCAGTTTGACAGATCGATGAGCAAATTCTTTTGTCCTCTCTTTTAGCTCATCACCTTTCATGAGTTTTTCTAATTTCTTATTCTTGATTTATCATTCATCATTTATCATTTATCATTCATCATTTATCATTCATCATTTATCATTCATCATTTATCATTCATCATTTATCATTCACCATTTATCATTCACCATTTATCATTCATCATTTATCATTCATCATTTATCATTCACCCGATAGATGCTATCCAACACCGTGCCATCCACCCACTTCACCACGCCAATGACCTCATCGCTCAGCTCCGGCTTGTCGGCCGGCCCACCCACCAAGGCATCCACCTCGGCCTTGATCTCCTCGATGGGCCGAATCGGTAATCCACTGTCTTTGGTGGCCGCGATCAAGTCCTCCCGTCGGGGATTGATAGCGATGCCCCGTTCGGTCACTATCACGTCGATCAATTCGCCGGGACCGCACAAGGTGGTCACCTCGTCAACGATGATGGGGATCCGGTTGCGGAAGGCCGGGATGGGCAGGATAGTGCACTTGGCAAACAGGCAGTTCTGCCAACCGCCGATACCGTGCAGCATAACGCCATCGGAGTGGGTCACAACATTGGCATTAAAATTAACATCTACCTCGGTGGCCCCCAGCACCACCACGTCCAGCATACCGGCGAAGTTGCCCTTGCCGTGATAGTTATAGGAGGTGAACGGCGAGGTGTTGATGTGGCCGGGATTCTCCCGCATGGAGCGCACCCCCTCCAGGTCGAAGGTCTGGCCGTCCAGGATGTAATCGGTGAGGCCCTCCTCCAGCATCTCTACCAGGTATTTGGTGGAACCGCCGCGGATAAAGCGGGCCCTCACGCCGGCCTTTAGCATCAGTTCCTTCAGGTAGATGGCGAATGCCAGGGCGGTGCCCCCCGCTCCCGCCTGGAAACTGAAGCCCTCCCGCATGATCCCCGCCGCCTGGACGAACCGGGCGGTGAGCTCGGCGATCAACAGCCGGTCAGGTGAGCGGGTCAGCCGGGTGGTGCCCGAGACGATTTTCTCCGGGTCACCGATGCGATCCAATTCCACCACGTAGTCGATGTTCTGCCCCATGATCTGCCAGGGCACGCAGGGAAAGGGCACCAGGTTATCGGTCACCACGATGGAGCGGTCGGCATACAGCGAGTCCGCCAGGCCAAAGCCCAGCAGCCCGCAGGCCGAGGGTCCCCGATCACCAGTGGCGTTCCCGAACGCATCGGCCGTGGGTGCCGCCAGCACGGCGATGTCGATGTGTACTTCCCCGTCCTGCACCGCCTGCCAGCGGCCGCCGTGGCTGCGCAATACCGCCAGGCCGTTCATGCCACCTTCACTGGCGAAGCTCCCCAAGGGACCGTTCAGCGAGCCTTCCACCCAGGCGATGGTACCCTTTTTCATGTGCTCGATTATCGGCTCGTGGCAGGGAAAGGCCGCCGAGGGGAACCAGCGCAAGTTCTTCACACCCAACTGAGCGGCGGCCTCGAACACCGGGACCATCAACAGGTCGCCGTTGCGGAAATGGTGGTGGGAGGAGATGGTCATACCGTCGCGCAGACCCGCCTGCTGCAAGGACTCCTTGAGCGAGCCTACCCGCTTGTCGCCGCCAGGGGGATAGTCGGCGCAGCTGCGGATGGGCGGGGCGGACTGGTTGCCCGATGGGCGGTACTTCCCAACCCCCTTAAACGGGGTCTGCGGCACACCATTGACCTCGTTGGGCACCAGGCGGTCAGCAGCGTTCTTATTCCGTTTCAAGTTTCGAGTTCCGAGTTTCGAGTTCCAGAAACAAAGATAGTTCAGTTAGTTGTCTTTCGAGTACCACAGAAAGGCTAGATCGGTAAACTGCTACTGCTACTTCTCATGTTTCCATCCCTCAGCCAGGATCCCGGTAGCCACCGCCAGGTCCACCGTCCGCTGGGCCCGCTTGACCACCGGCGGGTCGATCATCTTGGTGCCCAGCGCAACCACCCCCAGCCTCTTGTCTCGCGCCTCATCGTAAGCCAATACCACCCGCCTGGCTTTCTCAATCTCCTCAGAGGTGGGAGTGAAGGCTGCGTTAATCACCACAATCTGCCGGGGATGAATGGCCCCCATGCCGTCATAGCCCAGCGCTTTGGCCTCCAGGGCAGAAGCTCGTAAGCCGTCCATGTCCTTCACGTCGCTGAAGACGGTGGCGATGGCCTGCAAACCGGCGGCCTGGGCAGCGTTGACCAGCATGCTGCGGGCGAAAAACGACTCACGGCCTTCCGAGGTGCGCTGGACGCCCAGGTCGGCGGTATAGTCCTCCAGGCCGATGGCCAGGGCCACATTGTTCTCGCTACCCTGGGCGATAGACAAGGCATTGAGCACCCCCAAGGCACTCTCGATAATCGGCATCAGGTAAACCGGTTCATGGCGACCACAGGCCGTAGAGATCTCGACGATCTTCTCAGCCACCAGCCGTACCTGGTAGGCCGTTTCAACCTTCGGAATCAGCACCAGGTGCACCGGTTGGGGTATGATAGCCTCCAGGTCGGCTATACCGCGCTCACCCTGGTTGATCCGCACCATTTTCTCGGCCCCGAAAAAGTCCAGGCTGCGCAGGGCGTTGCGCACGATCAACCGGGCTGAGGGCTTTTCCGCCAGCGCCACCGAGTCCTCCAGATCGAGGATCACCGCGTCTGGTCGGTGGATACCCACATTGAGCATCAGCTTGGGCTGGGCGCCGGGGACGTAAATGCGACTGCGTCGGAAGCGCTCGCGGCTGCTGGAGTAGCGGGCGTGGGATTGGACCTCTGGCAGGCTTTCGGCTTCCAAATCAGGGTACGCCTCTTTGACTGTCGCCTCGATCCGGGCCTGCAAGACGAACGGCAACGCCCCGTGGTCTTCTATCTCCAATATGCCGTGAGTGAGACCCAGCTCGGTCAAGGTATGCTCCGCCAGCTCCTTGAGGGACCGCCCGAACAGCACATCGACTTTCGAATCAACCTGGATTATTAGCTGGCCGCGGGACTTGGGCTGGTAGCGCACCAGGCAATCCGATGGAGGCGGCCCATCCGGCTTCCCTGAAACAAACTGGTCACTCATGATGGAACTGATCCTTTTGAGATGGGATAAATTTACGTTCTACGCTCGTGAAATGAATAGAACTGTGGAATTGCGTTGACAGGTTGAGGCTAGCCGCTCCCCGAAGCAATCGCCACCGAGGCACTGGCTCCGATACGAGAGGCGCCGGCCGCAATCATCTGACGGGCATCATCACTGGTCTTGATCCCTCCAGCGGCTTTCACCCCCATGCCCGGGCCCACCACCCGGCGCATAATGGCCACGTCCTGGACGGTGGCACCCCCCTTGGAAAAGCCGGTGGAAGTTTTGACGAATTGAGCCCTGGCACGCTGGGCCAGCACGCAGGCCTGGATTTTCTCCTCATCGGTCAGCAGGGCGGTCTCGATAATCACCTTGACCGTCTTCCCCCCGGCGGCCTCAACCACCTGGCGGACGTCCTCCCCCACCTCCTGATAGCGCCCCGATTTAAGGAAACCGATGTTAATGACCATATCCAGCTCGTCGGCCCCCTGCTGGACCGCCCAAGCTGCCTCCCCCGCTTTTGCCTCTGGCGGTACCGCCCCAAGGGGAAAACCAACCACCGTGGCCACCATAACGTCGCTGCCGGCCAGTTGCTCCTTGCAGTAGGCGATCCACACCGGGTTCACGCACACCGAGGCGAAACCATATTCCCGGGCCTCGGCGCACAGTTGCCGCAATTCATCTTCGGTGGCATCCGGCTTGAGCAAGGTATGATCGATATAATCGGCCATCTCCGGCTTGCCCCTGGTGCCGATGGTGGAGCCCACCCGGTCGGCTCCGGCGCCCACAATCTGGCGCACCGTTTCCAGGTCCCGCTCGGGGCAACGGCAGTCCCGGCACAGACGGCACTGCCACTCGCCGCTTTCGCAAGCCTCCCGGCCGGGTGCTGTCTGGGTAATTACCCGATTTATCAATTGGTCCAGGGAGTCTTGATCAGTACCCATATTCATCTCCATCAAAGGCTAATCACCGGTATATTCAATATCCACCTGGTCCACCACACCCACGATTACCGCCTGGACCGGCATCTTGCGCCCGTACATGATTGCTGCGCCACCCCCCTCCTTATTCACCAGCACCTGGTCTCCCTTACCGGCGTTGGCCCGATCCAGGGCGATGAAGGTGCCGCCCAAGTCCGAGCCGTCGATATCCACCGGCTGCACCAGCAGCAGCTTTTCCCCCTGAAAATTACTATCCTTGATGGTTGACACCACCGATCCCACCACGCGTCCCAGGATCATTGCGCCCCCGCCTCTGCAATGCCGGCTAGCGCCTGCCGGACCTGCTCCACCAGAGCGCGGGCGTCATCAGCTGTGGGTCCTTCGGCGATGATCCGGATAACCGGCTCAGTATTGGAGCGGCGCACGTGGATCCAGCGGTCCGCCCACCCGAGTCTCAGCCCGTCAACCGTGTTATGCTCCGCTTCGGTGAAGCCGGTCGCGAGTTGGGTGAGTATAGCTTCCGAGTCTTCATCTCCCAGGGGGATTTTCTGCTTTACCATCTCCATGTTGGGCCATCCGGCCTTGATAGCGCTCAATGGCAGGGTCTGTTGGGCCAGCCGGTCCAGTACCAGGGCGGCCCCCACCAGTGAGTCACGCCCCAGGTGCGACTCCGCCAGGATTACGCCGCCATTGCCTTCTCCGCCGATCTCGCCGCCTACCGCCCGCATCATGTTCACCACGTTTATTTCCCCCACAGCTGAGCGCTGCACCTCAAGGCCGTATTTGCGGGCCACGTGATCGACCAGCATGGATGAGGACAGGTTGGTGGTCACCGGTTTGCGCCCACCAGTGCGCCGCAGGTAGCCGTCCACCGCCAGTACCTGGGTTAGCTCCTCGCCCAATGGTACCCCCTTTTCATCCACCAAGGCCAGGCGGTCTGCATCGGGGTCGGTGGCCAGGCCGATGTGCGCACCCTGCTCCCTCACGACGGTGCACAGGCCAACCAGGTTCTCGGCCAGCGGCTCGGCTCCCCGGGGGAAGGTGCCATCGGGAGTACAGTTCAAGCGCACTACCTGGCAGCCCAGCGCCTCCAACAAGGCCGGCAAGGCAAAGTAGGCCGCCCCGTTGACCGCGTCCACCACTACCCGGAACTTACGGCGGATGATGGCCTCGGTATCGATGCAGCTCAAATCCAGGACATCCAGGATATGGAGCCCGGCGGCATCGATCAGATCCCAGCCCCGGCCGGGGCGGGAGGTGAGCTTCTCGGGGACTTCGGTCTGATCGGCCCGTGTAAAGAGAATCTCCACCCGGCCCTGATCCAGGAAGCAACCATCGCTGCCGAAAAACTTCAGCCCGTTGTACTCAATAGGGTTATGGGAGGCGGTCAGGACGATCCCGCCGGCCAGGCTTTTATGGGGCACCAGAAATTGGGCCGTCGGTGTGGGAACTAGGCCCGCTACCTGCACCTGTCGCCGGGCGTCCTTTAAGGCCTGGCAGGCCACCGTCTGAAGCTCCAGGCCTTGGGGCCGGCTGTCGCGGGCTACCAGTATGGGACCCGGCGGTTGCAAAAGGGCGAAGGCCCGGACGTGTCGGTAGACCGTCGCCGCATCCAGCTCCTGGCCAACGACGCCCCGCACACCTGAGACTGTACGTATTAGTGCCATCTCGTTATCGGTACCGGCGGGAATACCGCCCAGCCCATAGCAATGTCGTGGAATTAAGGTTCATAGCCCTATACCGGGGCTAGAGTTTAAAAAAAATCCAGACTGGAAGCCTGGATTTAAGTTAATTGGAGCCTGATGAAAGGTAGCGTTTAACGGCGGTTAAGTCCCAGGGTGGCATTGCGGCGCATGCGGCGCTTGGCCTTGGACCGCTTGATGCGCCGTTCTTCGCTGGGCTTGAGATAATAGGCCGTGCGCTTGATGTCCTTCAATATGCCGGCCTTCTCGTACTTCTTCTTGAACCGGCGCAAAGCCCGCTCCAGCGGCTCATCTTTTCTGACTGTTACTTCTACCATATTATGTTTCAGTTGCTCCTATCGAACTACACATACATTATCTTATAACCAGTAAAGTTATTATCACCGTCGGTGAGAATCAATCCTTAATAACCCACTCGCAGGCTTACAACCCTACCAGGTGAGTTAGCGTGCCTCGTCGGTAAAAGCAGAACACCGCAGGCCGGTCGCCTGCACGAAGATGTTGACGTAGGACTGGCTCTCGCCGTTGGTGCTGTCACGGACGAAGCCGCTGATGGTGCCGGACTGTCCCTGGCCCGATAATCCGCTCAGGGCCAGGGCTGCCGATACCGATATAACTTCGAGGGCGAAATATGTTTTCATGCGCCTGAATTTAGCCTCCGGTCACCCCGCTTAAAAGATTCGCCAGGGTGATATAATCCGTTAGCGCCACCCTAGCGTGAGAATACCACCGGGAGGTGCAGTGGCCGGCGTGGCCGCGGGATATTTTCTATCCACCCTAGTTGCGATTCCAGAACGTCCCGGTATAAAAACAGAAGCACCTGCAACGCCTGGTTCTGTGTGGACGGCGAGACATTCTTCTCCACGGCCAGATACGTGAGAAAGGCGCTGATTTCTTCCTTTTCCCATGTTGGCGGGGTGGATCTTGTCGTGGAACAGGATGAACCTTTTGATCCACGGAACATAGGCCGTAATCGTCCGGTGACTGTAATTTCGCGTACGCATCACTCATGTTATTTTTGTCAAGGAGCCGGGGTCTTATTTAATATTGCGAATTTCCTCCATTCATGTTAATGCGATTATTATGCTAGCATCCTCGCCCCAATTGATATTACATAAATGTTTTTTGTTGCGTTTATAAGAAGTATAAATTATATTCAAGCATGGTCACAGATAAAATATCAGGCTTCAACGGCCGGGAAAGTTTCTTCATAAATAGTAGTTAGTAGCGTAAAAAGTATCATTTTATTCTAAAAGAAGGAATTTAGGATGAGTGAAAATGTGGAGGCTAAAGAAAGCGGTAAAGGGCTCATTATTGCTGCTTATATTATAATGGGTATTAGCTTCATGGCATTACTTGGATCATTAATAGATGGAAGAACTGGCCATATTTATTATTCCTTAACCAACTATAGAAGAATTGACCTTATTATAGTATCTTCATTTGCAACTTTAATTGGTAGAAATCTCTTTAATATACTGGCTTTAATTTTTGGATTAATTGCTTGGCGATCAAAAAAGAATATTAAGGGGAAAAGTGTAACTAGAATATCTATTATCCTTATAATATTATTTACAATTAGAGAGATTCTTCCACTATAAAAGAACTTCTTAAAATTTTGAGGTCACATTATTTTTAAGTTGATACGTGTGTTCATTTTCAAATTGCGCTGGTAACCCTCGCTTGAACTGACGTGAAAAGCTTTAACGTGATTTTATGGTTTTGGGGTTTTAAACACGTAGATTTGGAAAGGAGATATTGAATGGCATCGATTTTCACGCACCTCAGCTAATTCGTTAGTGCGATAACTTCCTAACGATCTTTAGATAATCGGCTACCGCCACCTTTTCCGCCCGCAAATCCGCCAGCCTTAGCTCTTCCAGTAGTTCCCCGACCTCCAGTGACTTCAACGCATTGGACAGCTTCTTTCGCCGCTGACCGAACGCGGCCCGCACCACGGTGGCAAACAGATCTTCATCGGCAAGGGCAGGTTCCGGCTCCCTGGGGACCAACCGCAGCAGGGCCGATTCCACCTGGGGCTCCGGCCGGAAAACCGTCGGCGGCAGGATGAACAGACGCTCCACGGCGCAATAGGCCTGCAGCATCACCGATAACCGCCCGTAATCCCGCCCTCCTGGGCTGGCCGCCATGCGCTCGGCCACCTCCCGCTGGACGATGAAGTACCCGTCGCGCCATTTTTTCCGCTGGTCGAGTAGCCGGAAAAGGATCTTGGAAGCGATATAAAAGGGCAGGCTGCCATAAACCCGGCTGCCATCGGGCAGTAAGGGCCCTAAGTCCGTCGCTAGCACGTCCCCTTCGATAATGGTCACATTTGCCGGTGCTTCCTCGCGCAGGTTTACTACCAACAAGGGATCGATGTCGATAGCTGTCACCGTAGCGCAGCGCTCGGCCAGGGGAAAGGTCAGCTCGCCGTGCCCCGGTCCGATCTCCAGGAAATGGTCCTCCGGCCGGGGATCGATGGCCCCCACGATCTTACGAATGTAATTGGGATCGGCCAGGAAGTTCTGGCCCCAGCGCTTGCGGGCGGGGGGGCGGTCGCGATTATGGGCAGTCATCCAGGCCGAATTTACGCTGCCACATCAGTCGGCGTAGTTTTCAGGGCGGGAAACAGCTCCGCCGCATTGGCCGTGGTGATTTCAGCCACTTCCTCCACGGTCATGTCAAGGACTTCGGCAATCCGCCTGGCCACGTGGCGCACGTAAGCCGGCTCGTTGGTGCGGCCTCGCTTGGGCACCGGCGCCAGGTAGGGGGAGTCGGTCTCCACCATCACCTTATCCAGCCCCACCGCCCGCAATACGGCCGCATTGGTGCTTTTGGGGAAGGTCACCGTGCCGGTAAAGGAGATGTGAAAGCCGAAGTCCAGCACTTCCCGGGCGAACTGCGGCGGCGATGAAAAACAGTGCACTACCCCGGTGGTGTGCCCGACCTCCCGTAACACCCGCATCAGGGCCGCGTCAGCGTTGCGGTTGTGCACGATAGCCGGTAGGTCCAGGGAAGCAGCCAACTCCAGGTGCCTGCGGAACAAGCGCTCCTGGGCCTCCCGGGGACTGAGGTCGCGGTAAAAGTCCAGGCCGGTCTCGCCAATGGCCACTACTTTGGCATGGGTGGCTAGCGCTTCCAACTCAGTAAATATGTTGGCGGGGGCCATCTCAACGTCGTGGGGATGCACGCCCACCGCCGCCCAGACTTGGGGATATTGCTCGGCCAGCGCGACGGCCTGCTGGGATGTGGCCAGGTCCAGGCCGGGAACGATGACCGCCCCGACACCGACATCAGCCGCCCGCTTGAACAGATCGTCCAGGCGACCATCGTAATCCTTATAGAACAGATGAGCATGGGTGTCGATCAACATTTGAGGAAGTTAGATAGAAGAGGATTGAACCACAATGACACAAAGAGGAAGGACAAGAATTGATAGTAACAGGCTCGATCGCCAAGGCACGCAGAAGCGGCGCTTCCCCCTCTATTTATAAGAGAGGGGGCTCCGCCGTGAGCAAACCAGGACATGGGTAACACATTATTATCAACACATGGGTAACAGTTATTGTTCATGTTTCGATCCCAGCGGAGGCCGTAGGCCGGAGCGGGGATCGAAACGAAGCGTCCGTTT
>SDBV01013312.1_pt1 | contig 10476 bp, 7 predicted proteins | sample 2277081 | NCBI WGS metagenome assembly SDBV01 (sample SAMN10402039, study PRJNA504765) | marine sediment metagenome | isolation source: marine sediment core GS10_PC15, 223 cmbsf | place: Arctic Ocean: Southern Knipovich Ridge | collected 2010
CTCTTCCGATAAAGCATATGGGGTTCATGAGAATCTTCCCTATCGGGAAGATTATGCACTCTTGGCGAGTGATCCGTACAGTACTTCTAAGTCCTGTACTGATTTAATTGCTCAATCTTATGCGTATACGTATGGCTTAAATACCTCAGTTCTCCGGTCTGGAAATATCTTTGGGCCGGGAGATTTGAACAAGTCTCGTATTATCCCTGGGAGTATTCTTCGAATTCTAGATGGCGAACGTCCTGTAATCTATCAGGGGGTGGGAGCTTACAAGCGGGAGTTTATGTATATAGATGATGTCGTAGACGCTTACATGTTTGCCCAGGATCGAGGGCTACAGGGTGAGGCCTACAACATTGGGGGTGCGGGGTTTCTCAACATCTTTGATACTGTGAAGATCGTTATCGAAGAAATGGGAGTTGATATTGAGCCTCAAATCCTTGAAAAGGATTTCATTGAGATCAAAGAGCAGTACTTAGACCCCGCTAAGCTTCAAAACCTGGGATGGGATTGTAAGTTTAAGATCCGAGAAGGGATTCGGGCGGCTATTCCGTGGTATAAAGAATACCACAAGAATCCCCAACAATTTTACTGGGCACATTAGGGGGTAGAAATGCAGATACCTATTTATAGACCCGAGCTACCCCCTTACGAAGAAGTGGAACCTGATATCAGAGCTATGTATAGATCTGGTATGCTTTATCCTGGCCCTTTCACGGACCGATTGGTGGATGAAGTCCTAGAATTCTGTGATGTCAACCACTGCCTGCCTGTATCTAGTTGTTCTCTGGGTTTGATTCTTATGCTAAACATGCTTCCAAAGGGTTCTAAGGTCATCATGCCTGCGTTCACTTTCAACGCCACCCTTCAGGCTTTAGAATGGAATGACTTAGTCCCGGTGGTGGTGGACGTAGATGATAATGGTCAACTTTCTATCCCCCGTGTGCAGGAGTGTTTGTCTCAACACCCTCATAATGTGGGCGCGGTCTTAGGGGTGCATATGTGGGGTAATCTGCTTGATACCCCCAAGCTACGGAAGGTTGGGCAGAGTTTTGGTGTACCTGTTTTTTACGACGGGGCGCACGCTTTGGGTAGTTTTGACGATGAATCTGTGGATTCTGGGGCCGCTACGTGCTTCAGCATTGCGGCCACTAAGCCTGTTTCTGCAGGCGAGGGCGGTCTAATCGTTACTAATGATGAGGCGGTATTTACTGAGCTTCAGGATGCCTCTAGTCATGGTCTCCACGGTAGTTTAGACACCCGAGTTCGGGGTATTAACGGTAAGATTCAAGAGTTTAACTCTATTCTCGCTTACTATGCTTTGAAACAGTTCGACAGAACCCGAGACCGCCGTCGTACTATTATGGAATTCTATCGAGATAGCTTCGATGCTCTCCCCATTAGGGTGTGGGAGACAAGAGAAGGGGTTCAGACTGTATCCTACAAAGACTGCGTGTTGTTCACAGAGACTACGGAGGAACGAGATAAGTTGGATGCCCATGTGCAGGCGGCAGGCATCGGCACCAAGAGATATTTTGAGCCTGCAATTCCTGATATGGGGTCATTTAAAGGGATTGAACATAGTGCGGAGAATGCTCGTAGGCTTGCCGCAACTTGTCTAACTCTTCCCCTTTACCCCGCATTAACAGATAGAGAGGTGGAGTATATTGTCTCAACAGTCCACGAGTATTACAGGGGCTAAGCTCTATATCTATGGAAAAGGGGGTCACGGCCGAGTAGTTCGGGACTTTTTCCCCGGGTATCCCCCTATCCAATTCGTGGAAGATCGTCCTATGCGAGGTACAATTCTTCCCAAAGATATTCCTGAGCGATCTCATGTGGTTGTGGCTATTGGAAACAACTTTGCTAGGGAAGATGTTGTTTACGGCTTGCGAAGTGACGACAAATCACTTATATTTTCTACTGTATCCCACCCTTCTGCGGAGATTTCTAATAGAGCTGAGCTAGTTGAAGGCATCATGCTTTGTGCCAAATCTGTGGTGATCGCAGGCGTACATATCGGTGAATTTACTATCATCAACACTGGAGCTACAGTGGATCATGATTGTACCTTAGGGAACTATGTACATATTGCCCCGGGCGTAAATCTTTGTGGATTTGTAGAGGTGGGGGATCGTACTCTTATAGGGGTAGGGAGCAGTGTGCGCCCAGATATAACTATTGGTTCAGATACGATCATCGGAGCTGGTTCCGTGATCGTCAAGGATATTCCCTCTGGCGTGATTGCACATGGCAATCCGTGCAGAGTAATCAAGGAGATTGAATAATGAAAATTGCGTGGACCTTGCTATGTCGGGGAAGAAACGATGAGTTTGTGTATTCTGTTCGTACCCACGCGCCTTTCGTAGATAAGAGTATCATTATTCTTCACGGTTCTGATCAAGAGAACAAAGAGAATGTGGAATTTCTCATGGCTGAGGGGACGCAGTGGGACATTGATGTAATTCGGACCGATATACCGTATGATCCCAAGGCTTTGCGGGACTTATACATGGAGAAATTGGACGAATATATGTCAGAAGTGGAGGAACAGGTTTGGTTTTTGATCACTGACTCTGATGAGTACCTAGAGCTTCCTGCTCTATACTCTTTACGTAAGCTTGCCGTAGAGGCTGAGAAACAAAACGCCAACATAGTAGGATTTAACTCCCACGATATCCAGACCGCCCCAGATGGAGAAGTTTATGAGAACAAATCCGGGTACTGGAATCCCAACTTCAACAAACACTATCCCGGAATGCGATACACCCCAGGCACACATATTGGAATAGCACGCCCGGTTCCAGCTAACATGGTTAACGCACCTCTGAGGTACTTTCACGTCAAGACTGTTGGAAGCCAATGGATTCGGGGGTGTCGCAACTATTGGACCACTGCTGAAGTGGCACAAAATACGACTAGCGATCCGCTTTGGGTTGAGTTTAAACAGTTGTGCCAAGAATATAACCTTGAAACCTTTGATCAGATGGCTGAATTGTTATATGCGGGGACAGTGCCTCCTAAGATTGGACGTTGGTTTGTCATGAACCGCAACAGTGAGAACTCAGAAGCCCGTTCATGGTTTGTGGTATACTTCGTTTTCCTCCATCCGGAACTAAATCTTGGTTGCGCTGGGAATCGTGATTTCCCGTATGATAAGGATCGGCAGGCTAGTGCTGATCTCACTTGGTAGGAGTAGAGAATGAGTACTTTTGATTTTAGTCAATTTAAGAATAGCGTGGCCACCAACCCGATTCCTGTTCAGAAGCCCGAGTCTGGGCCTGGAGAGCTTGTTTATGAATGGGCTGATGACTCCATCACATATGTGACGGTTACACAGGATAGATTGTCGCACAACCAGCGAAATCTTCCCATTGTTCTGCCTCACGTGGACAGAGCTGTAATTGTGGATGGGTTTAGTAGAGATGGTACTTACGAGTATCTTCAATCCTTAGGAAACAAGATCACTGTGATTCAACGAGAATGGGATGATAGTTTTGCCAATCAGTACAATGAATACCTCAAAAATCTCAAGGGTGGCTGGGTTTTGCTCTGCGATGATGATGAGATTCCTTCTGAGGGGCTGCTTAAGTCTCTTCGGGAAATTGTTGAGCAGTCTGAGAAGGGTACGAAGTTTGACACCGTAGAATTTCAGTGTAATGACATCACATATGTGGAGGGTGCGTGGGATGATCGAGTAGATAACGGCCCTAACAACTATTATCGTCAGATATTCTACAAGTGGAACCCCAATCTTACTTATAAGGTACATCTTCATCAAGCACTCACTGGTTTGAAGGGTCCTGTGGCCCGGGTGAATGCCCACTACTACCACATTAAGAGTACCACAGATGAGCTTCGTAATGCATGCCGTAACTATTTCATCTCAGGTGAGTGGCCCTCCACGCCTGTAGAGGAAGGTATTAAGACGCCCGAATGGAATGAAATGAAAGAGATTCTGGTAAAAAACCACCCGGAGGTACAGCTATTTAGTAAGCTAAACGGTTTTCTTGTTTCAAAGGAAATTAGTTCAGAGTTTATTATCTGGGCATTCAAGTATCGAACCCATAATGAGGGGGTGGACGGAGAATCTTCCGGCGAATTACGAGCATTTGCACGCTATCTAGATCTTCTAGGCTATGAGGAATAATGCGATATCTGATTACAGGAGGCGGAGGTTTCTTAGGAAGCGCATTAATAGCAGAGTTGATTAAAGGAAAGAAGAATGAGATATATGTCTTCGACAACTTTGCAGCCGGTGTTCCTGAGAAGCTCCCTAAAGATAAGATCAAACAGAGTATTGTAGGAAATATCAAGGATTTCTACTCTATCTCTAGAGCTTTAGAACGAGCACGCCCCGACGTTGTTGTTCACTTGGCTGCCCACACCACCCGTCCTGAGACTGTTGGGGAGTTTCGAATGTGTGGCGAAGTTAACTATATGGGCACCGCTAACCTTTTAGAAGCGTGTATGCGTGACTCATGTAAACCAAAGAAGATTGTGTTTGCATCTTCGGAAGCTGTGAGGAATCCCACGTCCCACCATGGGATTTCTAAATACGCAGCAGAAAAACTATTGGAATCAATATGCCCCCCTGCAAAGATTCAGTTGGGCATCTTACGATTTTCTGAAATCTATGGTGGGAGTATAGTCCAAAGCTCTAATAGTATGGTCAATTTCCTTGTAGATAACATGGTAATGGGTAGATCCATAGCAGTATTTGATGTAATCAAACAGAAAGACTATATCCATATCTCCGACGCTGTTAAGGCATGTAAGTTGGCTATCAAATCCTCTCAATCTCTTTTCAATGTGGACATTGGGCCAGGCGTCCCGATTGTTACGAAAGATTTGATTGAAAAATTACGGGAGCTTACTGAGTTTAGGGGAGAATTAAAGTATCTAGACCACCCCTCCGTAAGGGTATATGATTCAGTAGCAGATCCTACACCTGCTAAACAGATTCTTAAATTTGAATGTAAAGCAGACTTTGAAACGGAATTGTTAAGGTTGATTAGGAAGAGAAAGAAGGACCTTCAGTGACTAATAAAGAGTATGTGTACGTAGACGACGATAGGCAGGCACAGGAAGCTGTTGATTTTCTGATGAAACATGATCGTCTGGGGTATGATACCGAGACTACGGGATTGAAACTGATTGGGGGATTTTCAAAACTTCTTCTGATGCAATTGGGAACAGAGGAAGTAACCTACCTCTTCGATCCTAGAAGGATTGATGCCCAGGTTCTTCGGGAGCCCCTGGAATCTGAGAATATCCTCAAGATTCTCCATAACGCTAAGTTTGATTATCAGTCCACTATTCTAGATACGGGTATTGTGCTCAAGAATATTTTTGATACCATGCTGGCATACCGTTCCTTAACCTCTGGTTTGATTGAGAACGGACAAGGTGGGTTTGTGCCTGCTGGATTTAGAGATAAGAGCAAGAGGCACTGGCCCTATAAGAGTTTGGATTTTCTTTCTAAGAAATACTTAGGGATAGCTTTGGACAAGTCCGTCCGAGAAACTTTTGTTAACCACCAGTACAACAAGCAATTCAGCCTTGCTCAGCTGCGGTATGCCGCTGACGATATTGTTGTTCTCCCTCCTCTGTGTGACATTCTGAGCCAGGCATTGATAGATGAAGGCCTTATAGACACAGCGTTGTTGGAGTTTGCATTCGTCCGCCCTGCCGCCGAGATGGAATTGAATGGGGTACGGATAAACAAGGAGAAATGGCGGACGATCCTCTCTTCCGCTTCCGCAGCAGCCGCTGGGGTTGAAGTGGAAATGTCTGAGATTTTAGCACCTCTGTCGGAGCAGAACACTCTGTTTGGGACGAATACAGTTAACATTAAAAGCCCTGATCAACTGATGGATGCTTTCCGTAAGTTGGATATTGACCTTCAGAATACGGATGAAAAGGCTCTTAAGAGGGTGTCTCACCCACTTGCCAAGATGATTTTACAGCACCGAGCGTATACTAAGTTGATTTCCACCTATGGAGAAGTCATCCTTAGGAAGATTAACAGGAATACTAATCGTTTGCATTTCACTTTGCACCAACTGGGAACAGACACGGGGCGTTTGAGTTCTGAGAAGCCTAACATCCAGAATATACCCCAGAATAAGGAGAATGCAGAGGTAAAGGTCTCCTTCCGTGCCTGTTTTGAGGCAGAAGAAGGGAACAAGATACTCACTGCAGATTATAGCCAGTGTGAGTTGCGAATTCTTGCAGAGGTTAGCCAGGATAGCAAGTTCCTGGAGATATTCCGTACAGGTCAGGACTTACATATCATTACTTCCCAGCAGGTATTTAGTTACACCGATGCAGAGTTGGATACTTATATTAAGCTGAAAAAGAAAGACCATCCAGACATTGATCTGTTGGATTATTTTACAGACACTGAGGTTACTGCTTATAATAAGGTAGGTGATTTTCGAGACAAGACCAAGACTATTAACTTTGGTATCGTTTATGGTTTGAGTGCATGGTCGCTTGCCGAGAGATTCAAGATTCCCCAGGACGAAGCGGAGAATATCTTGGATAACTATTTCCGCACTTACTCTGGTATTAAACGTTGGTTGGGTAAGAATGCATATGAAACAGTTGCTAATAGATATGCTAGTACGATTCTGGGGCGCAAGAAGTATTTTGAATTGGCAGACCCTGCTGACGAGGAAGCTTTCCGTAGATCTAGGGGCGCAACGCGTCGAATGGGAAACAATCACGTCATTCAGGGGACTAATGCTGACATCACCAAGGTTGCCCTTGTGAATTTGCAAAATGCTTATGATGAGATTGAAGGAGCCCGTCTATTATTTCCGGTGCATGACGAAATAGTATCTGAGTGTCCCGGAAGTGTAGCAAACAGGGTAGCTGAAATCAAAGCTGAAGTCATGAAAGATGCTTTTCATCGCTTCATAAAAACTGTACCAGTAGGTAAAGATGATAAGGTTTTTGTAACAATAGCTAGCCACTGGTCCAAGTAGTTCTCCCCGTAGGGAATAGGAGGTGCTGCTTTGAGGATCGTAAAGGACACTCTCGAAGAGACTTTTACGGATTTGATAAGTACATCTTTAGAAGACAATGACCTTGAGATCAGTCCACAGGTAGAGACCTATGTAGTTGAAGTGGTGGCTAGTCTCTCTTCTGGGGTTCATGAAATGGTACCCAGAAGTATATTTTTGACCGACCTATTACACAAAGCCCTTGACTCCGACGGTCTAATTCGCAGAGAATATCTACGAGTTACCGGTGACGTGGCTTTGTTTGTTTCGGGCATCTTTCCTGATAGTTTGGAGTCTAGAAAGACTTGGTTTCATTTGGGAGATTACATCGACATTGGTCAGACTGCATACAGTAATATTCAAACTGAAACGTTTGATGAGCTGTCCATAAAGTTTCCCCAGGTAGTAGATGTTTTGAATACTGTGAGCATTAAGATAGATATGACGTCTACAGATCTAGCAAGATATATTCGTAGAAGGAGAGCAATCGATGTCCGAACTACCCACAGGTAGGAAATTTTCTATAGGAAGCTTATCAGGAGAAAGTACCAAAGAGTTTAATTTCTCCTTTTGTACCACGGCTGTAGAACTAATGCGTGGTCTAAGTGGAGTCACCAGTTTAGAAGCGTTTGATGGTATGGTCTTTGATTTTGGGTGTAAGTTTAGTCCTATTATGACTCCGAAGGGATTATTGTTCCCAGTTGATGTTGCCTTCGTCACTGATCAGGGTATGATTGTAGAGTTTCACCGACTCGATCCGGACTATGGGTTTACTCAAGGAACTATACGAAGAGATATACGTTATGTGCTTGAAGTTCCAGTTGGATTTTTCGATCTTCATGGTGTGAACATGGGAGATTTTTTATTTGATACTCAGCCCAATAACGATCCGAATACAAACAGAATCAGTTAAACAGAGAAATCTATACTGACAAGGAGAAGATAGGTTGGTGTCTAAATATACCCCTGAGACTTACTTTTTGAACCCGGCGCATGAGGATATAGCCCGGTCTAGGTATTATCTCAAGGATGATACGGGTGCCCCGTTAGAGAAGAATATTTTCGAAGCTTTCAAACGGGTAAATGACTATATTTATGAAAAGGATCCTGGGCATCGGGCGCTGGCCCAGAGTTTGTGCGAAGATAAAAAGATCATGTATGCTGGACGCCCGCTTGCACAGGCCGGAACCGGCATCAAGAACATGTTTAACTGTTTTGTTTTAGGTATTGATGATAGTCGTGAAGCTATCTCCGAAGCCCAGCGTATTCACTTCCATATTCAGGCGCATGGGGGAGGGACCGGTATTAACTTCTCCCCTCTCCGTCCTAGTGGTTCTTGGTGTAAAGGAGCCAACGCTAGATCCAGTGGCCCTGAGGGTTTCATCACAGCTATGGGGTATCTTTCCTCCAACATTCAGCAAGGAGGTAACCGTAGCGGTGCTAATATGGGCATCCTTAACGATACCCACCCCGGACTATTGAAGTTTATTACGAAGAAGTCTCGATCTAATTGGGAGAATCTTCGTAAGTTTGCAGTCATCACTGACGAGAATAAGTTCAAGCAGTGGCAGTGGGTTAATCCCTACCCATGGCAGACATTTAATGTTTCCGTAGCGATATCTGATGATTTTATGAGACAGGTTAAGCGGGAAACAAAGAAAGTCTGGAAGCTTCATTGGAATGAGGTGGAGTGGCCTCTTTGGGACTTTGAGCTACTAATGCAGGACACTCTGATGGGCGGTGAGATTGTTGAAACTATGGTACCCCTCAGTGTTTGTGCCCCTAATGAGGAAATTGCCTTCCATGAGGCTATGAATGAGGTGCCTTTTAGAAATACTGAGAACCTCACATTAGTCAATGGCCCCTATCACCTGACTGCACATGAGTGGTTCAGACGTATCTGTACTAATGCATGGGAAGACGGGTGCCCAGGCATCTTCTTCATTGATAGAGCTAGGGCTTTCCATAATGGGGAGTACTTCAACCCTCTTGATGCTACAAACCCTTGTGTTACTTCCGATACGTTCGTTCATACTTCGGAAGGACTCCTGCAGGTGAAAGATTTGATTGGAAAACCATTTAAGGCCCTAGTTAGTGGTCGTCTGTACGACTCCTGCCGTGGATTTTTTCCAACAGGTTATCGTCAAATTGGAACTCTAACCACCAAAGAAGGTTATGAATTACGGTTAACTCCCGATCATAAGGTTTTGTCTCTAGTTGGTTCTGAAGAGCGGTGGGTAGCAGCCAAGGATTTGCGGCTTGGAGATAAAGTTGTTCTAAATAATACCCGGCGCTTTGGTATGGGCGATATTCTTAGTAAGGGAGAGTTCAATAAAGGCTGGTTGTTAGGTGAACTTTTGGGTGATGGTTATTATAATTCTCAAAATGCAGCCACTCTTCAGTTTTGGGGGGACACTAAAGACTATATGTTGGAAAAGGCTATTGATAGATTGAAGTTATTTGATGGCCCTGCTAGATATGATAATCTTCGAACAGGCTATACTATAGAAGAACGTGATTGTGTAGGTGTGGGTAGCAAAAGACTTGCCGAAGATGCAGCTGTAAGGGGGTTGAGTAGGAGTAAGGAGATTCAGCCCGAATTGCTTAAGCAGCATGATTCTTTCAAACAAGGATTTTTACGAGGTTGGTTTGATGCGGATGGGTCTGTCCAAGGAAATCAAAGTAAGGGTGTTTCTGTTCGGCTATGGTCGGTTAATCAGAATAATCTTAAGTTTGCCCAACAAATGCTACTAGAATTAGGTATTACATCGAAGATTTATTTCAGACGTGAGTCGGGTCTTCGTAAACTACCTGATGGGAAAGGTGGTAAATCTGATTATAATTGTCAAGCAGCATATGAACTGATTATATCTAATGTGGATATAGTAGTATTCCAATATTTTGTAGGATTTGACGATCCTAATAAACGTAAAAAACTCACAGAGGTTCTTACAAGTTATAAGCGCGGGCCGTACGCTACCAAATTTTTAGTTACCGTGGATTCTTATACTTTAGGGAAAAAGGAAGATGTGTTTGATTGTACTGTGGATGAGGTGCATAGGTTTGCCGCAAACGGAGTGGTGGTGCATAACTGTGCCGAACAAGTATTGCCCCCGTGGTCTGTATGCTGCCTGTCCAGTCTCGTACTGCCCGAGTTTGTGACTGAAGACGGCGACATAGACTGGGAGGGGCTGAAGGAATCTGTAGCTGTCTTAGTCCGTAGTCTGAACTGGATCACTCTACTCAATGAGACAGGTGTTGATCAGATCGATAGTAATGCCCAGGCTGAGCGCCGAATTGGCCTCGGTACGATTGGTATGCATGAGGCTCTGATCCGTATGTCTATGGCCGGGAAGCGGGAGTATATCTACAGCCAGGATTCTGGCAGGGCCATGGCTAAGAAGATTCTGAAGTTCATCAAGCACTCTGCGTATGAAACATCCATTGAACTGGCCAAGGAGATCGG
>SDBV01013314.1_pt1 | contig 10476 bp, 10 predicted proteins | sample 2277081 | NCBI WGS metagenome assembly SDBV01 (sample SAMN10402039, study PRJNA504765) | marine sediment metagenome | isolation source: marine sediment core GS10_PC15, 223 cmbsf | place: Arctic Ocean: Southern Knipovich Ridge | collected 2010
CTCGACAACCTCGTCGATATCCTCTGCGCTCCTGCCGTACTGGTGCAGTTCGGCAATCGTCTCCGCTATCGCCCGTCCCGTGCCGACCCTGCCCGCCGCGCCGCCGAATATCTTCAGCTTATCCGCGTGTACCTGTAACAGCCGCTGGACTATCATCTGCCTGCCGATTCGAGACAGGTTTCGCCTCGCCGTGCTCTTGCCTAAAAGAAAATACCCTAACCGCTCGAAGCTAAGAACGGACAATTTGTCATACCCCCCGACTCTCGCAGCGCCCAAAATCGCCCGCTCAGCCTGGTACGTCGCCTGCTCAGGAACTAACAATACCAACGGCCGCTCATCCCCTTCATCCAGCAGCGCCTCCACTATCCGCCCGACGCACCAGCTCGTCTTGCCCGCCCCACTCCTGCCAAGTATGAACCGAACCGACATATAATCGTCCCTGAAAGACCGAATAAACCTCTTTTCCGCCCTGCATAGCTACGCAGAGCAGGGACATGTTTTTTACCACAATCCGGCCCTTTTTTCAATTCCTCCCCAAAACCACCCCTCACCTCGTTGCAGATACTAACAGAATTCCCTTGAATTTCCAGCCGTTAAACGGTCTAATGTTCCTTTGAGTTGTCAATGCCAACACTCAGGAAGGGACTTGTAATGGACACCGAAAAAAGCGGTTTTGGCACACGGGTGAAGGAATTTTTCTCTAAAACCGGTAGTCGCATGAAGCTCGCCAGACTGACCAAATCCGGGGGCTTCAGTCCCGATATTAATGAAAACGGCCTGCTCGCCGATACCCCTCACCATGACAAAGTAGAACCTCTCAGGCCACAAGCCGCCTCTGCCGAAAAACCGGCCCCTATGGTCAAGTCCGCCCCCGATTCAGCCAAAAATGAGCAGCTTGATAAACTACAGGACGGCTTTAATCGCCTCATCGGCCGGCTCGAAAGCATCAACGACAACCTTTCGCACCAGGTCGACCACCAGCAGCAGCTCATGGAACGCCTCGACAAGCTCCCCCAGATGTTCGAGAGCTTTGCCCCCAGCATCAAGAGCCAGCAGCAGCTTACCGAGCAGATGATTACCGAAATCAAAGCCTCTGCCATGAAAAACCAGAAATTCATCGATGCCGTCGAAAGCATCCCCACCGAAACCGCGAAACAGACCGATGCCCTGCAAGGCATCGACCACCAGCTTGCCGCCGCAGCCGATTGCGATGCGCAAATGACGCAGAGTTTCACAAAATTCCGCCTGGCACTCGATAAACTCGACCAGAGTACAGGGAGCCAGACTGATTCCATCCTGCTGATGAGCAAAACCTTCGCCGCAAGCGACCGCTATCTCAAATACATCATCTCACGCGACAAAAAACGCATGTTCTGGCTGCTCATAGTCTCGCTCAGCATATGCGCTACAGTAATTCTCGCTATGGTCGGAATCATTCTTTACCTTGGCAGATAAAAAATTTGAAAAATGGACTTTTTTTACTTGCAGCAGAAACATCATAGTGTTAATTTGATAATGTTCTTTTAAATTCTCAGATTTCGACCACAGGTCTAAGGGAACTCGGTGAGAATCCGAGACGGTCGCGCCGCTGTAAGCGACGCTCCGGCATCAGCCGGAAATCCCCAAGGTGTTGTCCCACTGCCATTTACACGGTTTATAGGCGGGAAGGGGCCAAAGGGTATGTCGCGAGTCAGAAAACCTTACCTGTAGCCGGTTGTGAATAATAGTGTTCTCGCGACAAGGAACAACATTCACCGGACCCTTCTGGAATCTAGACCATCGGTCCGTAAAAGGCGCAAATTCAGCCGCCGTTCCTCTCGCGGGAGCGGCGGCTTTTTTATTAACTTCACCCGTCCTCGCGTTAAGGACAACGGGCAAATTGAAAGGAGTCAAACAAAACACACAACTTGCCTTTGCAGTACGACACGGAATGTTACAGCTAACAAGTAATTGATTAACACTACAACAAGCAGCAAGAGCTTGTGAGTTGATACAGAAGAAGAGAACAAAAGGAGAGTGAAAATGGCTTCGGAGAAGGTGATGAAAAGCATGGTAGCTGTATTGATATTATGTAATGTCAGTAATGCTGATTCGGATTTTTTTGAACCTGTGAGTGGATACCAGGCAAAAGATATTTTAACAAACGTGGCCTTTGACGGCTACGATACATATGGCAGTAATGTGCTCTGCTGGAACGGCAACAGTCTGAAAATTTACAACAAGAACGGGACACAAACCAAAGATTTAGGCAGCCCGGCGGGATATTCGGGCTGGAACAGTTTCGTAAAACTCGACCCTTCGGGTAATTCAGCCTGGGTGGGACTGACGGTAAGCGGAAACACAGATGACAGGATTTATCAGGTTGACCTTGACAGCAGCACCTGGACATATAAGGCCACACTGGGAGGTAATTTCGAGGTCGGTTTTTACGAGTCAAATGTTTATGCTTTAGCCCTTAACGAGACACTGGCGTACGGGACTGCGAGCATCTGGCTTATGGACAGCACAGGCAATAACAACCACGACTTAATCGCATCTATAGGAGGATATTCGGCAGGCATTGCCCTCGATGCCTTTGGAAACATCTATTACGGCACGAGTGGAATAGGTTCCGGAAATACTCTGGTCAAATTCACAGCAGGTCAACTCGCCGGTGCCATTGGTGCAGATTACCTGGAATTAACAGATGCGATTTTGCTTTCGGAAATCGACGGCGGCGCATACGACACCGATATAGATGATGCCGGTAACGTTATTTTCAGTGCAAACGGCACAGAGTCATCATATGTCGCTGTCTGGGATGGTTACACAGGCAGCGGGACAAATTACGACCTGCTCGGCACAGGAAAAGGAACGGTCAACTGGTTCAGCTCTATAGACAGTGAAGGTGATATGACCGACGAAGGGCTTTTATATCAGTCTGATTTTTACTTCGATGGACTGGCAGAGGTTACGATTCCCGAACCTGCAACAATTATCCTGCTTGGTTTGGCAGGTTTATGGCTTCGGAAAAGGTGTAATGAAAAGAGGATTTACAACTGATGTTTAGCCTATCTCAACAGGCGGGCGGGGCGGGCTGACCTGCCCCGTCCGCCTTCCGGACAAGAGGGTGATGGTGATTAAAAAAGTCGTAATAAATTTATTAATTTATTTATTATGTATGAGTTTTGTAATGGCGGATTTTAATCCATTTGCAGCTAAGGTAATTAACATAAGCTTAAACGGCCCTAATGAGCCGAATTATCTGCCCGCACTCGGTTACTGGATAAATGACCCATGTTATAACGATGCCGACAAGGCACTGGGAGCACCACTTAGTGGCGGAACCTGGGCTCAGGATAATAATTCGGTCGTCAGCCTGGGAGGCTTCGGGGGACAAATTGTCCTGGCTTTTGACCATAATGTAGAAAATAATCCCGCAAACCCGCTGGGCCTTGACGCTATCGTCTTCAGCAACAGCTTTTGGCCTGATGGAAATCAAACTCATTTCACAGAACCGGCAACTATCGAGATTATGCCGGAATTAAACGACAACAATACTCCCGGTGATGACCCCTGTGAAATCTGGTATCTGATACCCGGAAGTGATTTGAACGACGCAAGTACTTACAGAACCAAACAATGGCAAAAAGACGGAGGCGGCCTGCCTTCAGGCTGGTATCCTGACTTTACGGATTGGCCGGATCAATACCAAACTTCCGCTTATGAACTCAGCAGAAACTTCCAGGCTAACGGCTCTGTAGTAAATCCATACTTTCTGGACTCCGACCCGTGCAATAATCACCTTGAAGCATATTGGGGTTACGCCGAATATACACCTACTATTAAGCTCGGAGACAGAGACGCCGACGACGCCAATGACGGATACGGCGACTGTCCGAATATGCCTGCTGAAATATTCTATACAATTCCCGATGACCCGTTTTTAGTCGGAATAACCCCCGCCAGCGGCGGCGGCGACGCCTTTGATATCGAATGGGCAGTCGAACCAAATACGTTTCAGCCGGCAAATTTAAAATCATTTAGATACATACGAATCACAACCGCAATTGAGTATTACGCCGGTGCGATCGGCGAAATATCCGCCGAAATCGATGGAGTCTCTGACGTCCGCCCTGTCGGAGATATTAACGGTGACAATGAAATAGATTATTACGACATGGAACTTTTTACCCAGGCCTGGCTGACCGAATGGCCGGACCCATGTTTCAATCCTGCAGCTGATTTTGCTGTCGACAATAAAATCGATTTGTTCGACTATGCCGAAATTGCGCGAGGATGGAACCTGAATGTTCAATATTGATGGTAGTTGAACCAGTGGAAAGTCGACAATCGAAAAAAAATGCATTTACTTTGATTGAACTTCTTGTTGTTATCTCAATCATTGCGCTGCTTATGGCGATTCTTATGCCCGTACTCGCCCAGGCAAAAAAACAGTGCCGAGCAACAATCTGCCGCAGTAATATTCGCCAGTTATTTATCGCAAACTCCGGATACGCCGTGGTCAACGACGGATTTTACGTCCGCGCTGCCTACGATATCTTCACAGGTTTCGGGGGTAAACACCGCTGGCATGGTGTTCGCCAAAGTAATGGGGCTAGTTCCAATCCTAGGCTTAATACATTCGATTCTACAAAAGGACCATTGAAAGCATATCTACAGGACGGCCAAGTCAAACAGTGTCCGGCCAAAGCCAAATATATTAAAGAAGGTGTTAATGCTTTTGAGGCAGGCTGTGGAGGCTATGGATATAACAGCGTAGGCGTCGGCTCAAGAACATATCAATACGGCTGGTGCAGCAAGGCTATGCGCTCAAGTATGAGGATGGCTGAAATCGAACGGCCGGCAGAAAAAATTATGTTCACCGACACCGCTTTTGCAAAGGGATTCCCTCCCAGTTACATCATCGAATATTCCTTCTGCGAACCCCCTATGTGGGTTGTGAACTTTGGCGATGGGATACAGGAAATGCCAAGACCTCAGCCTTCGATTCACTTCAGGCACCTCGGCAATACGACTGTTGTCTGGTGCGACGGTCACGTTACAAATGAAGGTCTCGACTTCCCGGAAAAAGCGAAATCCCAGAACGAAATGTTCCAAATAGGATGGTTCGGACCGACTGATAACGCACTTTTCCGACCCAATTAAGTTAGCCCGATCGACCGCCCTGCATTATAATTGTCCCCATGGACAAAACAAAGCCGGGAAGATTTATCAGGCTCTTAACCTCAGCAACCAACAATCTTTTATGGCCTACGGTCTGCATCAATTGCCGCACACAAATCGCTCAACACCAGGACCAGTTCTGCCACCAATGCTGGACCCAATTATCCGCATGCAACACCGGATGCTACTGTAACCGCTGCGGCCGAGACACCACTGAATACGGCCTGATAAATGACGCCTGCCCTGCCTGTCAGCAGCAACAGTTCAACTTCCACCAAATCGTCAGGGCCGGAGCATACTCCGGAACTCTGAAAAACATGGTTCTCGCTTTCAAGAACTCCCACTGTCAGCTCGCTCCAATCCTCGCAGACCTTGCAAAAACTGCGCTCGATACCGCTCCATTCCGCGACAATATCGAATATTTTCTCCCCGTCCCCCTGCACTGGAAAAGACGATTTTCGCGCGGATATAATCAATCCTTGCTCATCGCTAAAATCCTTGCTCGACAGAGCGCTGAACTCAACACCGACCTCGTACGCATACGAAACACCCCTGTACAGCCGTCTATGAATACTCCTGCCGCAAGAGCAAGAAACGTCGCCGATGCCTTCGCAGTAAGGAAAGACCACAACTTCGAAGGTAAATGCATCTGTCTTGTTGATGATATAAAAACTACCGGCGCTACTCTCAACGAATGTGCAAAAGTCTTAAACCAGACCGGAGCTGCAAAAGTATACGCCCTCGTTCTCGCAGTCGCAGGTCAAAATACCAACTAAAAACTAATTCTCCCTAAAAAGATAGCCGTGCTCTCGCAGCAATTGCTTGAAAGACCGCCGCAATTTCCTCAACGGTGTTGCCCCCATACGATGAAGTCTTATCAATCTGCTCTTATCACGGCTTATTTTACGCTCTTCTTCCGTCAGGTGCTTCGGTTGTATCTTTCGCTTCAGCTTATAAAGATGATATATGTCAGCCCTCTTGAATATATCTGCCAGCCATCTCGACAACCTTCGCGATATCAGAATCCGCCGCGGAACATATACCGAAACCTGAAAATCTATCAGGTAAGGCTCACCATCCTCACCTACAATGATATTTTCACACTTGTTCATATCAACGTAAATGACGTTACGCCGATGTAATTCCTTCAACAGCACTCGCAGCTTCTCGAAAAAATCTTCGCTCAGTTCCTCCACCTCATTCAAAACTCGACCTTCGATATATTCATAAATCATCCCGCACTTGCCGTAGCAGCCAAGCAGCCGAGGAACCTGCCTCACATCACCAAGACGCTTCGGATTGGAAATCTCTCGCTCGCAAAGCCCCCCGCCGAACCACTTCATCGGAAGACCAAGAATGTTCTGCTGCCGCGACATCTTCAGGACAATCCTCCGCGGAACATCAGCATCTAAACCATTACCGTTGCTCAGTTCGTAAAGACTCGTAGCCGCAAAAAAATCGTGCTTGAATTCCCGAACAAACCTGTACCTACCCCCGTTGACACTTATCTTCTCCGGCAGCTCCTTCGCACCGCAAGCATAAAACTGTGCGCCCAATACCCTTTTCATCCGTGAACCTGCAACTACCGTTTATGACACTTTTTTCTCTCTAACAATCAGGCCCTTACAACCTTTCGTACCTGATTACCGCTCGGTATATCCCGTTCACCCGCTTACCTTCTGCTATCATAGGTGCGTACTTCTCGTTTCGTGGCTGAAGTCGGACTTTGTCACCCTCTTCAAAAAATACTCGCTTGAACGTCGTTTCATATGGTGAGCTGAATCGAATAAAACAATCGTCGCCGTTATGAACCTCAACCGCCGGAGAAAAAATAACAATATCGCCCTCTTTATACTTCGGCTCCATCGAATCACCAATAACCCGAACCGCAAATGCATTGGGGTCGTGAATATCAGGACAGCGAACGTAATCATCCGCTATACCAACAGGATAGTCCAAATCGTCAAAGTCATTCGGATAACCTGCCGCGACCTTATTGATAATCGGAACAAGCCGACCCGCCGATATCGATGCGTCGACCTTCTTGATATTGACTTTCTTCTCCTTGAGAAACTTAGTCGCTTTTGCCTTACTGCCCGACTTTGAGGCCAACTCTTTGATTATACCTCGAAGCCTCTTGTTCTCCGCTTCTGCCGATTCGTATTCCTGACGAATATCCGACGGAAGCTTCTCGACATGAGCTATATGTAAAAGCAGTCCCGGCTCGAAACCGAGAACCCGCTCAAGTCCGCGCAGCAACTCGTCGCTCGGAGGATTGTTCACCTTGCCCGTCTCGACCGTTGACAGATAAGGCTTACTGAAGCTAACCTTGCTGCTGACCTCATCGAGAGTCAGCTGCAACTCTTCACGCTTTTTTCGAATTATATTACCAAGTGCCATGACCGAATTTTACCATACCTGCAAACAAAATCAACAACAAGTTAGATAAATAAAAAACAATTATTTTCACGCCTAACTTAAGTATTGACAAGGACTTATCCCTGCAAATGCCCGGCCAGAATCTTTACCCCTATACCTATCAGCACAAAACCGCCTGCCGCTTCTATCCTGCTCTCGAAAAAATGCCCTATCCTCTGGCCTATATAAACTCCCACATAAGACAACACGAATGTCACCACACCGATAATCACAGCCGCAATCGCAATCGAACTTTCCACCAGCCCCAAGGTCACCCCGACTGCAAGCGCATCTATACTCGTCGTAACAGACAACGCCAGTAACATCACTACACCCGATGAGCTTTTACTGTCTGTTTTTATCTTGAACGATTCATAAATCATCTTCAAACCAATAGCCGTCAAAAGTCCAAACGCAACCCAGTGGTCATATCCTGCTATGAAGCTTCTCAAACCAACTCCGCAGAAATATCCGACCACCGGCATCACAGCCTGAAACAATCCGAACAGCGCAGCTACGCGAAACGCATGCAGCAGATGTAGTCTTTTGTATGTACTGCCCTCCACTATCGCCACTGCAAACGCATCCATCGCCAGCCCAACTGCTATAATGATAATCGTAAACAATCCCATCTTATGCGATTTCGCCCCTAAATCTTTGCCGGATTCTCTTCAGTCTTCTTCTTTGGCAAAATATCAAAAACCGCTATCTCCGGTCGAGCAAAAAATCTTACTTTGGGCAACCATCCACTGTCAAGCCCCAGCCCTCTGTTTACATACAGCAAGGTATCGCCAACTTCATACATCCCCGCTTCATACTTCTTACCATATTTCGTCAGCGTTATGATAGCACCATAAAACGGCAATGCAACCTGTCCTCCGTGCGTATGCCCACAAAGATATAAGTCTGCTCTCTTGCCCTGTACATCTTCAATCAGGTCTGGATAGTGATACAAAAATACGCTGAATACATCTTCGGGCACCTCCGACAACACCTTATCATATCGATCAGGATGCTCAAAACTAAGCCCCGCTACATATAATTTCTCACCGCCTTTATTAATCTCGGCTACGCTCTCATCAAGTACATCGAACCCGGTATTCTCGAAAACCGGCAAATTTCGCCAATACCACACTTCAAGGTTGCCTCGCACTGCATACTTACCGAGTTTCGCCTCCAGCCTGTTCAATGTCTCCTGAAACCTCGACATAGCCGAAGGGCGGTTTATAGTGTCACCAGTAAACACAATAACATCCGCTTCAAGAGCATTGACGAGCTGCATCATTTTCTCTTCATTGCGAAGTTTCTTGTCGCAATGCAAATCAGTGATATGAACTATCCGAAAACTTGTCCCCGATAGCTTCTCAGTTTCAAGCCTGAACTTATTGACCTTCAGCCAATAAGGCTCAATAAAATACCCGTAAAGAAAACACAGGAATCCTGATACAGCCATGATATGAATTATCCAGGCGGCTTTGTTCCAGTATATCTGAGCGATTGACCTGTGTGTCACCTTGCCGAATGTAAACAAAGCAATCAGCACCAGCTCCAGCGCATAAGTGCAAGAAATAATCCCCCCAAAACCTAAAAATTTCACTTTTTCAGCAAATACCATGTTCTGTTATTCGGATTTTATAATCCCTTTGTTCGTAATATCTTCAGAAATCTTTTGTCCCGGCTGCACCACCAGAAACTCTTCTTCATTCCACTGCCCGTCAACCAGCCGCTGCATCAATCCCGCATCACCCTTAACCTCGTCATATTTCCATCCGAGATACTCCGCGCACCGTTTCGTATATTCCTTCTCTTTTTCCGCGTTCGCAAAACCCCAGTCGATATACGTCGCCCACTCATACTCCTTCATCCAGTTCTGCTCCTGCTCCATCAGGTACTGCGCGTTATCCTTACCGTACTTCTGCTTATATTCGGTAAGCGTTTTTTCATATCTGTCCCTGCCCGGCATCGAATTCGTTTCTATCCATCCCCCGCTGTACCAGTACACTCCGCGATGCGATTCGAAGTACTCCTTGTATTTCTCCTTCGACCCCAAAAGCAGCGTCATGCAGTCATGCCCCCGCGGTACCACCACCGGTATCTCCGCCGACAATCCCGCGATGCCGTTACTGCACAGACCATAGCCAAGAAGCAAAGCGTCGTATTTGAGCCCCTGCAAATCCTCCGTCCGCCCCAGAGCATCCTGAACCGCCGCCCGAAGCTTATCCGGCTCATCATGCAGCCCCTGCGCAATCAGAACCACCTCCACCTCATTTGGCGACCGGGCAGCACAATAATACGCCTCTCGCCGCATCACCTTGCAAACTATAAACTGAAGCCTCATACCGCCATCTTATACCACAAATCACGCTAAAAAACGATTACAGCGCTTCAATTTTTCCCGCCCCCTTATTATACTATCCCACAATTATCTTTGACCTCAGAACGACTTATTACGCAGGAGTCACGTTCAATGAAGAACATAATTGCTGACAGGACAGCTCTGATTGACGCAAGCGGAATCCGCAAAGTCTTTGCACTCGCCGCCGACATGAAAGACCCCGTCAACTTTTCTATAGGCCAGCCCGATTTCGACGTCCCGGACCCCATAAAACAAGCAGCCGTCGATGCAATACAAACCGGCTGCAACAAATACTCTCAGACCGCCGGCGATGCCGAACTAAAAGATAAAATCGCCGCAATTGTCACCGAACAAATCGGCTGGCATAAACCAAATGTACTCGTCGCCAGCGGTGTCAGTGGAGGACTCCTGCTCTCGTTCCTGGCACTTATCAATCCCGGTGACGAGGTGATAATACCAGACCCGTATTTCGTAATGTACAAGCACCTCATAAACATGCTTGGCGGCCGGTGTGTTTTCATCGACACATACCCAAC
>SDBV01013315.1_pt1 | contig 10475 bp, 5 predicted proteins | sample 2277081 | NCBI WGS metagenome assembly SDBV01 (sample SAMN10402039, study PRJNA504765) | marine sediment metagenome | isolation source: marine sediment core GS10_PC15, 223 cmbsf | place: Arctic Ocean: Southern Knipovich Ridge | collected 2010
ATCTACCTGAGCGGCTCCCGTGATCATGTTCTTGATGTAGTCACGGTGACCTGGCATGTCCACGTGGGCATAGTGCCGGTTCTCGGTCTGATACTCCACATGAGCGATGTTGATCGTGATCCCACGCTCTTTCTCTTCTGGAGCATTATCGATCGAGTCAAATGCCCGAAAGTCCGCTAATCCCTGCAGCGCCTGTACTTTGGTCATCGCAGCTGTCAGGGTCGTCTTCCCGTGGTCGATGTGTCCCATCGTCCCTACGTTCAGGTGTGGTTTGTCGCGTACAAATTTTTCTTTACCCATGAATGCTTTCTCCTTGATAAGGCTCAATAAAACGTTGATTTCTATAATTCAGCATAATTAATTCCAGTTATACAGGTTCTCCAGCCTTTACTTTTACTTGATCATAGTGATCGAATTCCATTGTAAATACCCCTCTACCCTGGGTAGCAGAGCGTAATTCTGTTGCATATCCAAACATCTCAGCAAGGGGTACCATCGCCTGAATTGCTTGGGCATTCCCAGGGCGCATTTCCATCCCGAGCACATCACCTCTCCGACTGTTTACCTGACCAATAACATCTCCGAGATATTCTTCGGGGATTACAACTTCCACCTTCATCATCGGTTCCAGCATTACAGGTTTACCCTTCTGCATACCCTCTTTGAAAGCCATCGAACCTGCTAATTTAAATGCCATTTCGCTAGAATCAACTTCGTGGAAGGAACCATCGTAGACAGTAACTTTCAAATCTACAACCGGATAGCCGCCAACAACCCCTCCTTCGGCAGCCTCCATAATTCCCTTGCTTATAGCTGGAATATATTCTTTAGGGATATCTCCCCGACGAATTCGGGATTCAAATGTAACCCCGCTTCCTGGAGGAGACGGCTCCAATTCTAAAACTACATGAGCGAATTGGCCCCTGCCCCCTGATTGTTTGACATGCCGATATTCAGCTTTTGCGACAGGTCGAGTGATGGTCTCCCGATAAGCTACTCGTGGGCGACCAATATTCGCCTGTACATTAAATTCACGCAGCATCCGGTCAACCAGGATCTCAAGATGCAGTTCTCCCATCCCTGATATGATTGTTTGCCCAGTCTCCTGATCTGCCCTCACCTGAAAAGTTGGATCCTCCTCAGACAACCGCTGAAGGGCTACCGACATTTTATCTTGATCGGACATGGTTTTTGGTTCTATAGCAATAGAGATTACTGGGTCAGGGAAAGTTATACTTTCAAGAATGATCTGCTGGCCTTCATTACAAAGGGTATCCCCTGTTGAAGTATCTTTTAGTCCTAAAACAGCCCCAATGTCACCCGCTCTAACTTCGGTAATATCTTCTCGCCGGTCAGCATACATTCGAATTAACCGGCCAATTCTTTCTCGTTTCTTTTTTGAGGAGTTGAACACATTCGAACTAGAAGTTATCTTCCCCGAATAGACCCTAAAATACGCCAACCGTCCCACATAGGGGTCAGTCACAATCTTAAAAACCAAGGCGCTCATTGGTTCGTCAACATCAGGACCGCGCTCGATTTCGGCATCCGTTTTGGGGTGAATCCCTTTAACCGCAGATACATCCAACGGAGAAGGCAAGAAGTCCACCACTGCATCCAAAACAGGTTGGACGCCTTTATTCTTTAATGAAGAACCGCAAAATACAGCCGTAGCTTTATTTGCTAAGATCCCTGACCGTAATGCAGTTTTTAATTCATCGACAGAAATTTCTTCACCTTCAAGGTATTTTATGGTCAAAGCATCGTCTAGCTCGGCGATAGCTTCGATCATCTGATCTCTTGCCTGTTCCACGTCGGTTTTTATATCTGCGGGAATTTCACTAACAATTGGCTCTTTTCCAAGGTCATCTTCCCAGATGATCGCTTCAAGTGTAAATAGATCCACAACACCTTGAAAATCTGCCTCACTCCCGATGGGATACTGAACTGCAATTGGATTAGCGCCGAGGCGCTCAATGATCATTTCAATTGCCCGATCATAAGAAGCCCCCACCCTATCCATCTTGTTTACAAAACATATCCGAGGGACTTCATATCGATCAGCCTGACGCCACACGGTTTCACTTTGTGGCTCCACCCCTTGAACAGCATCAAACACAACTACACCACCATCAAGTACGCGCAAAGATCGTTGTACTTCTGCGGTGAAATCAATATGTCCTGGGGTATCAATAATATTGATCAGATAATCTTTCCATTTGGCGGAAACCGCCGCGGAAACGATCGTTATCCCCCGTTCACGTTCCTGCTCCATCCAATCGGTGACAGTAGTTCCATCGTCCACAGAACCAATCCGGTGTGTCTTTCCAGTATAGAAGAGGATTCGTTCTGTAGTTGTAGTCTTCCCTGCATCGATATGTGCAATGATACCAATATTTCTAAATTTATTAAGGGGGATCACCTTTGAATCTGCCATCTAATTACACCAATAATTACAGTGATCTCCTATAGCCGATAATGTGAGAAAGCCCGGTTCGCTTCAGCCATGCGGTGTGCTTCCTCTCGTTTGCGGACCGCGGAACCTTGGCCCTTCGATGCATCCATAAATTCGCCTGCCAATTTATCCGCAAATGATTTTCCCGAACGGCCGCGGGCAGCACCGATGAGCCAACGTGTAGCAAGGGCAAACTGACGGTGTGGGCCTACTTCCATTGGCACTTGATACGTCGCCCCACCAACTCTGCGCGGGCGAACTTCCATCGCAGGGCCTACTTCTTTAATAGCAGCTTGAAAAACCTCCAAACCTGGTTTTCCGCCTCGCTCTTGAATCAAGTCGAAAGCATCATACATTATTCGTCTGGCAGTGCTCTTCTTCCCGTGCTTCATCATTCGGTTTATAAAAGATTGAACCTGCCGATCACCATATCGGGGATCGGGGTCGGCAACTCTTTTAGGAGGTCGAGATCGTCTAGGCATACTTTTCTCTCCAAAACTTAACTAATCAACAATATAAATCGCCGGTAAATTTTGATCTATATCCGGCGATCGAAAAATCTATTTAGGGCGCTTGGCGCCGTATTTTGATCGGCTTTGCTTCCGGTCAGAAACACCCATTGAGTCCAAGGTGCCGCGCACTATATGGTAACGTACACCCGGAAGGTCTTTCACACGGCCGCCGCGAACGAGCACTACGGAGTGCTCTTGGAGGGTATGTCCCTCACCTGGTATGTATGCAGTCACTTCCATACCATTTGAAAGGCGCACACGGGCTATTTTACGAAGAGCAGAATTCGGTTTCTTAGGTGTCATTGTTCGAACCACTGTGCAAACACCTCGTTTTTGAGGGGCGCCTTTCGCCTGTGGGATCCGCCTCTGTTTGTATGTGTTGAACACATACTGAAGGGCGGGCGCTTTACTCTTCTTCCTTTTTACTCTGCGGCCCTTTCGGACCAATTGATTTGTTGTCGGCACTTCGTTCTCCAATTAAGATGTTTTGTTTTATACAAACTGACTACTCAAGTTTTGAGGCCATCGTTCGTGCAAGATGGCCTCGATTCGACGTAACAACTAAACTATTAGTGGAACAAAAATGTCCACTGATTTATATTAGATCTTCATAGCCACGAATCAAAATTTTATCATTTTCTTAAAACAGCGTCAAGCTTCTCGTTACTATAGTTTTATCTATTCCTCCCCAATCCTAACAACCCAGTTCCAAGCCTTGGTGTTCGGGTGCGTTCGTCTTCCTTCCCAAAACGGACGACGCCATCTTCCATTACAGCTTCTACCGATAATCCCAAACTTTGCAGCTCCTTAACCAACACCCGGAAAGATGCTGGAATCCCAGGCTCTTCAATTTCTTCACCCTTTACTATCGCTTCATATGTTTTTACTCGCCCAATGACATCATCTGATTTTACGGTTAACATCTCTTGCAAAGTATGGGCTGCTCCATATGCTTCCAACGCCCATACCTCCATCTCACCGAATCGTTGCCCGCCAAATTGGGCTTTACCACCCAGGGGTTGTTGAGTCACCAAACTGTAAGGACCAGTTGCTCTAGCATGGACTTTGTCTTCCACCAGGTGATGCAATTTAAGTAATGTCATCACCCCGACAGACACTGGATTGTGGTACCGTTCCCCACTCATGCCATCATATAGCAATTGTTTACCAAAAACCGGCATGGGTACGCCTACTTTGAAAGATTTCCCGAAAGCAAAATCATAGAGGTCCTTTCCAACACGTTTTCCATGTTTAACATTAACCGACTCAAGCCATATTTGAAGGCATGCATCAATCGCTCGTTTGCCTTGTTCTGCTCGCTTTTCAATAGATACTTCAAATTCATCAAAGTCTAAAATGTCCTCTGGGGAATAGCCTTTATCTTTTAGCCATTCCTTAAGAACAGAATGGCGTGCGTAATTTTTGTCGGAAATCAAACTGTATATATCGTATCCACGCTCACCCAACCACTGTTCAAGGTAGAGGTTGCGGACTTCATTATCATCCTCATACATTTCAGGGTCATAGTCTGGATCTTGTTCGACCAACCAGTTCCAAGCAGTTTCAGCAATATTTTTCCAGGCTTGATCAATCATCCAAGCCCGTGCCAATTCAGCCTCAATCTCGCTTTCAGAAGCGCCATCAAAGACCGGCACTTCAGCCCGGAATCCCAGGCTCCTGGCTGCCCAACCCATGTGGGTTTCCAATACCTGACCAATATTCATACGACCTGGGACACCCAAAGGATTCAAGATTATATCAACAGGCGTTCCATCCTCAAGGTACGGCATATCTTCTACGGGAACCACTTTTGAAACCACACCCTTGTTCCCATGCCGGCCTGACATTTTATCCCCAGCAGTGATCTTGCGTCTCTGAGCCACAGAAACGCGAACCATTGTCTCTACACCCGCAGAAAGGTCGATATTATCTTCACGGGAAAATACCTGCACGTCAACTATCTTGCCACGCTCCCCATGCGGCATGCGCAATGAAGTGTCTTTTACATCGCGTGATTTTTCGCCAAAGATCGCTCTAAGCAAGCGTTCTTCAGGCGTTAGTTCTTTTTCTCCCTTGGGAGTAATCTTTCCAACCAGAATATCCATTGGATTTACTTCAGCTCCAATCCGAATGATTCCATGTTCATCAAGATCCTTAATTGAATCCTCACCAATATTTGGAATGTCGCGAGTAATTTCTTCTGGGCCTAACTTAGTATCCCGGGCCTCAACCTCGTATTTTTCAATATGGATTGATGTAAAACGGTCGTCTTGAACCAATCTTTCAGATATCAAGATCGCATCTTCAAAATTACCGCCCTCCCAAGAAAGAAAGGCCACAACCACATTCTGCCCAAGAGCGAGTTTGCCATCCAGAGTAGAGGATGAATCTGCAATCACCTGCCCCTTTTGGACTCGTTGCCCTTTTACTACTGCTGGTCGCTGATCGATGCAGGTGTTTTGATTAGATCGTTGGTACTTTCGGAGAGGGTAGGTTTTTTCCTCTTTTGTTTTTGTATCTCTAATAACAACTGAATTGCCAGTTACAGAAGTAACTTCACCATCCACGTCAGACACAATCACCTGACCAGAATCTTGAACCACATAGGCTTCCATCCCAGTAGAAACCAAGGGTATTTCTGGTTTCACCAATGGAACAGCTTGGGACATCATATTTGAACCCATCAATGCCCGGTTGGCATCATCATGCTCTAAGAATGGGATCAGCGCCGCGCTAATGCCTACAACCTGATGTGGAGCAACATCCACATAATCAATATCAACAGGAGGTGCAAAACCGAATCCAGAATGAAATCTTCTGGATACTCTCTGCCGGACAAATTCTCCCTCCGCGGATAAAGGAACGCTAGCCTGGGCAATTTGGTATTTATCTTCATAATTAGCTGAAAGATACTCAATCTCATCTGTAACCCAAGGAACGATCAAAACCTTGTCAACCTTCACCTTCGCGATATCTTTCGCAAGGGGCTTATCAATCCGTACCCCTTCCTTGGCAATCACTTTATTTGTCTTGGGATCAATTACATCTTCTCGGAGTTCGCGTCCGATCAATCTCTTATCCTTTGACGCCAAGTTGTTAATTACTTTTCGATACGGAGTCTCAATGAATCCATATTCATTGATTTTTGCAAAAGAAGCTAACCGACCAATCAATCCAATATTCGGTCCTTCAGGTGTTTCAATCGGGCAAATCCGTCCATAATGAGAGTGATGAACATCGCGAACGTCAAACCCAGCTCTTTCCCTGCGTAAGCCCCCCGGGCCAAGAGCTGAGACAGTCCGTTTATGTTTTAATTCGGATAGCGGGTTAGTTTGTTCCATGAATTGAGAAAGCTGGCTAGAGCCAAAAAACTCTCGTAAGGATGCAACGACCGGTCGAATATTTATCAACGTGATAGGAGCGAGTTGTTCATTATCTCTGATTGACATTCGCTCTTTAATCACCCGCTCCATCCGGCGTAATCCAATCCTTAATTTGTTCTGGATCAATTCACCAACCGTTTTGATTCGGCGGTTGCCCAAATGATCAATATCATCTGGTGGTATTTCTGCGTTGTTGATCAGTATCATTCGCCTCACAAGCATAACCAAATCCCACTTAGAGATCGTTCGATGAGTCAAAGGGATTTTGTCATTCAATTCCAAATGTTGATTTAGCTTATATCTTCCCACTCGCTCTGTATCATAATGCCGTTGATCAAACAATTGAACATTAAGGAATTCACGAGCGTTATCCAATGTAGCCGGGTCTCCTGGTCTCATCCGCTTGAAGAATTCGATCAAAGCTTGCTCTGCAACTGTGAACTTTCCATCCTGGTTCCATTCGGGTTCTTGCTTGATCGTAGAAGCAATGTACATCCGTTCAGGATTGGTATCAATATCCTCAAATAAGGAAATGATTTCTTCGTCGCTCCCCTCCTTTAACGGTGAAACTTCATCCAAACCATCAGAGACCGCTGCCAGGGCTCGAAGGAAAATAGTAATAGGAATTGTGCGCTTGCGATTGAATTTAAGAGTCAGGTAATCTGTCTTCCGAGTCTCAAATTCCATCCAGGCGCCTCTATCGGGAATAAGTTTTGCTGTTGCTAATGGTCGCCCCGTCGAACGATCTCGTTGGGCTTCAAAATAAACGCCCGGTGAGCGGATCAATTGAGAAACAACTACCCTTTCAGTACCATTAATAATGAAGGTACCCTTAGGGGTCATCTCTGGGAAATCACCTAGGAATATTTCCTGCTTGATCGGTTCTGTTATCTCAGGGCCAGCCAAAAGGACTGAGATGTAGATTGGAATTGAATAAGTGAGGTCACGCTCAACGCATTCTTCCATCGTGTATTTAGGTTCATCAAACCAATATTTAAGACCCCATTGTTCCGCTTCTGGTGTACGGCTGGGGAAGTAAAGTCTCATCCCCCCGTTATATGATTCAATTGGTGAAATTTCATGGAAAAGGTCAGCCAGACCTACTGATTTAAGGCGCTTGTAAGATTTTAGTTGAACCTCGATCAAATTTGGTAAAGGTAGCCTCACATCAATTCGCGAATAAGACTTGCTCGGTAATATCTGTACCATTTAGAAGACTCCCGGGGGGAAATATTTGGTTTCCAATTTAGCCTTTTTGGTGACTACAACCCTTCTACTAAAAAAAATAAAGTTGACAATTTAAATCCAATTAGCTATAAGTAGCCAAGGAACGATAATAGCAGAATTCATTATAAAAGTCAAGAAGTTTTCAGTGGTTGTTTTTATTGTCTCCACCTAAAAACCCCTCTTTATCCCTCTTTCTGGTTGAAAATTACACCCTTTCTACCCTTTCTGGTATAATCCGCCAACAATTTCCCGGTGGCAGATAAACCCGGGTTATCAAAACTGCGCCAAGGACGCGGCGCGCGTTCTTTTTTTTGTGCGTAAATAAAATTAGAGGTATTAGATAATGTCAAACAATAATAATGAAACAAAAACAATACTAAGTGATCGAATGCCTGCAATAACAATCATCATTGTAGGGGCCTATATTGCCGCTCAAATGCTGTCCGATATTGCTAGTTTAAAAATCGGGGTTATTGACATTACTAGGTTAAAAATCAGTGATATGCAAAGTCTAGCAGTCGATATGGGCACATTTATTTACCCGATCACTTTTACTCTCCGGGACGTTGTTCATAAGCTTCTTGGCAAAAAAAACACCCGTATCCTGATCATTTCAGCCGGGGCGATAAATTTATTTATGTCTGGCTATTTGATGTGGGCCGCCAGTTTTCCAAGTGATTCTGAGTGGGGGCTTGGCGCCGAATTCAGCGCTATCTTAGGACCGATATGGAGAATAGTTATCGCATCGATCATAGCCGAAATTGTCAGCGAATTAGTCGATACAGAGATATATCACTTGTTCGTCACCCGCGTCACCACCCGCTATCAATGGGCAAGAGTTTTGGTCAGCAATAGTGTAAGCGTACCCATTGATAATGTCATCTTCACAGTAGGAGCATTTGGATTTGATCTTCCTTGGTCTGTCGTTTGGGAAATTTTCCTAATTAACCTCTTGGTGAAATATGGGATCACTCTCCTGAGTCTTCCTTTAATATATCTAGCGCCTGATCAACCTGAATAACCACATTATAATTTAGAAGCAGGGCTAACCCACCTAAAAACATATTAACTAATAACTCCCACAAATTACTGTAGGAGTTTACTTTTCCATGAAAAAACCCCACTATGCCGTGTGTGATCTTGTTTTGAACCTGCATACGCAGGATGGGGTCACCCGAAAGCTCAACCTTGGCCGAAGCCTATCGTTTCACTTTTGCGAATGTGCGCCCCTATTTTAAGGTGTTGGCTCAAAACTGGTTGACCACAATCGCGAGCATAGTAGGGTATTATTTTGTACCCATTTTATACCATATAAAATACCTGTTATGGATATTTTTAAGATTAATGTTTCCTTGCAAAAATGAAAAGAGAGCGGATAATAAATAAACGCTCTCCTTTTAATATCCTACCGATCTATTCTTTCAAATCCAGCTTGATATGCAAATCCTCATACTGCTCAGGCTCAGCAAGGGTCGGCGCATCCGCCATCACATCCCGGGCAGCCTGATTCTTGGGAAAAGCGATCACTTCCCGAATACTTTCCTCCCCTGCCAGGACCATAACCAACCGGTCGATCCCAGACGCGATCCCCCCATGTGGGGGTGTGCCAAACTCGAATGCTTCCAGCATATGCCCGAAACGCTCTTGGGCGACATCGGGTTCAAGTCCGATCAATTCAAACACTTTGGCTTGCATTTCACGCTTATGGATCCGGATCGAACCCCCTGCTACCTCATTATTATTCAACACCATATCATATTGAGCGCCGCGCATTTTGCCAGGGTCGGTATCAATCAACCCCGCATCTTCAGGCAGCGGCGCAGTGAAAAGGTGATGGCTTGGGTCCCAACGCTGCTCTTCCTCGTTCCAAAATGCGAACGGGAAATCAGTCACCCAACAAAAACCCAACACATCCGGGTCACGTAGTTCAAGAATGTCTGCCAAGTGAACCCTCAAACGGCCCAAGGTGTCAAACACAACCTCAGGTTTGTCGGCCACAAACAGGAGCAGATCACCAGCCTTGGCACTCATTCGCTCTTTAAGGGTCTTTAGAGTTTCCTCTGAGAGAAATTTGGCAAAAGAAGAGCGTTCTTCATTTTCTGGCGTGATCGCTAGATATGCTAACCCTTTTGCTCCGAATTGCTTCACATATTCAGTCAGCGCATCGATCTGCTTGCGGCTGTAGTTTCCGAGTCCCTCAGCATTAATTCCCCAAACTTTCCCTCCCCCCGCCACCGCCCCCTCAAATACCTTAAACCCACTCTTTTCTGCAAGGTCTGATATATCACACAATTCCAACCCAAACCGCACATCTGGGTTATCTTTACCAAAACGCTCCATGGCTTCCTGATAGCTGAACCGGGGCCAGGGCGATTCCATGACCTTCTTCTGCGGTACCAATTCTGCGACCAGCTTTGTATACATATCTTCCATTAAACCCATCACATCATCCTGCTCAACGAAGGACATTTCCAGATCAAGCTGGGTGAATTCTGGCTGGCGGTCGCCTCTTTGGTCCTCATCACGGAAACACCGAGCGATTTGGAAATAGCGTTCTACCCCAGAGACCATCAGCAGCTGCTTTAGCTGTTGGGGGGATTGCGGGAGGGCATATACCATCCCGGGATGTACACGCGAAGGTACGAGATAATCTCGCGCCCCTTCCGGAGTTGTTTTGAACAGAATCGGCGTTTCGATCTCCCAGAATTCTTTCTCATCCAGATAATCCCGGATAAACTTGACCACTTTATAGCGAAGTTCCAGATTGCGCTGCATCCGTTCCCGCCTCAGATCTAAATAGCGATATTTCAACCGGACACTCTCATCCACATCCTCGTCCTTATTGATCGTAAAGGGAGGAGTCTTGGCAGAGTTTAGTACTTCAACCTTCTTAACTTC
>SDBV01013316.1_pt1 | contig 10475 bp, 9 predicted proteins | sample 2277081 | NCBI WGS metagenome assembly SDBV01 (sample SAMN10402039, study PRJNA504765) | marine sediment metagenome | isolation source: marine sediment core GS10_PC15, 223 cmbsf | place: Arctic Ocean: Southern Knipovich Ridge | collected 2010
GGCATTGGCTAATGTGGGCCCGCTCGATTGGCAGACGTTGGTTATCAATTGTATGGAAGATGGCGACGCCGCCTCGCATACCAAGTATCAAACTTGGGGCGACGCCCGCCATGATGCGCTTTCGCATCGTCCGCCTGTTGTGTTTACCGGTAGTAGCCTCGGGCAAGTAGCTGCGTCGGTGCTTACTGCCGGGCGTACAACTGACAAGATCAATGCGTTTATTCGTGTGGTCGGTAGTGGTTCGTTGCCGTGGATGATTGCGGCGCGGGGCGTTGCGCGTATTGCTGTTGTTGCCAACGAAAACCCGGCGCGCGATTTCGGTGGGCAGGTTCTCGACGGTATTTTGCCCGGGCTTGACTCGGCGCAAGAGATATATGATGTGCTCGACGCTGCCGTAACTACGGGAGTTTCAACAGCGCAGGTAATCGATGGTGTTGTGAAGTTGCTCGATACGGTGACGTTTTACCGTCCGCTTGGTGAGGTGCCGCCCGCTTGGCAGTTTGTGAAAACCGTTGTCAAGGTTTCGCAGGTACTGCACAACCTCGATCAGATTTTTTCCGCGGCTGAATGGGATGGGGCCCCGATCATTCCCAACAATCAGGCGACGACAAACGAGGCTGCGCGGAAACCGAAGGACGCGAAAGCTGCGGCGAATTCGATGATTGATGAGCTTGCCGAAGATGCGATCTTGAGCGACCCGGTAAAGGCCAAAACCAAGACGACGGCGTTGATCGATGGCGGCAATCCGAACCGGCTCAATATCGGAGTAACGGTGCAAGTGTCAGGTAACTCGAATATTACCGATATCGATTTGGCGTTTGGTTTCTTTTTCGGTTAGAAGGGGTTTGGGATCATGTCTACAGGTGGATCGATTGAAAGCGTAACCCTTGCCGGTCGTACATTCTCGGTAGCTGCGGACGCCGACGCGGAGCGTGATCTTGGCGGGTGGTCGAATGAGGTTTCGCCGAATGGTGATGAAACTGCGCGGCTACTGAAAACGCGCAAGCCGTGGAGCCTTACCGGGCTTACTATTTCGATGGATGATCTCGCGGGTGATCCAGAGTTTTTGCAGGGTTTGCGCGATCGACTTGGGTTCTACCCGATCTCGGTTACGCTTGCTTCGGGTGCGATTTACCAAGGTACCGGGCAGATCGTGGATGACGCGCCAACTGCTACGGCTACCACAACGGCGGCCGTTGGGCTCAGTGGTCCGCGGAGATTGACCAAGCAATGACCGTTGAAGCAATTACTCCCAAAGTAAACCTCGTCGTTGTTTCCGCCGAGGTGGCTGAGAGCGAATTCGAGCGTTTCGCTGACAGTTGGGATATCGACATCGACGAAGATGGGCTATCTGAGGAAGACGTTGATAGTCTGCACACCCTCAAGCGCCGACTCGTGCGAGCGATCAAAGTCGGTCGTCTCGCGGTGAATGATGATGGGTCGTTGGTTTTTCAACTGAAATTTTCTGACGATGTTACGCTCACCGAGTTGGTGTTGCGTGTTCCGAAAGGGAACACGGTTGTAGCGTTCGACAAACACAAAGAGCGCGAAGGGTTCCATAAACTAAACGTGTTTATGGCTGGTATGGCGGGGAAACCGCCGAAGCTCTTTGCGCAGCTTGATCACCGAGACTTGAAAGTGCCGCATGCGGTTGCGCAACTTTTTTTAGGTTCCTAGGGTCCTTGATCGTAATACAAAGCAAGAGCGGGCCTATTGAGTTGAAGGTGCGAGGTATACAAGGGGCGGCCGATATGTTGGTACAGATCGCGCTTGATTACCCCGGATTGCATGACGTACTAAGCCTCGACGCTTCTGAAATACGATATTTCTATAACCACTTGCGTCCATCGTTGATGTTCAAACATGGCCGCTAAATTCACCCTCGAAGCAATTTGGCGCGGCGTTGATCGTATGACTGCCCCCGTTACCCGTATGGGCAATAGGGTGGGGAAGGTCACACGCGCGATGCGCGGCAATATCAACAAAGTAAACGATGCCTTTAAACGGGTGGGTAGGTCGGCCAAAGGTGCGTTCGGGGTCGCCGGAATTGCTGGGGCGGCATTCGTTGCGCAGCGTGCGATACGCGCTGTGGTTACAACCGGTGCAGATTTTGAGCAAACCTTAGTTGGGGCGGGGGCTCGCTTTGATCTTAGTATTCGTCGGGGGACAGCTGCGTTTAAAGAGTTAGAAACGGTGGCTAGGCTGGTTGGTAAGACAACTGAGTTTACGGCTAGTGAAGCCGCCGGGGCACTTGACTTTATGGCGAAAGCTGGACTCGATACTAAGCGGGCGTTAGCGCTGTTGCCGGGTATTGTTGATTTGGCGACGGCTACGAATCTTGATTTAGCTCGCGCGGCAGACATCGTTACTGATTCGATCAGCGCATTTGGTTTAGCTGCCGATGATGCTGGACAATTGCAAAAAAACTTTGTCGATCTATCCAACATGATGACGAAGGCAACGCTCATTTCGAATCAAAATTTTGAGGAATTGTTTGAAACGGTGAAAAAGGGCGTACCCGCCGCTCGTGCCGCGGGGGCGTCAATAGTTGAGTTGTTAGCGTCAACGGCCGCGTTCGCTAGTGCGGGATTGAAAGCGGGCGACGCGGGTACGGCGATGAAAAATATTTTCTTGAAACTCGCCGATGTAGGCGTGCAAAAGACACTCGCCGATCTTGGTGGGGGTGTTGCAGTACTTGATAAGCTAACACGTAAAATACGCCCCTTTGCTGACATCATGGATGATCTAGTAGCTGCGACTGCGGATTTGTCGAAGACCGAGCGTGCCGGTCTTATCGCAGATCTCTTTGGTCTTCGAGGTGTTACTGGCATAGTCAATGTTTTGAGCGCAGGTGTTCCAAAGTTTCGCGAATTCGAAGAGCGAATTCGGAATTCAACAAACCTCACGCGTGATCTCGCTTCGATCATGCGTGACACGGTAAAAAATGAAATGAAGGCGCTAGCCTCTGCAGTGGAGAGTGTGCAGATAAGCTTTTTCAAAGCCAACCAGGAGGGCCTCAGTGTGTTTTTAACGGGGCTTACGGATGTTACTCGTGAGATTGATGATTTCGTACAAAAGCAGCCGGAGATAGTACTTGTTGGTATTAAACTCGCAGCATTCGGGGTAGCTCTTTTAGCTGTGGGATTGGCGATGGTTGGAATAAGTGCGGCATTTGTTGCTATTTGGGCTTCCCCAGCTGCGCTTGTAGCGCTAGGTGCACTTGCGATTTTCGCCGCGGAGTCAGCTCGTGGCCCACAAACCGTTCCGGGTATGGGCGGCGCGTTCAATCGTATGGCGAACTCGCAACGCGAGCGGCTTGCTACTGAACGCCGCGAGACTTTGCTAGGCCCGCAAGATCGAATCGGTCGGGCGCTTGATCGGCTCGGTGTGGCTGGCGGGCTCGGTACAGCTGAGTTGCTGATTAAGGCCCCCGGGCTTAGAACTGAGCTATTTGGTGCACCGGGTTCGGCGTTCGATATTTCGATTGACGAATTCGAGGATTTCTAACCGTGTCCGATGAGCTACCGGGGTGGCAAGGTCGGTTAGGTGAGGCGTCATACACGGCACCGGTTAGCGGTCGTGTGCTGAGCTTTGAATACCAAGACGTTTCGAAATTGTTCGTGAAGCACACTGCCGGTTATGATTTCGTAAACGCAGATGGTACTTTTGTTCAAGAGCTTGGACGAAGCGGCCGACGTGTACCGCTGCGTATTTTCTTTAGCGGCGAGGATAACGATTTACTAGCCGATGTTTTCGACGAGATGCTAGCCGAGCACGGGGTAGGCACACTGCATCACCCTCGTTACGGATCTATACAGGTTATCCCCTTCGGTGATATCGCGCGGCAAGATCCGCTCGTAACCGGAACGAATCAAACAATTTTCAATATAACGTTTTGGGAAACTAACGAGCTACTGTTTCCCCTTGATTCCGATTCCCCGGGTGATCAAACGCAAGCCGCGGTAGATGCGCTGCTCGCCGCTAATCCGCAAGCGTTTGCGGATACTCTAGGTGTGCCATCGGTGGTTGAGGCGTCGGCGCTTGATGACGCGATACGTACAATTTCCACGTTTGGGAAAAACAGTCTAGCCGGTATCTCAGGCACGGTTGCCGTAATAGAGCGTCGTGTTGCTGCGATCGATAACGCGATACAAACGGCGATCGACACGCTTGTAGGCACACCGCTTACTCTCGCGTTTCAGGTTGGACAAATGCTCACCTTGCCCGCGCGCTCTACGGCGTTGATCGCCGACCGACTTGTCGCGTATTCGACGTTGCTTGTTACGCTTACAACTGGCGGCACTGTGTTTACCCCGGGTATCGATTCGAAAAACCGCAACGCGTTTCGCAATATTGATATGCAATCTTCGGTGTTGCTTGCGGGCATGGTTACCGTGGTGCTCGACGCAGATTTTACAACGCGGAGTGAAGCGATTGCGGCGGCTGATACTCTACTCGACGTGTTCGAACAGTGGGAAGTGTGGCGCGACAATAACTTGAGTTCGCTTGATGAGATTGATACGGGCGAGCAGTATGACAACACCCGGCTAGCTGTGTTGTTGGCTGCGGGGTTTTTGGTTGCGCTTTCATTTTTGCTCAAGCAAGAGCGTTCGATAGTTACCGTGCGCCCGCGTTCGCCGCTTGATCTCGAAGCTGAGCTATACGGCACAGCCGAAACGAATCTAGATTTTTTGATATTGAGCAACAACTTTGTAGGGCTTGAAATTCTCGAAGTGCCTGCGGGACGGCGGGTGGTGTATTTTGTATGAATACTTACACCGTAAAAGCCGGTGACACCCTCGAAACGATTTCAACAATCAATTACGGTACGTCGAGTTCGGTTGAGCTGATTCGATCGGCTAACCCTCATGCCGACGGCGGTATAGCGGTAGGGATGGTGTTGAATATCCCCGAGCAATCTTTCGGGGTTCGCCCGTTGCAACATCGTGGCATAGGTGCGGTTAACGAGATCTCGATACGAATAGACGGTACAACGTTTCGGTTTTGGGACGGTGTAGATTTTACGCGTTCGATTGATTCTATAGACCGTATATCTGTGTCTGCCCCGTTTGAACCGCAATACGATTCGTTTAGACGTGCGTTCGAACCATTCACCTACAAAAAGCTAGAGCTGCTTATCGGGGGTAAGACTCGGTTTACCGGCGTGTTGATGAACTCCACACCAAACCTATCTGTTGATGGGCGCACCGTTGTTGCCAGCGGGTACGCAAAGTGCGGTGTACTTAACGACGTAACTATGCCGATACCTACCGGTAAGAGTCGTGCGCTTGAATACAAGCGTATGGATTTTAAACAGATCACCGAGGCGATGGGTGCACCGTTCGGATTGGTGCCGGTATTCAACGTAACCGCCGATGAGATCGGCCCTGCTATTCGGCGCGTTGCGATCGATCCTGTAGCAAAGATTTTGCCGTTTTGGAATAAGCTAGCTCGCCAACGTGGGCTCATAATGGCTAATGACGAATTCGGGCAACCGTTGTTTCAAAAGGGTGTTGATTCTCCGCCGGTGCAAAATCTTGAAGAGGGTTCGTCCCCGCTACTGAGCGTTACCCCGCAATTCAATGCGCAAGGATATTATAGTACCGTAACCGCCATCACTCCGGGTAAGGTTTCCGCTGCGCGGGGTAAACGGTATAACGTGGTAAATCCACATTTACAGGGCGTTGTGCGACCTTACGTTTATCAAGCCGAGGATACCTATGGTGCCGATTCTGTGGTAGCCGCGAAAGCAAAGCTCGGGCGTATGTTTGGTAATGCTATGCAATGGGTTGTTGCTGTTGCCGGATGGGCAATGCAAAACGGTGACGTGTGGTCACCAAATACAACTATAAATCTACTCGCCCCGAGTGCGTACATTTACAACCAATCACGGTTTTTAATTCGTAATGTTGAGCAGCGAAGCGAGGCGACTTCAGAGACGACACGGCTAACGGTCGTGTTACCTGGCTCGTATTCTGGCAAGATACCCGAGGTGCTACCGTGGGCATAATTGCCGAGGTTCTAGAATTTGAACGCGTGCAAGATGAGGGCGCGGAGTTGGGTGAGGTTACGGCCGATGGTTTTGGCGGCGATCCTCGAACCCTCGTGCACACGTCGAGCCCGGGTGATGATGCGCCGCCACTTCCCGGGGACACGCTGGTAGGCGTCACAATCCCTGGTAGCGGGGCTTTGGCAGCGGTCGGGTACCTCGATACGAAAAACCCAGGTATCGCGGTTAGCGGCGAAAAGCGGCTCTACGGTCGCGATGAAAACGGCGCTATCGTGTCCTCAGTGCACCTCAAGCGGGATGGGTCTATCTCGATGAGTACCGGGGCGGGATCGTTTGAAATGCGGGCAGATGGAACCGTAATAATTAACGGGCTCGAAATTTCACCAAATGGTGAGATCAAGACCGCGGCGGGAATCGTGCTCGGGACGCATACGCATTTGCCCGGGCTTTACCTCGGTGATGCTGACGTGCCGGTAGCGGGCCCGGTGACCGGCACGAGTGGGGTTCCCGTACCGTGACCGATGTTCTCGTAAAGGATCTTGGCGTAGAGCTTGTGAATGGTGCGCTTACCCTAACCGCAGGTTTCGAAACTGCCGCGCAGCTATCGCTATTTGGGGGAAACGCTGAAGACAACGCGAGCGCAGCAACAGCTACTAAACAGTGGTGGGGAAACTATACCGAGTCTGACCCGGTGCGTATGTATCGGAGCCGTACGCAAGCGTTGCTCGAATCGCTACCGGCTACCACTGGAAACCTTCGCGCGCTAGAAGCCGCAGCGAAATTTGATCTCGATTGGTTCCTAACGAGTAGCGCCGCGAGTAGCGTCGATGTGTTCGTAACATTGCCCGGCGTAAACCGAGTTGCGTTCGCGATCAAGATAGAGGCGCAGGGTGTCGAACACTCGTTCAATTTTGTGCAAAACTGGTTCGGGGCGGCTGCCGAAGCTGCGAGCATTGCAAGCGTAATTGCGGAGAACGTTCCGAATGCTCCACAGTTCGCCCCACCACCGTTTACGCCGAGCCCGAATTGTGTGCAGTTTGACGGCTTCGCGCAGTACATGCGAACCGAACTAACCGTGCTCGCTGCGCAGACTCATACTATGTCGATTTGGTATGCGCCTACGGTAGCCACAACACTACAGATAATCGCAACTATCGGGAATGATTCCAACAACATCAACCGCATTCTACTTATTCAAGAATCGGACGGTTGGAGCTTTAAGCTATATAACTCTTTCGGGGCGCTTTTCAAATGGTATATCCATACAACCGCGCTCGTTAACTTTGATTGGTATAATATTGTCTATACGTTCAATGGCGTTACCAATACGCTGCGGCTATGGCAGGACGGGGAAGAAATCGTGCCTACCAAGTTTGTAGATACTGCCGATTCGCAAACCTCAACGAGTCGCCGCATTGAATACTCGACGGGTTCTCAAGGTGGCAACGGTAATAGTCGAGGCTACTCGTTGGCATTTTGGGATACCGATTTAACACCTGGAGAGGTTGTAGGCATTTATAACAACCGGACCGAGGCCGACCTTAATTTCGCATACCCGGCTGATCTTGGTACACACCCATATGATTCGGTGGCAAATCTTCTGCATTGGTACCGATTCGGTTTTCAGTTTGAGCCGAATATTGGCGATGACTACTCCAACCATGTAGGAGCTACGCCTATCGTGTCTGCGGGGGCGAGCCCGATTACCAACAGCGACATTTTTGTTAGTTCACCGAGTTAAGGGTCAATTATGGCGATCAACACACCGAAAATTTCTGAAATAGACGCAACGCTAATTGCGCAGCTCGAAGCGTCATTAGCGCAGGCTATCCCGATTTTGCCGAAGTCTTGGCTCCGTGTGTTGACCAAAGCGCTATCGGGTTTGTATATCCTACTCTATCGATACGCCGGATTTATTTTCCTGCAAATGTTCGTTGCGAGTGCGACGATCGAACCGGTAGAGATTTTCGGGCGTATTATTCGGCCGTTGATCGAATGGGGTCGATTGATCGGGGTAGGTGATCCGACTGAGGCCACACAAGCGCAGCTCACGATAGATATCGTTGTAACCAATCAGAGCGGGCAGCTCGACTCGGGTACGCAGCTTGTCAATGCGACCAACGGCGTAACCTATTTGCTCAACGCTTCAGTGTTGCTCGACGCTGCAATTGTGATCGGTACGATTACCGCGCAAGGGGATCAAAGCGGCGGCGATGGTTCAGGCACGATTGGTAATCTCGCAGTTAGCGACACGGTTGAATTTGCGAACCCGCTTGCCAACGTCAATCGCACCGCAACCGTAACGGTTATCGTAGTGTCTGCGGCTGACAAGGAAAGCGAAACGGTTTATCGGAATCGCGTTATAGATCGATTCCGCAAGCGGCTGCAGGGTGGCGCATTGGTGGATTATGAGGCGTGGGGGGAAGAGACTGCAGGGATCATCAATCTCTACCCTTACACCGGAGCTATTGCGGGACACATCGACGTTTATTCGGAAGCTACCGTAGCAAGCTCAGGCAGTGCCGACGGTATCCCGACCGCTGCGCAACTTGCCGCTGTAGCGGCTGCAATTGAGCTTGACGACAACGGGCTAGCCTCTCGCCGCCCGGCGGGATCCTTTGTGAATTCGTTTCCGATCACACGCAAAAGTTTTGTTACGACTATTAGCGGACTAGTCGTCGATAACCCGGTAACGGTGCAAGCCGAGGTTATAGCCTCCGTGCTTGTCTACTTCGCGGAGCGCGAGCCTTTTGTATCGGGGGTGACATCATTACCTCGAACGGACATGCTCACCAAAAACGATCTAACAACATTGGTTACGCAAATCGTGCTAGCCGCCGGAGGGCTTTTTTCGTCGGTCAGTTTCACAATTACCGGGTCGGGTACACAGCAGTTTGTATATACGTTGATTCAAGGTGAGAAAGCTAAATCAACGGTGGACTTCATTTGATGACTAGCAATTTTTTCTTTCGTGTTTTTGAGCATCTGTTGCCCTTTGGTTCGCGAATTTGGCAGATGAAACTTGTTAGCCCGTTGCGTTCTTTTTTTATGGGGCTTACATCGTTGCCGCTTGCGGTGCGTAATTTTATTGATCGTGTGTGGCTCGACACACAACCCCAAGATACGTTGCAGTTGCCTAAGTGGGAAACACAGTTTGGGCTACGTAATGCAAGCTTGATCGATCAAGAGCAGCGCGATCGACTCGCCGCCGCGTGGAAACGAACCGGTGGGCAGAGCCCGCGATATTTGCAAGACGTAATGCGGGCAAACGGGTTTGACGTGTATATTCATGAGTGGTGGGAATTGCCCGCCGCTGATCCGCCGGTAGCGCAAGATCCGAATATTATTCTATCGGATGGGGGCCCTACTTGGCGCATGGCGTCGGGGGTTACACCTACTGCGTTTTCGGGCGATCCGTTTGCTCAATCGGGGGAGCGATTCGACCCGTCGGGGTTTCTGCTTGTCAACAAGATACTTGCGGCCGTTACAATTTTCGTAACGGCGGGTGATCTTGAGATGCAATCGGGCGACCCGTTAGCGGTTTCGGGCGAGGTGAAATCCCTTACGCTTGGTTTTCAGCCGTACACGATTCCGGCAGATCCCAACGAGTGGGCACAGTTTTTGTATTGGGGCGCGGTGACGTTTCCTGAGTTGGCAACTGTGCCCGCAGCGCGCAAAGACGAATTCGAAGATCTACTATTGAGCATCCGCCCGGGCGAAAAGTGGCTCGGGATGCTAATAACGTACGCGTAAGGGGGCTTGTCTATGGCTATCGATATCGAAACCGTCTACCCGGGTGGCGTTGACCCGGCAACCGCTGACTACCCGTTTGGCGTACCTCGTGATGTCAGCGCACCGTCGGCGGGTGACGGAACACCGTGGGCGGTTGCGCTGATCAAAGATTGGTCGGGTCTATTCCAGGGCTTGCTATCGCGCTCGGGCATCGTGCCATCGGGTAATCCCGATACCGTGTTGGTATCCGATTACGCCGACGCGCTCGACATGCTCTACGCGTTGCCGATGCTGACTCAACGCGACGGGCTCTTGACTGCATGGGATTCAACCGTACTACTTTCTACGAGTGCGGGTTCGATTCGAAACCAAGCGAACACCCGATGGCTTACGCTTCCAGCGTCAATGCAAAAGAATATTTCCCTAGTTTGGGCACCTGGTACCGGGCTAGGTGGTCTCGCGGCTACGGTGGTACTTGCTGAAGACTACTTCAGAAAATTTTTGGTAAACAAAGCCGATTTTAGCGGTGCCGATATCGTGTGGGATCTAGACGTAGCTGCCGCAAATTTCTTTGCTAGCGCATCGGCAATTTCCGCGGGTTACACCGATGCCACGTTGTATCGGAGGATTGGCTACAGCTTTGTGGATTCAGGTTTACTACTCCCGAAACACATTCATTCGGCTGCAGATCTAAACGCATACACTTGGGATATTGCGGTAGGTGGCGGGAATA
>SDBV01013318.1_pt1 | contig 10474 bp, 5 predicted proteins | sample 2277081 | NCBI WGS metagenome assembly SDBV01 (sample SAMN10402039, study PRJNA504765) | marine sediment metagenome | isolation source: marine sediment core GS10_PC15, 223 cmbsf | place: Arctic Ocean: Southern Knipovich Ridge | collected 2010
ATTATAGCAGTCGGAAATCCAATAAAACATCCAATACAGAATTTTTGTTTTCCAATTTTAAAAGTGTGATTTTTAAATGTTTTGCAACTTGGATGATGACTCAGTAATATTGGTTTAAAAATTGCATAAAATAATTTTAGCCCTTTAAATCTAATTCCCCTCTTCTTTCTATATTATTTAGTAAACTTTGATTTTAAATGTGATGGTAAAAATACCGATTGTATTACGAATTTTAATATATTGTAATACGCAAATCCTACTTTTTTTGAGATTGTAATACAAAAAGAAAGAAAGTGTAGTACGAATAAGATATTGTATTACGGAATTTAGTTAGAACGGAAAAGTTATCCATATTCATATTCACGTCATTGGATTTGGTTATTTAATAGATACGTTGTTATTTCGAGAGAAGTACCCAAATTGTACGTATCGAAATCATTTACCACGTAGAAGCAATGCTTATTATTCCATTTTTTATATCTTATCAAAAATAGCTATTTTTATTATCATTTTTGACAATACTAGAATTAAAATTGAATATTATTCATATATTTTGAGCTGTATATTATAAATGAGGTTTAATTTTTAATTTAAAATTTAAAATAGGAAAGATCATTAGTATAGTAAGAGTTCCATAAATAAAAAGATGTGATTTCTATTCCAAGAAGTGAAGATGATTACAGAACCGAGTTAATAAAGGAAATAAATGCACGTCTACCCAATCCATACAAAGCACACAATTCAAAAACGATTACTCTTGATAAAAATGATCCTCGAATCGCCGTTTTAAAAGCAGTAAAACGAGAATTTGATATTGTAATTCTAGACGAGGCATTTGTTAGTGATAGTGAAATTAATCCAGATCGTATTGAGTTTGCTATAGAAACGAAACCCCTTGGAAGTAATTTTACGGGAATTTCACAAGCAGAAGATGCATTTACTGCTTTTTCTAAATTGTTAATAACATACGCTACGAATTTTGGAAATAATTTATATAAACGGGAAAGAAACAATCCAGAAATCCGTTTAAAAACTCAAACCAAAACTCTAGCAAAAAAATACATACAGATTGCCGAATACATACTAGCTGATGTAAAAAAAATTAAAGAAGCAAAGCAATTCAGCGGAATAATTTCAGAAGAGAGTATAATTGCAACGCTCATTGACTGTATGGATCGGATCCATTTGCAAATGACAGAATTACAGAATGAAAACGAAATTGATATCGCAACAAGGACACTCGTAATGTGGAAGAAATTTGACGAGGAAGATATGGACGTCTCTACATTAGAATATAATGTTAAGCGTGCAGCAGCTTATATCATCGTCGATCAACTTATGTTTTATAATTTATTACAAAAAACAACCACAAAATATCAACTCCCCCCGTTAGAACCAATAAACGGGAATGAAGATAATCCAAAGATGTTCTCAACAAAATACATTGAAAGAGTGATCTCCGATACAGGGGATTATTTACCAATATTTGGTATTGATATGTTTGAATTACTTCCTAAGTCAAAAAATGTAGTTAAATCGATAAATGATGCTATTTTAAAAATTAGAACTCTAGAAATTGAAACCCAAACATCTGATTTTATAGGAAAAATTTTTCATTCAATGATTCCTTCTGAGATCCGTAAATCTCTTGCCTCATATTATACTGGGAGTGCACCAGCAAAATTACTTGCACTACTATCAATTAGTAAAGAAACAGATAAAGTGTGTGATCTTGCGTGTGGGAGCGGAACATTACTTATTGAATCTTACCATGTCCTCTATGATTTATACAAGATCAAATATCCCGATTGGACAGATGAGAAAATTCACAAGCAAATTATTGAAATTCAAATATATGGAAATGATATTACATTATTTGCGTCCCATTTAGCAGCAATGAATTTAGCATCACAGTATTTGGATGGAGAGATCACAAGAATTAATATAACCTCAACCGATGGGTTACAAATATATCCAAAAAAAAGATATGGTACAATAATCGACTTTGTAAAATCTACAGAGATTCCTACAATTAATATGGACGGAAAAACACGAAGTATTAGTTATCCTTTTATGAATTGCATCATTATGAATCCTCCTTTCTCGAGACAAACGGATATGACTGATGCAATATTAAATAACCTTACAAAGGCTATTATTGAATGGTTTCCTAGCAAAAATGATCGAAAGAAATATATTGATAAAAAAATGGGATTGCATGGCTATTTCTTAATTCATGCTGATCATTTAATAAAAAAAAATGGTAAAATAGCAATGGTCTTACCTTCTAGCACTTTCACTACTGATTACACGGTAAATTTATTAAATTTTCTGCGAGATAAGAATTATGGTATTGAATTTGTAATTGAGATTCTGTCTAAAAGATCTACATTCTCAGAAGATGCTACATTCAAGGAATATATGGTTGTTTTAAAGAAGGGGGCATTACACACTGATTCTAAAACTTTAATGATTTCTATAAATGATGAGCTTTCAATAGAAGATGTAAATCCGTTATATGATATTATTAAAAATAATAAGAAATCGGATCTGCTTATGCGAAAAACAGTAAGTACTCAAGATTTATATAAATCGACAAAATGGACTGAAATATTTATTGAAAAAATAGATTTTGATTTCTTAAATTCTCCGAAATTAGAAAAACTTAGAAAAAACACTTCCAATCTTCATATAACAAGAGGATTTGATGCAACCTATTCTAATTATCTGATATTACCAAATAAGGAATGGAGCATTGAAAGAATAAATGCTACAACTTTTAGATTGATACATAAAAACTTGCCAAAAGATGATGAACAATATGAATGTCGGATTCCCGCAACTTATCTCATTCCCGCCATTCGATGGTCAAAAGATGCAAACTCATTCAAAACATCTCCAAGTTCATATGTATTAAATCTGCCATATCAATTTCCAAGAAATTTGGACGAATTTCGTAGAAAATATCTTCATTGGGCTGAGAATGATTTAGATGCTAGATGGGAGCGAGCTAGAAAGAAAGGACATAAAAGAGTACCCATCGTCAAAAGAACCACATTTAAAAGAAATCAAAAAGGAGAGAGGGTTATTGATGAGACTCCGTGGTATTCTCATGCTTATAAGAATATGTGTAATGAAAAAAGAGGTAATATATTCTTTTTAAAAAAATACCGCCCAACAAGACGAAGATCACTTTCATTTTATACTGGTGAAATTGCAAGTGTAAACCATGGCTTATTTTTCCTAAAGGATAATAATAATAAACTAATTGCTTCTTGGCTTGCCTCTTCTTTATATCTTATTTCACAATTTAGATTCCAACAAATTATAAGCACACATTATTATAAAATGGCGATTCAAGATTTCTCTGAAGTTTTATTCCCCAAACTTTCTAAATTTTCCATCAAAACTGATGGATCTTCAGATTTAACTGATGAAGCTAAAGATTTAATTACAAAATGGAATACATTAGTAGAACTATCCAACGAAAAGATATCTTTTTTACCACAGCAATTAGGAGCAGATTTTGTAATTAAAAGCAAAAAAAAAAAAGATCCTCCACCAGATCAAACTTTATCTTACGATCGTTTACCCGAAAGAGTATTATTAGACAAAGCTTGGTTACGTGCTCTCAATATTTCAGAACATAAAATTGATGATACTTTAAATGAAATTTATGATTGGTTATTAGACTATATGGAAACAAGATGAGATTGCTCAATATCATTTTCTTTATAGTTCGGAAAAGACAGAATTCAGTTTAAATAAGTCAGAATTTCTTTAACTCATTTTTCCTACATTTTTCTCCGCAGTTGCTACATAATACGAGATCTTGGTCCAATTCTAAGCATTCAACCGAAGTACCACAGAAAGGGCAATGCTCCGAATTCTTAATTATATTTACCATAGTTACTTTTAACGAGTTGGATAAAAATTTTTCAAGATTTACAATATATCGAAATGATTTGCCAGTTTCATAATCATTAAATTCCTCAAAGTATCCAACTGCGTCTGTTATAGAAATTAAAAATGCTTTTAATCTCTCACTATCAAGAGATTCTAAAATTTCTATTAATTCAGAATGAGAAAATTTGCTTATTAATCCCTCCTTAATAATAGAATTATAGTTAGTGATTGAATCATCAGTTATAACTGAATGTATTGCTTTCATTTTTATAATTTTTCATGAATGTGTTTTATTAATTTTAATTTCTACCAAGGTAAAGAAATCCTTACTCCCTTCCATGATATATCCATCACAATCTTAGACTTTTTTATTTCCTTGGGATTATAAGTTAAATCTATATATTTAAGAGATTCTATGTGTAAGATGGATTCGGGAAGCTCTTTAAGAGAATTGTGGTTTAAAAATAATTTTTGAAGCGATTTAAGTTGTCCAATTGTGTTAGGCAGACAGGTTAATTTTCTTCTACCCTCACATCTTAGATGTATGAGAGACCTTAAATTCCCAATTGAATCTGGCAGCTTTTCTATGGCTCCACCATAAATCGAGATGCTTTCAATATGATTATTTTTTATTGTTAAATCCATGCAAGGATCGAGTCCACCCCATCCAGTAGATATTCGTTGAGTAATCCTATTCTCGAGATTAAATTTTAGATGGGTGAGTGTTTCAATTTCTTTAATTACTTGAGCTTCAGATCGCTCCAAGTTTAAATAGACAAGACCTTGTTCCGAGACGAGTTTTGAAGTATGTATCTTATCTGCTAATTCCTCGGGAATCTCTAAGAGTAAATTTCCTTCAATGACTAATTTATTTAGATTTTCTAAATTACATAATGAGCTAGGAAGCGTATCCAAACTACAATACATAACATTAAGTTCTTGAAGATTTTGCAGCTTACCTAACGATTCTGGCAAGAGTTTGATATTCTTACAATTGTTTAAGGATAGTATCTTAAGATTGTGTAAATCCCCAAAAGAATCTGGTATTCTTTCTATTGCAGTATTATTTAAAGAAAAAACTTCTAGATTTCGTAATAATCCTAATGATTCTGGAATGGAATCTAAATGTGTATTATTGTCGAGATATAATTCTTTAAGATGGAGCAGAAACCTAATTTTATCAGATACCTTATATAAATAATTATCTTTTACTGAAAGAACTTTTAGGCCGTCTAAGAACATTATTCCAGCAGAAATCTCTTTAATTTGATTATCATCTAAATTCAAGTATTTAAGAGAACTTAGATGAAAAATGGATTCTGGAATCTTTGTAAGATACAGGTGCAAATATAATGTTCTCAAGTTTTTTAATTCCTTCAAGAAAATAAATGTCTGAGGAAAACAATTTATTAAAAATAAGGCTTTTAATTTTTTAAGATAACTCATGAAAGCGGGAAGAATTAATTTTTGGAGTGAATTATTCCCCCAGATGTGTAATTGTTTAAGATTAGAGAGATTTACAATTGATTGCGGGATTTTTTTGATACCGCAATTTAAACACATTATTTCCTTTCCTATTCTAAATTCTTCAAATTTAGGAGAAAATTCTTTCTCATCTTCTTTAGTACACCATTCACAATCATTTAAATCTATCAATAATAGAGAATCGACATGTTCTTCTTTGACTGTAAATACAAAAGGAGTAGAATAAAATAAATCCTCATAGAAATCCCTATTAGGAAACTTATTATTAAACTGTTCAGTATCATCTAATAATACCAATTCAAACTCAAGATGGGTTTCCAACTCTGCTAAGGCTTCTGCTTCAATCTTAGACAATTGTACTTCTTTATATTGTATTGTCTCCATATTTAATCGTCTATAAAAACTTAATTTTTATCCTTTTATCATCTTCCCTAAATTTTTTTTTAAAGAAATTATAAATTTTTTTTCTCTAAAATTTCCTCTATCTCATCCGTATATTCGGGAAATCGCTCCTTAATGAATGATGAATTTTCTTTTAACAATTGTGAGTTTTCCAATTCTCTAATCAATGTGAAAAAAGCCCACTTTTCATTACAGAAATCTTCAGTTCCCGTGTAGTTCTCTTTATAATCAGAAAAGTTTTCTACAATATTACATAGCTCAGAAAGTTTTTCTTTTAGTAAGTTAGTGCCTTTAATGGTATCAAGGAGAGCAAGAAATGCATCATCTACTCTGTGCAATTTACTAAATAATTCAGAAAACTTTTCGATCAATAATTTGGTCTTTATAATCCTTCCGAACAATATTAAAAAGGGAAAATAATGACCTGCTGGGGAAATATCAACTAAATGTAATAAATCGAAGAATTTTTCATTTACAAATTCATCACTTAATGATTCCAAGAAGTTGATCAAATAAATCCAATTAGGTCTTTCCTCATGACTTTCATAATCAGAGAATTTTTTTATTATCTTGCAGAAGCGATTAAACAATTTACTCTCTAGTTCAGTTCCGTTGAGAGATTTGACCAAATTGGAAAAAAGTGTATATCTAGTAGTCGGAAATTTATCATAAGGGAAAAAATCAAACACATCTAATAAAAAAGGAAAAAATTCAATCAATTTGGTACCTTTTAAAGCATCAATTATGTGCATAAACGCATAAAAAAACTCCTCTACATCCTCCTCATTAAAGACTACTTTTTCCGTGAATTCAAATAGGTGTTTTATATACTTTCGAAATTTTAATTTAATCTTATTATATTGTTTATCTATTAATTCAGAATCTTTTATCGAACTTACCAAATCTAAGAACAGATAGTATTTGTTTCGTGTAGATAATTTATCCAGCACATTAAGAATATCGAGAAATTTGTTATTATCTGTATTTTTTATTGTTTTTATTAATTCGGTAATGATTCTGTATATATGATCTTCGCGTAATTTATCAAAATTTTTATTGATGAAATCCAAATCATCGTGCAGTAATATTGTTCCCTCTAGTTCTGAAGCCAATTTAGAAAAATAATATTTTTTATCAGTATCATTATTTATGTTATCGATTGCATTCAAAATGTTACTATATTTATCTTTTATTAATGAATACTCTGAGTTCATTAGGTTTGTTCCTTTTATTACATACATCAATTTAGAAAAGGCATAAACTTTATCACCATTTCCATCTATTTTATTAATTAGATTCAAAATATCAATAAAATATTCTTCCATTAAATCTGTTCCTTTAATTGCAGAAATCAACTGATCAAATGCAATACTTTTATAATAGCTGTTGGTTATTTTTTCAAGTATATTTAATATTTCAATAAATTTTTCGCTTATTAACTCTGTACCTCTTATTGAAAAAATTAGCGTATAAAAAATCTTAATTTTTAAACTATCTTCATCGATTTTATCGAAGAGAATCAAAGTATAAGTAAAATTTTTCTCAATTACGTTTGTTCCTTTAGTTGCTGAAACTAATTTTTGAAATAAGTCAAGTATTTTGCTATTGTCGTCTATTTTAATCATTACATTAAAGAAGCTTGTAAAAAATTCTTCCAGTAACTGTGTTCTTTTAAATGCAGCAATCAAATAAGTAAGAATATAACTTTTCTCATCATCATCATTCATTTTATCGAGTGAAATCAATATGTGGGAGAATCTATTTTTAATTAACGGAAATTTAGCCCTAATTAAATTTGTTCCTTTCATAACTGAAATCAACTGAAAGAAAGCTTTAGATTTATTATTAATATCATCTATTTTTTCAAGGAAGTCCATAATAGTAGCAAAATGTTCTTCTAGTAATTTTGCTTTTTTAATTGCGGAGAGTAATTTAGTAATAGGATAAATTTTTTTAGAATAATCATTTATTTTTTCGAGGAAATTTAAAATGATAATAAAGTGTTGTTCTAGTAGGCTTGTTCTTTTAATTATTGAAATTAATTTTGTAATAGCAGAACTTTTTATAGAATTATTATCTATTTTTTCGAGAAAATTTAAAATATCAGTAAAATGTTCTTTTAGTAGGCTCGTTCTTTTAATTGCAGAAATTAATTCAGTAATGGGAAAATTATTTGTAGAATAAATATCATTTTTATCAATTCTATCCAAAATGCTTGGAAGTAAAGAAAAAATCTCTTCCTTATTCAAAAATTTTAAATAATCTTCAATCAAAAGGAATTGAACCACAACTAGGTTTCCATTATCAAACTTTTTACATAATTCCTCCTTAAATACTTTCTGTGCCTTTGGATCTCCGACCTCTATTAGTCGTTTCAATAATGGGAAAGCTAAACTACTATGAAGCAGATCGGTGCTATATTTTTGTTCATACCAAACTTGAAGATTACTACAATGGCCAAAAAATTCAGTTTCAGGAGGTAGATTGTATATTACACCTCTTTGTCCTTCCTCCTCATTCCAATTTAGCATATCGGCAACATCATCCATAGATTCTATTTCGTTAAAGTTTTCCACATCATCCTTTGGAATGTTTAGCAATAACGCTTTACATTGTATAAAATGCTCACCAGCTACGTAAATTACTGTTTCTTCCCCTTCTAACTTAACAGTAAGATATTCATTTATTTTGAATTCTTTCATTGTTCCATTCATTTTTTATAAAAATTACTGATAATTTATAGTACAAGGATTCAAATAATTCAATTTCTCTTTTATCTTCCACATACTCTATTTAATCTACTTGCAATACCATTTAAAAACCCCATCTACATGCCCAATTGAATTTTTTCATCTTCAAACTCCATAAATCTTTCGCAAACACCATTTATTCTATCGGATAAATCTTCAATAAACTGTTCAGGAGTTTTTATATCATTACCTGAAATTGTCTTTTCTCCTTTAATTTTCATATATGCATTTTCACTTCAAATCTAATTTTTGTCTTATAATTGTATAGGCTAATCAAAGTAATAAAGTATTGGAGTGTTCATTCATACTAATTTCTGTTTCTATTTCGTGTGTAAATTATTTTTCTTTATAAGCAAAAGATTCAATTTATCTTAGCATCGTTACAAAAATAAATAATTGAGAGAAATTAAAAATATGGCTTCTTTAAAGATATCAGAAAAATTAGAGAGTAGATCCCAGACAATTAACTTAGATTTCCCTTTAAACTATAATCCGAAGAAGATTTTTGCATTTAAAGAATTTGTACTGAGTTTTGGGAAGAAAGATTCAGATAAAGAAGACCCTTTTTGTCAAGAGTTGGAGTCATTGAAAAAATTTACTGTAACTAATGAGGAAAAAAGGGAAGAATTTATAAATTTGGTCAAATTTAGAAGGGATTTAAAGAAATTTATAGAACAAACAATTCAGGAATATGCACGAGTAAATTATCAAACTCCAAAATATAAGGAATTATCAGAAGACCTAACCGTTGTAAAAACTGAGCAAAGAAAAGCTAGGAAAAAAGAAAATAAAGACGAAGTACAAAAGTTGGATAGACTTATTGATTCTTTGGAAAAAGGAATGGAAATAATAAAAGACCACGAGTTTATGATGTTCGAACTTAAGAAAAAAAAAGATTTTGAAATCTTGAGGTCCAATTTATGGCAATTTTGGCAGGAAATTTTCTTTTATAATAAACTTAGAAGATCAAGGATTAAAATGAAGTTAACTGATACAGCAGAGAAGGATAAGGAGAATATTAAATTTATAGGTAGATTGAACAAGGAAGTAAATAATATCAATAGAAAAATTGAAGAGTTACTAAAATTTCACAAGATATATAAAGATCCTAATACACTGATTCTTCTGTTTAAGAATTCAAAACAATTATTTGGGATATTAAAGGAGTATGGAGATAATCTAAAGAGAGAATTACCAAAGAGAGTGAAGAAGAAAAATGTAGAGGAAGTACTAAAAAAAATAAAAACTGAATTGGATAATAACAAAATTGAAAAAGAACTGATTTCAAACGCAAAAGATAATAATACTTTATTATTACATGATATCCTTTCTAAATCATTCATAAATTTTAAGATCTTTAAAACAATACGGGAGACTAATAAATATAGAAGGTTAAGTCTAGTCTTTGATAATACAAAATTATATGAAAACCTATATTCCAGTCTTGTAGAATCCTCTCAAAAAAAGGAATTAATCCAAAATTTTTATAGTACTAAAGATTCTTATTTAGTCTTTAATTACAGAAGTGAAAAATTACAGGCTCTCCTAACAAAAAACAAATTATTACCAAATAACATCGTAAGAACAAAATATTTCGGCGTTTTCCTGGGAATTAAAATAGATTTCACCGAAATATTGGCAATTTTATTTAGAAATTTCTCAGAAAAACAATCAAAATTAGCTCCTTTAGAAAAATCAAGTCGTTTTCAAAAAATACATTTTAACACAAAAATTAAGAAAAGGGCAGTTATTGGGGTTATTGCCATCATATTTTTGATTTTGGGGCTAACTCTAATTAATTTACTTAGGTCTCAATCTATAGTCGTTCAAAAATATGATTTAGTAAAAATTGATTATCAAATGTGGGAATCAGACTCACGTAAAAATTATAACATTCTTAACCCGTTGTATGATGATATTATATGGATTAC
>SDBV01013319.1_pt1 | contig 10474 bp, 6 predicted proteins | sample 2277081 | NCBI WGS metagenome assembly SDBV01 (sample SAMN10402039, study PRJNA504765) | marine sediment metagenome | isolation source: marine sediment core GS10_PC15, 223 cmbsf | place: Arctic Ocean: Southern Knipovich Ridge | collected 2010
GGTGGCGCCAAAGTTACATATCAGATGGAGTTTAAAATATTTGACAAAGTTTCCGGTTTTAATTTTGATGTTGGGCTTGATACTGTAAACGTAATTGAAATTTACTTTGAGAAAAACGAAGAATTAACAGATGAGTTCGCTATCAGCTTTGAACTGAAACCCACTATTGAATTTATCAAAAACCGAACGGCTCGACAAGACACAACCAATTTTATCAGGATAGTTCTTGGAAAACGCTATACAGGGAGATTAAATGTGCTATTTAAACGTAAGTAAAACTTTATTATTATTTCTTTTTTTGGTAAACTGTGTTCAGGCGCAGATAACTTTTCAAAGCGTAACGGCTGGCTCAGCTACAACAGCAACACAGTTGACGATTGCTTCCGTTCCCGGTGGAACCGATCAAGCCTATATGGTTACCATAGTTTCCGATGAGAACGTTGACGTCACAAGTGTTTCGGGGGGGAGTCTTACCTGGTTCGAGGATGATGAACAATGTGCGTCTGTTTCCGGGGGTGGAAATGCTTACATCTATCGTGCTATCGGCTCACCTTCGACATTTACCTTAACGATTGATGTTGCCTCAGCTACAACGATTATTGCACACGCCAATCGGTACACCGGGCACGATACCACGACTCCAACCGAAGATCCGACCGGCGAGAATACCAACGGCGAAGATGGCGCTTGTTCAGGCGGTACAAACAATTCCAACTTGCAGGTGACAAGCGGTAGCACGAATGCAAATTCTATGCACGTTGTTGCATCAAGCACGACCATCAGAACGATTACTACTCCTGATTCTGACTATACAGAGAGAGCTACAACGGCAGCGGGTTCTGGTGGTGGTCAAGCGAGATTATATACACATGACTTTATTAAGTCTGCCACGGGTGACGATCAGGTTAATCACACTTTGAATAATACGACTTCGTGGTCGGCGGTTAGTGATGTATTGATAGTGGATCAGGCTGGTGCAGCAAGAAGAAGATTTATTGGGGTATTTTAAAATGATACTAGAAGTCAAAGAAAACGATTTAGTTATCTGATGTTGTCCGGGTTGCGGATTGTGAACTATATATTTCAATTATCATAAAAAAATGATATGGACAAAACTAATTGTTGTTATTGTGAAAAGAAAGCAGATTTATATTGCCTTTCTTGTTTTGTTAATGTATGTAAGGGAGATAGGATAAAGCACTTGGAGGAGTGCAAAGAGTTCGACTTAAAATCTTATTTCATGTCTATAAATCTAAAAGTGAGTAAGGACAATATATACAAGGAGAAATTATGAACTTAGTATGGTTTTTTGTCATAATCCTTTTAGTGTTGTTTCTTGTAGGTTGTGCTGCTATACTGTCAAGGATGAAAGACCCTCCACCAGACGTTATCATTATTATTACAGATGTACATGGTAATAAAAAAAGATACGCTCTTGACCATTTAAAGGGGTTGAAGATAATTATTTCTCAAAAAATTAAATACGAATTTGAGTATATGCTGGAAGAAGAACTGAATTTGGGAAATGAAAAACAACATAAACTTAGAAATTAAAAAATGCCTAGTTTAGTAATTGATAGATTCTTAGGTTTAGATAAGAAAAGTTCTGATACTGATCTTGATAAAAGGATTGCTAAGAAACTTGAAAATCTATCCACAACAAAAAAGAACGGAGCTTTATCGAAAGATGGTGCATATACAGACGTATCGACTAGTCTTGTTGGTGCTGATTTACCTGCTTCTCGTACTCGAAAATCATTATTTGAATTAAGTCTTACCTCTCCATCTGTTTCTGGTACACCAATTCAAGACATTTATTTGTGTCATGCTACTAATTCTGGTGGTGATAACGAGATATACGTAGGTAAATATTGGGATGGCAGTTCTGCTTTTGTGAGTAATTGGCTAGAACTTTCAGAGGCTGAAGGTGCATATACTACTGATGCTACTACGACTGCTAGTTCGGTTATTAGTAACGAACCAGTTAGAACCACGACAGATTATTACAAGGGTTGGTGGATTATAGTTACTATTGGTGGAGTATTGAGACCGGCAATAATTACTGCATCATCTGTTAGTGCTGGTGTTACAACTTTTACCGTTACAACGGGAGCTTTAAATGGGATAGCTGCTTCCGGTGAGGCGTTTTCTTTATTTAGATACAACATTTCATCTGGTATAGCTTCAGCTACGATAGATGATGATATTAGATGGAAAGTTTTTGAAAATTCCGTTATCGGCATGCTTGGCAATACCAGTATATTTCCTACACAATTTAATCTTTGGTATGGATATATAAGTAGGACGGTAGGTATTACTAACGCAGAAACATTAAATGATTTTTATTTAGATATACAAGCACCTCTTAGACCGGATACTTCTACGGTGGTATCTAATCAGGTTGGAATTATTCAGTCAATTACTGCATCTAATACTGGTTCTGGTGCATTATCGAATAACGAAACTTATGGTATAAATATAGCATATATTTATGATGGATTTCAAATTGGCCCTCTTGGAGGATGGCGTTCCATTGCAATGGGTGCTTCTGATGATACTGCAACTCTTGTTTTACATATTCCTTTTTTGGCTCAATATTATAGTGCTGATACTAATTTTGTTAATGCTTATTCAAAATTAGCCTTTGCTAAATCTATAACTGAACCGTTTTGGCCTGGACTTCCAGGGTCTTATAAGCATCAACTTTTAAGTAAGAGGGTTACTGGTATTATAATTTATACAAGAGATAACACTCTTACGAATACCATAGCTTTTCAAGTAGAGAAAACAATAGCAAGTAGTTCTACTGATTCCGGTGAAATTGATTTTGTCATGTCTGCTGAAAAGATATTGACAATTACCATAACTATACATGAGCATCTATCCGGCAATACTCATTTACAAGATATTGGTCAACACAATTTATTTCCTAACTTTAAATACGGTGCTGGGCTTTCAAATCATTTTATAGCAGCAGCAATAAGAAATTATACAGGAGAAAGAAAAAGTAATAACCTTATAGCTTCTATTGTAGATGGTGCAGGTGTTGCTACACATGATAATTTTGGTGCTTCAAATGTTATAAACTTAGGATTTTATGGTGGTTCAGCTATTACTGGTATTCAGGTTGTTGGGGACGAAGGAATGGATCAATCTCCCAAAGCTAAGGCATTAATATTTACAGACGATGATTACTATGTTCTTGATATAACCCCAGGTGCATCTTTTTCTCATAAGCTTGATAATATTGGCGATAAAGAGGGATTAGTTGCACCCAATAGTTTAACTTATGCAGAAGGAAACATATTTGGTGTATCGAGGAATGGGTTTAGAATATTTACTCCAAATGGAACACGAATAATAGGGGAAGGTATTAAAACTGATTTTGATTCTTTGACTGATCCCACTGATGCTCTTGGTGCTTATCATAAAAAAGACAGAATTTTAGTGTTTCATTTTCCAACCGATGGTAAAACCTATGCTGTAGATTTACTATCTAAAGACTTTCAAATGTTTGAATATAGTTGGAATGATACTATGGTATGGTTGACTCAACAAAGAACCGGTGATCTATTAGCAATAGATACTGATAAAATATTTCAGATAGGTTCCGGTTCTGATCAGGATGGAACTAAAATAGTACCATTATGGAGAAGTAAAAGATTTAATGCTGCTGATTTACAGGCAGATGATTGGGGTGCGCCGGGGGTAATCGGCGATTCAATGTCTTTTGTAGAAGGTTATATAAAATATAAAAGCGATACAGCTATAACATTAAATTTTTATAGAGAAAACAGTTCGAGTGCAATTTCATTTAATTCTTTAACTTTAGCTGCTAAATCTACTGAAGGGGAGGATAGGTTTTTATTTCCAATGGGAGTAAATGCTTATGAAGCTGAGGTAGAAGTAACTTTAAGTGCATCGCAACAAACATCTAATACATCTTTTGAATTAAATAGTTTGAGACTGAAAACTTACATTAATGGAAGGATAGACTAATGGCTTTCGGAACTATCGCTGCTGGAATTGGATTGGGATTATCTGCTCTTTCTACTGGTGCTAATATTTTTAGAGGATTTCCCGAATTTCCTATAAGTGAATCAGATATTAACAAACAAATAGATTTACAATTAAACAGGGCTTTGTCTGAGATTGCAAGTGGTACTAGGCGCAGGCTCGTTGGTTCCGGGCAAGGTGGATCGGGGACGATAAATCAAGCGATTCAAGACAACCAAAGTCGTGTCCGGTCTATGTTTGAAGGGGAACGAGTTAAGGCTTTAAACTTGCTTAAACAAGCCCAATTTGGGCGTGACGTTCAAGCCTTTAATCAACTTGGACAAACCCTTGAAGGACTCACAAGTATTGGATTTTCGGCGTTTCAGCTTGGTTCGGGATTTGGTTTAAATAATCAACAGCAATTTAATCCTTCAGATTTATCTGGAATAAGAAACAATATTAGTGGATTACAGCAGTTAAATACTAATCTTCCTGGATTACAACAAGGTCAATTTCAAGGACAGCAAATAGGTGGATTCAATCCAAATACAAGTAGTTTTGGGGCTAATAATTTAAAATTAGGAATACAGGGATAATGGCTAACGGACAAGGATTCAAACCTTTCGGTAATGTACCTGAAGTTTTACAAGGAATAGTTCAGCAACAATCTGATCCACAGCAGGGATTAATAAATGCTAGACTAGCTCAGGTTCAAGAACAGCAGCAGAGGACTCAGTTGTTAAACGATTTCTTTGCTAATACTGATTTGAGTATACTGTCTCCTAGTGATATAATAAAAAATGTTATGGCTATCACTGGTAATACTCAGCTCGTTGGTACGTTTGCTAGTTCTTTATTGCAGGAAAGTCAAGCTAAACAAAAGCTGAGTTTATTTGAAAAACAGCAAGAAGCTTTGAAGGCTGTGGGTGAAAGACTTGAAGCTTCATTGACACCTGAGTCCGAGGGCGGTAGAGAATTTACTGAAAGCGAAGAAGCCAGAGATATAGCTTTCGCTATTGGTTCTGGTCAGATAGAGGCTGCTAAGGTTATTAAAAGTACAGGAATAGATATTACAGCCAAAAGAAAAGCACAGAAAGAATTAAGCGATTTAGTAACTGGCAAGAAAGATATATCCCCACCTGAAAAAAGACAGAGATTAAGTCTTCTTATCGGTATAGAAAAAGCAATGCGTGGTGTAGCTGATGATCCTCTTGCGAAATTATTAAGTGAAAAGTTTGGTTTTCCCATTGCCGCTGGTTCAAAGTTAGATATACCGGGTTTAAAATTAAGAGATATTCAGAATAGAATAAGTGAACTTACTCAGAGTGTTCTTGGTGTTGAAGGTAAAACTAGTGATATAGAGATAGAGATATTAAACTTAATGAAAGACTTGGATAGTAAATTATAATGGGCATTACAGTTGTAGACCAAAAGAAAGTAAACGATCTATTTAGAATAATGGCCGCTAATCCTGATACGGTTAGTGCGGAACTCTTTGAAAAGTTTTCCCAGATAAGGCGTAAAGTAAACGCTAAATTCCTACCAGAAGAACCTCTTGGCCCACCTGTTTCAGAACCAAAAAAAAGTTTTCTTGAAAAAGAATTTAAACTTCCACCAGTTCTCGGTGTAACTCCTCCAACTGGAGAAGAAACTATTACTGTTGGCGAAACATTACAAAGTGCAGCTAAAATGATTGAGCCTGCACTAAACATTCTTAACATACCAGCAGAAATACTTAAAAGAAGTATATTAAGTATTAAAAAAGGTGATATAGATTTCAAGGAAACAGTTGTGAAGCCTTTTTTGTTGCCATTTATAAAAGGTTCTATATTTGGAGAGTTTACTTCTGAAGGAGAAACACCAGAAGACACTGCTACTTTTAATGTTCTTGAACAGATTGGTGTAGGAGAAGGGCCAAGTATACCTGCTCCAGATTTTATGAAGAAAATAGGAGTAGAAAAATTTACTGCTAGGGGATTGGCAGAGTTTGGCCTTGAAGTTGCTGCAGATGTTTTTGCATTTGGTAATATAGGAAAGATATTAAATAAAGTTAAAAATGTTGGTGTAGGTGGACTGACTGATGTTGAAAGAGGAGCATTAAGAAAATTTGGTAAAGAGTTTGAAGAATTAACTGGAGATGAATTAAAGCAAGCTGCTGAAAAGTTTAAACAAGCTTTTGGTCAGGATATTGAGGATATATCTACTGATTTAGTTGAATTAAAAAACACAACAAGTCTTACGAGGCAAGACGATTTAGTGGAATCAATATCTAAAACACTGCAAGACAATAAAAAATTAATATTACCCAATAATAGAGGTATACTAAATCCTGATAAACCAGTAACTGGTGGTACTGGTAGAGAAGTAAAGTTGTTATCTGCTTCTAAGATTAATGGTGAAGATGTTGTATCTTTTGGTAGAATTAAAAAACCAAAACTTACTTTTGTAGAAGAAGAAGAAGTAGAATTAATAAGAAAGTTAATTGCTAATAAAAAAGCTTTACCTCCACCGAGATTATCTGATGAATTGTCAATAGAGCTTTCTAAAAAGGTTAAATTTTTAGGGTTTGATAATGTACTCGACTTGGAAGCTAAAAAAATTGCCAATAGAGTTATAAATTATTTTCAAATAACTTCTCCTAGACTTTTATCCAAAATAAAAAATATTATTTTTATACATGATAGACTCTATTCTAAGCGGATGGCTGAAATGTATCCATTTAATCCTAGATTAGGAAATTCTCTCGGAATACATGACGGGCAAAATAAATTATTAATCATTAAAACTCCTTCTGAGTTTGATCCGATTTTAGCCAAACAAATTATTACGGGTGAAGGTAGATCGTTGCTTCCACCTCTTGGTACCCGTAAACTTGAAAATTATCTTGTAAGAGTAATGTCTCACGAGCTTGGTCATGCATTTGATAATAGATTCGGAAGGATAAGTGTAAAAACAAAAACAGAAAGAGAAGCGTTAGCTGAAAAATTTGAAATAGCTGGTGAGCGTAAATTTGAAGAATCTGGGTTTGTGGCTTCTTTACCTACAGAACCAAGTCAAGTAAAATTTTCTTCTTTATCAGAAACAGAACAAGAGTCAGCTAACAATCTAGTTTCCATGACTTCTGGTTTTGTTGGTAGGGATGAAGCTGCTAATATTGTACGTGGAATAGATGTGGAAGAAAATATAGTAAAGTCAGTAGATAAAAATATAACAAATATAAAAGAACACAACAGTACAAGGGATGCTGCTTTTGATGAAGCAGTTAATGCTGTTCAAGAACAAATAGGAATAAAAGTAGATAGGTCTAAGATTCCCTATTCTATTGACGCTAAATCTTTAGATGTTCCAGATGTTCCATTATTAACAAAAGGAGCTTCTAAGCCTAATGCTATTAAAGACCCCAAAGAGTTTAGTAAAGCTACTGGGTTTGGTGCTGACAATAAGATATTCACTAAAAAGAAAAGAGATGCAGCAAATGAAAATATGACTAAAAATTTAAATAATCTTAATATTGGTATTAATCCTGCTGATTTTAAGAACTTAGTTAATATAGGAGGTTTTTATGTAGAAGGTGGATTGAGAGACTTTGGTAAGTGGTCTAGGAAAATGGTAGATGAATTAGGTAAATATGTAAGACCTCATCTGAAAAGAATATGGAAGGAATTAAAAGATAATCATCCTAGTGCATTTAAGAATATAGCTGGTGTCACTGCTCAGGAAAAACTTGCTTCAAATAAGATGAATAAGCTATTTGATGTTCCAAAAGAACCATTTACTGATAAACTTAAACGTGGTTCATTGATGTTTCAAGAGCAACTTGACAATAGATTTGTTGTTGTTCATGAAATGGAAAGAATAGTAGAAAATTCTCTTGGAATTAAATTACCATTTGACAGGAGAGTATCTAAACAAATAGCCCTTGCACAGGGAAGATATGCTGCAGCAGAACCAAGTTTACGTGCATTAGAAGTAATTCAAAGAGAGATTCCCAAAGGCCTTGAAAGGGATTTTGCTTCATTTATGATAGCAGAAAGGGTTAACGAATTAGTTGGTAGAGGATTTAAAAAAGTAATAAAAGATATTGGATTAACACAAGAAGATGCTACCAATATTCTTTCTCGTCTTCAGAGAAACATGAGTAGTGAAGAATTTGGTAAGTTTAAAAAACTATCTGAAAATTATAGAGACCTTTTAAGGGAAGATGGGTTAGATGTTTTACTACAAGAAGGAATTATATCTCAGAAGCTTTACGATAACGTGATAAAGCTTAATAAAAAGTATATGCCGTTTCATGTTTTAAATAGTTTTGCAGATGGTAACTATCTTAGCAGGGTATTTGGTAAAGGTGCTTTTAATGTATCATCTCAGGATATAATCAAACCTATTACTGGCGGTGTTAAGGGCATTGATCCAGATCCATTTAGAAGGGGAGAGAAAATACTTCACAGGGTATATGATATAATAGCAAGGAATAGGGTTTCAAGAATGGTTGGAAAGCTTGCCGATACTAAAGGATTTGAGACATTTGTAATTAGACCTAAAGGTGATAAGGTAAAAATACCAGAAGGATTTAAAGAGCTTTTCTGGCTTGACAACGGTAACAAGCAAAGAGTGTTTGTTGACGAGGCAGTTCATTCAAAATTAATGTTATTTCAAGAGGATCAATTTAGTAGAGGACAAAGAATATTAGCAAAATTGGCTGGTGCTTCATTGCTGAGAGCAGGAGCCACTCAGGCTAATTTGGCCTTTGCATTTAGAAATGTTCTTCGTGATCCTCAAAATGCTGCCATATTAGCTAGGCATGGTCTTTCTGGCCATGCCTACGTTAAGGCAATAGCAGAATCTTTCAATAGGGGAGATTTGTATAGTCTATGGGAAAGAGCTGGAGGAGGGTTTGCCACCGCTTCATCTCAGTTGAAGCGTGAATTTATAGAACTTGGAACTGTTTCTAGGTTTGACAAGGCAAAAGGTTTTTTAGGCTCGATTGAAGTGGCAGGAGAGAAGATATTGAGAGGTATACAAGTATCTGAAGATATTACACGATTAAATATATTTAAGACTGATCTTGAAAAGGAATTAGGTAAAGAAGGATTAGAACAATTATCTGAACTTATAAAAGGTAAACGTGGTAAGTTTTTTGATTTACCTAAAGATGTTCAAAATAAAATATATAATGCTGCATGGGAGTCAAGAGATTATTTAGATTTTGCTCGTGCTGGTAGCTTTATTAAACATTTCAATATGTTTGTTCCGTATATGAACGCCGATGCACAGGGTAAGTCGAAATTAATTAGATTTGCTTTGAGCAATCCAAAGAAATTCGCACTGAGAATAGGAATAGGGTCATTAGCTCCTCTTTCTGTTTATGCGTGGAATAAATCCTTTGAATCCTTTGAAAGAGTTCCTCCCTGGGTTAGGGATAATTATATAGTTGTTATGTATGGACAATATTTAGATTCTAACGGAAAGCAGCATCCATTATATTTTAGACCACCAAAAGGAGACGTTTTAAAGATTCTTGTTAATCCGATAGAAAATTTTCTTGATTTTGCTACACAGGAAGATGGTGATTTTTTGCAAACATTAAGAGAAACCTTCGGAGATTTATGGGAAGACCTTGTTCCGAGATATATAACCTCTCCAGGTTCTATTTCTCCACCAACATTAAGATCGATGGCTGAATGGCAATTTAATTATAGTTACTTTAAAAATCAACGAGTAGCACAGGAAACTATTGGTAATTTTCCCATTAGTGCAAGAAACCAATTCTACGATTATACCACAGAAACCTCCAAGATGATTGGAAGAAACTTTGACCTATCACCAGCCAAAATAGACAATCTTGTTCAGGGAATGACTGGAGGATTAGGCAAAGCAATATTAGATGGTATTGATGTTGGATTATTTCTTACTGGTGCAACAGAAGAGAGACCAAATGTTCTCGATAAAAATGGTGGTTTTATAACAAAGGTTCCATTTCTTTCTCAGTTCTTTGTAGATTACACTATACCAGAAGACCATATAGACAGGAAATTACTTGAAGAGGCAAGCACAAGAGCTGGGGATAGAACAGTAGAAGAATTTAGATTTGCAAGTAGAATATTTGAACAGATAAAGGAGAATAAGAATTTCACTGAAACTATACTTGAAATAGAAAAGGATAAAGCAACCCCGGAAATAATAGAAAAAGTAAAAAAGATAATATCTAACAATGCAAAAGGTATAGGAATATTTGAAACTATGTTACAGTTTCTTCCCGCAAAAGACAAAGCATGGTTTCTGTTTCATAAGTTAAATGAAATAGAAGATACTGAAATGCAGGCAAGATATATTGCTAATTTAAGTCTTGCTGTACCAAGTATAATATCAAGAGAAGTACAACAAGAGTTATTACTTCTTATGCCACCAGTTGAGAAGCCGTGATAATAATATAATTACAGTAAGAATGAGAAATAATATCCATATAATTAAAAGTATA
>SDBV01013320.1_pt1 | contig 10474 bp, 9 predicted proteins | sample 2277081 | NCBI WGS metagenome assembly SDBV01 (sample SAMN10402039, study PRJNA504765) | marine sediment metagenome | isolation source: marine sediment core GS10_PC15, 223 cmbsf | place: Arctic Ocean: Southern Knipovich Ridge | collected 2010
GCTGATATATTCTGCCTCGACATTTATTTTGTTAACATTTAGATAGTCAATAAATAGAAAATTTATTTTTAAGATAACATTTTTTAGTAAAATTAAGTTTTCAATAGAATTACATAAGAGTCCATAATAGAATGCTCCTTTTTTGAAGATTACAATTTTAACAACCCCCATATCAATAGTTTTTATACCTTTTCCAATGAGCTCTTTAGCAAATGCCCTTATCGCAGTAAAAAATGAAGAAATTAATTGGTGATCTATCATTTTATAAATATCTGTAAAATTTTTACAATATAAGCAGAGCCCCGATTTGTTAGATATAAATAAATAATGTATATTTTTTTTGTAGGGGGATCTTATTATTTTCGGCGAAAGAATTGAGTTTTTTGTAGTAATCATATAAAATTTTTAATATTTAAACTATAAAAAGTTCGAATTTTAAATTATTAATAGATGTTTAACTCGATTAAAAAAAAAATAACATCGATACATTTAAAAAGATTAGAGGCAAAAATAATTATAACAAACTTTAATTTAAAACTATAAAAATTTTGGATGAAAGCAAAATGAATAAAAAAATATTATATGGAATTTTTTTTATTTCTATTTTTCTCTTAAGCACCGCTTCTATGGTACAACCGGTTCATGGTTATGAGTTCGGAGTACCAAAAGAAGGAATAGGAACTACATCTGAAGGCGAAATAAAATTATACGATGAGGACGAATGGGAGGATCATTTAGGTGGACAGAGTAGCGCTGATGACGTGTTTGACGGTGATTCTGACGTTGTTGGAGCAAAATCTAAAACAAAAATAAAAGAGTTAGAAGAAGATGAGGATTTAATTAGCTATGAAAAAGATCACGCATGGAAAGACGATGCCATTCCTGGATCCATTGATATAGAACTAACCATAGACTCGTTGATAGACTCTTCTGTGTTAGTAGGCGGCGCACCTGGAGCTGGTAGCGGTATGGTTGCCATATTGACGGGGGCAGCTCAACATAGTAACAGCACTTATGCCTTCTTGAATGCCACGTATAATGGTTATGACTTCAATATGGCGTACGGAAACGCAACCGATAACGTAATTAGCGCTTTGACGAAATACGGAGCAGTCCTTGCAAGCCCAACTGCTGCATCATGGTTGACCACTTGGGGTAAAAAATACGATGGAGCCTACTTGACTAGAGACTATTGGGAAGTAACAGAAGATGCATACAAATCTAAACCCGATGAAAAAGATGAGGAAGTACCATACTTAGCTGATCCACGCGATTGGCTAAATTCATACGAAAATACTATGGGATTTAAGTTTGTTCAACAATCTGCCGTTAAAAGTATAGAGTCCGATTGGAACGCATTTTGGAGTGAACTTTTTCCTTTCGCCGGTGGTTGGACAATGGACGGAGTTTCTAAGTTAGTTTATGAGCAACTCAATAGTTCTATTGTATATGTACTTAATGTAACAGCTAAAAAGCTAGTTGATTCATCATGGATCGGTTATGTTCATGCATTTGAAATAAATGGAGTAGCACAGGCTACACGAGCAGGGATCCTACAAGGATACGTAGAAGCAATGGCATCACCTAATATGAATTGGACAGCATATATCGGTGTGGGATCGCTTTGGGAATCGTTTGTATTCCCTGGTGCTGGTGCTGGTGCTGGAACTTATAATGACTCTTATTATGTACATGACTTAGTTATGGGCGTTTCTGTGGGCATTGATGCGGTAATGGAAGGTTCTTGGTATACCCTTGAGTATGCGTATCCGACTAAAGCCGGGCACTTAATAGCAACACTTGTTTCTGGACAGCCGGTATACGTTCCACAAGGTGATTTCATGGATAAAGTGGTAGATACATACGACGTCGACGATGATGTGTTATATCGCATACCGTATGTAATTGGTGAAAATCCCCTAATTGAATTAGACGCTTCAATTAGTGCTATTCCCAAAGGTACGTGGGCTTCGTTGCCCGTAGTTGGTGTTAGTACCCCAGTGTACGATTTGGGAGGAGAAACTGTATATGTTGATGCGTACGTTGATGTTAGCTCTGAAAACGGTGTTGTAACTGTCGGAATCGAATATATCGACGGTCAACTAGATCCCGGTGATGTTGCAATGGGAGTTGCGCCCGGTGATTTAGAAGACTTTGAAATGGTATTCGTTTTTGGGCAATACGGTTCTCAAGAGAGTGTAACCTTTAAAGATGGAGACACAGAATTTTGGAAATCAGGTGGTATTGACCAAATTCCTGGATTCGAAATCTCAATTATCTTAGGTGCTTCAGCCCTTTCAATCATTGGACTTATTTTCGTCGTTATGAAAAAGAGAAAAAGATAGGAACAGTCAAAACTTTAAATTTAAAAATTAATTAACCTTTTTTTTTATTATTATTACTTTTTTGAAATTTAAATTCATTATTAACTTCTTTTTAAGTTCATTATTAATCTCTATTATTTATTTTCAAAAGATTAGATTAGCTAACTGAATTAAGATAAGTAAAAATTTAAGTTTAAAAACAATTTTCCTTAATCGATCTTTTCCAACTTATCAATATTGGCTTAATTTTTGTTAATAAATGAAAACCAACTCGTGTTTATGATTTCTTTTACATTGTTATAAAATGTATTTAGACCGATATTATTCATTATTTATGATGATTTTTACCTAAAGTTTAAAAACAAGCTTAACCAATCAATATTTAAATTTAAAAAATTTTTACATAAATCTTAATTAAAGGAGGAATAAAAAATGGCTAAAGCTGGTAAAATTGATGCCCTTTTTGTAAAGAGTAAAGTCCGAGAATATATTAAATCACAAGAGTGTAATACAAGCGGTGATTTAATAGATGGAGTTGCTCTTAACGATGCAATTATAGATATTTTAGATAAAGCAATAAACAGGGCAAAAGGTAATAACAGAAAAACCGTTCAAGAAAAGGATCTTTAATTTAGTATCTTTTTAACAATTATATAATTTTGTTTTTTTCATCTAATTTTTCTATTTTTTAATATTTTGATTGAAAATTAGTAATTTTTTACAGTATTGAGTTTTAAATTAAATATCAACTAGATTAAAAATAACACACATAACTTTTTTGAGAAATGAATAAATTTTCCTCTATGTCGCCTTACTGCTATACCTGTTTTTAATAAGAAGGAAAAATTTATTTTTATTTCTACTCTTTCTTTAAAGTGGTTCTCTTTCACTTTCTATAATTAGAGAGGCTGTATTAGATTCCTTATCAACAACAAAAAATCCGATTGATATTACACTTTTTAATCTTTGTAAATCATTTTTTAATTTTTTTACTCGCTCATAAGGTCCTGAAACTGCAATAATTTCCATACATTTTTCAAATTCTAAATGTATATGCATGTTTGATATAATTATGTCCCTAAAATGATGCTGAATATCGTTTTTAAGAATATGATCCGTTTGTTGTACCTTAGCATATATTGGTCTTGATATATATTCATGGTCATGTTGATGGTCAAAGTCGTGAGGATGGTTATGATCGTGAGGATGGCTATCATCTGGAGCAAAATGTTCATGAATAAACACCATTGGGATACATCCTATTACAATTCCAGTTGCATCAACTATATTTTCTTCACTAATCATGTATGATTTCATTGCCTTCCGAATACAATCAGATCTTGTCATATCTAATGTTTCCCTAAATAATTCAAAATCTTCATATAAATCTCGTGGAAGTGAAATGGTAAAGCGTTTATATTCGTCTTTTTCTTCTTCCATCTTATTATTCTAATTTATTTCTTTGTAATTATATCATTTATTTACTTATAAAGATTGCAATTGGGACACTTGCTTCACGCCATTGAGCAATTTTACCCGAATATTCAAGATTTAACTTAGATCGTCCATGATCGCCTAAAATTATCATCAAAGAATTCTTCCGGAGTTGTTTATAGTTAGAAAGTATCCATTTGTCAGTCCGGTTTATTAATTTTTCAATCAACGTTTCGGGCGTTCTCTGTTTTAATCTTTGTTGTTGTTTATGAAGATTTTCAAAATCTAAATAATGCATCCAAGTAAGATCGTGTGTATTTATAACTTTAGCCGATTCAACCCAAGTTGACATATCAGAGTCTTTTGGAACGGAATGAGTTCCGCCATCGTAACGCTCTAAGTCTTTTTGGCGTGCTACGAAACAAGAATTTTTCCCATTATCATTAAGATGTCTTAATAAATGGAAACCATTTGGATCATGTTCGAAACTGGCAAACATCAATTGATGCAAGACACCGAGAGTATAAGGATTTTTCGTACTCAATAACAACATTACTTCACTCTGGGAAATGAGAAATTTTGGCTTGTTGAAAGTAATTTCAAATAAACCGAAATTATCGATTAAATTGATAGTTATTCTTTCAATACCTTGATACTGATCTATTATATATTGAACTGGTTCAGAAATATTATTAGGGGGATCGATACCAAATAACTTAATTATAGTTGCTGGTAATTGAGTCAAATAACATTTTAAGGTTTGAAGTTCACTCATAAATAATCGAGCTATATAATTAAAAAATTTAAATAATTTTTACAAATTCTTTATATAAATATAATAATATGAATTTAATTATTTTTAGTTAAAATTCAATTTTTTTATTTTATTAATACTTTCTTTTTTTCTTGGAAAAAAATGATTAAAGGAAAAAAATGAAAAATGAGAACAATATATATTGATGCAGTTAACTCTGGAATATCAGGTGATATGTTTTTAGCATCACTTTTAGACCTAGTGCCAAATTCAGATATGATTTTAAAAATATTAAAAGAATTAAAAAATTATTTACCAGGAGTTTTAAAATTAGAAATTGATTTAGTAAAAATCAACCGTTCTGGTATATTAATAAATAAACTTAATATTAAAATTAAAGAAAAAAAAAATCACCGAAGCACTAAGATTTTAAAAGCAGCACTCAACAGATTTTTAGAAGAGAAAAATTATTCAAATTCAGCTAAGGACTACGCTAAAAGAGTATTGAATTCATTATTATTAGCAGAGGCAGAGGTTCATGGAGTTTTGGCAGATGATATACATTTGCACGAATTAAGTTCTGTTGACACATTATTAGATATATTGGGGGTTGCGAAAGCTCTGGATATTTTAGGTTGTTTTGAGAGTGACTTTAAAGTTAATTGTAGTAAATTACCTTTAGGAGGTGGTACAATTAAAGTCGCACATGGTGTCTTGCCTGTGCCTGCTCCAGCAACTTCAAAAATTTTAGAAAGATCAAATCTAATTGTATTTGAAGGGCCTATTGAAGATGAATTAGTAACCCCCACTGGAGCTGCATTGTTAGCAAATTTAAATCCAACAGTTTTACCTTACGAAATGAATCTTAGAAAATTAGTATATAGCACAGGTCAAAAGGAATTTAATAACTTCTTAAATATCTTACGTATATTTTATGGTGAAACTAAAGAAAAAGAATTTTCAGATAGTTTTCAAATTCTTAAAAAATATATCGAACCTGTCACAGTTTTAGAAACCGACGTAGATGATGTTTCGGGAGAGATTTTGGGAAATTTCATAAAAAATTTTGAATCTGAAAATATTTTAGATATTCAAATAACACCAAATATCACTAAAAAGAATAGACCTAGTCATACAATAAGAGTGTTATGTCATCCTGAAGAGAGATTTGGAATAATTGAAAAGATGTTGGATGAATTGGGGACATTAGGAGTCAGAATAAGTGCATTAGATCGTGTGTGTGTTGATAGAAAAATTGAAAATAAAAAAATTGAAATTGATAATAAAACTTATGATATAAGGTATAAAGTCTCATTTATCGAAACTGAAAATGAAATAAAAATTGTTAACATTAAACCAGAATACGATGATCTAAAGAAAATTAGTCTTGATTCTGGATTTACAGTTAAAAGAGTTCTATTCTTCGCTCAAGCTCAAATAAATAATGTTTTTAACAAAGATAAAATCCTAAAAAAATAAATTTAATATAATAAAAAGAAAAAAATTAATTATTATGAATAAATCTCAAAATTAGTCTAATATTTGTCAACATGAAATTTGTTCATAATATATTCATCCTCTATCATTTCTTTTGAAAATTCTACTAAGCGAGAAATTTCTTTTTTTATATCCTCAGCTTTTCTTAATTTACCTAATTCTCGAAAAATCTCTGCTGCGCTTTGATATGATTCAACACATTCATCGAAATTACCACACATTTCGAGGTCTTCAGAAAGAAATAAGAGACCTTCTGCTACTTCCATTTTTCTACCAAGTTTTCTCTGGATTTTCAATGATTCTCTATGATAATTTAGACTTTCAACATATTGCTTAAAGATGGAGTAAGTTCTCCCCATAGATCTTAATACTATTGCTTCTTCTTTTTTTAAATCATTTTCTCTACAATGCTTTAAAATTTGAGTTAAAAACTGAATATAACTGGATTTATCTCTTTTATGATCAATGTAAGAAATAGCCTTTTCGAAATAATCTATTGTATTAGTTAAATCCCCACTTTCAAAAAAACGTTTTGATTCCTCAAAAAATTCGTTACTCATAATTGCGACCATAGGTCTCAACTACACAATATTAGTTTTTTTTTTTGTAATTTTTAATAAAAAATTAGTACAATAATAATTATGAAAATAAAAATATATATATATATCTATTTAATTAAAAAAATGTTTAATTAAACCCACTAACATCCCATTTCTAAACTTTAAGTTTTTATTCTGTATAATAAATTTGATCTTAATAAAAATTAAATTTTGCTCAAGATCGATTCTATATCTTGAGCTTTGCTAATAACTTCTCTCAGTTCATCTAAATCGTGATTTGCCATAACATGAAACATACGAGTTTTAAGTTTCTTAACCTTTTCGAGAATTATTATAAATTTTTCGTTAAAATTATCTTCCAATTTTTTTAATTTATTATTTAAAGTCCTTGCGTATACCATTTCAAATGAGTCTAGATTAAATATAATCCTTTTAAACTCGACTAAGTAAACAAATTTATTCAGTTCTTTTAATATTTCTCGTCCTAAATTATTTATATGTGATATATTATCTACAAACCCAGTTTTTATACTTATTTCTAAATCTTTTTTATATTTTTCAAATATAATTTTAAAGTAGTACTTAATCTTTTTTTCAATCGACTTTATATTTACATGGGGATTTATAAAAAATGTCACGGTGTATTTATCATAACTAAAAGTCTGCATTTTTAAATTTGTTCCTTTGATTTTAACACCCGTTAAGTTTCTTATATTTATTTCTTGAGAGAATTTTTCTAAAGCACTTATGAACATTGGAATTAATTCAATGTCTAAATAATTACCTGTTCCCTTGCCTTCTGTTCCTACCAGATGTCGCTTTAAATAAGATTCAAGAGCACCCTCAAATATTTCAAATGTTAATAATGTTTTTCCATTTTTATCAGCAATCAAGCATCCAATAAAAGAGGGAGGAGGTTCTATTTTTTGAAATTGGGGGATGATACCAATTTTCTCTAATTTTTTATCCGTATGTTCTATATTCAATTCTTTAATCAGAATTCTGAATCTTTTCTTTCCGCTATAAGTTAAACTCAAAAAAATTTTATTATCAATATTTTCAATATGAATAATGTCTTCTTTAACTAAATAGTCAATAATAAAATCTATTTTTTCTTGTTTTAACTTTAAAGTTCTTCTCAGTTCAGTTTTTGGAATAACAATATGATTATCAATGGTAGATACTGTCATTATAATAAAATTTTCAATATTCTCATACTTAATATCTTCAGGTAATTTTTCGATAAGTCCTCGAATGTCTATTGGAAACATTGTTTCTTCCATGAAATAACCTCCTCAATTATAACCTTAATAAATTTCGATTATTTAAAGCAAATTTTTTTTTCAGTATTTTGTTATTATAATACGAATAATGTGAATAAATTTTGAATTCTTAAATGAATTTTTATCGAAGTAAAAATTAAGTAGTTTTTACTTAAATAAATTTTTTCATTAAGAAAAATTTTTAAGTGTAAAATAATAGAATGTAAATTCACTTCAAACTCTCATCTAATCTTCTCAACAAAAAATTAAACTACTTCGCTATTTTATTTGCAATTAAAGCAGCCGAAGCCCCTGCTCCAAATCCATTATCAATATTTACTACTAATAATCCCGGAGAACATGATTGTAACATTGTAATTAATGCTCCTTTTCCTTTTTCACCAAAACCATATCCACTAGAGATTGGAACGCCAATAACAGGAACATCAACAAGAGCAGCTACGACTCCTGGTAAGGTTCCTTCCATTCCAGCACATACAATAATTATATGCACTCCTTTTTTCATCATATCACTTAAGGGATCAAAGAGACGATGAATACCCGCTATTCCAATATCAAAACTAGATATTACTTCACAGCCCATTGCTTTTGATATTTCTTTAGCTTCTTCTGCTACAGGAATATCAGAACTGCCTGCTGTTAAAATACCTACAATACCTTTTTTTTTAATGAAATTAAACGATTTTTCTTTAATTATAATAATTTTACCTAATTCATTTATATTTATCTCGTATTTTTGATTCCTTCCGAATTCTTGGATTATTAGGTTTTTTTGAGTATCAGTATATCGAGACAAGATAACATACTCTTTGCTCTTTAATAAAGAATTAGTGATCTCAATAAGAATTTTTGGTGTTTTATTCTGTGATAATATTATTTCTGGGATTCCAGTTCGAGCTTGACGAAATATATCCAGTTTGGCTAAATCTCCAACTTCCTTAATTACATTTGCTCTTAATAATTTCTCCGCCTCTTCAATTGATAATTTTTTTTCGCTAAATTGTTTTAATATCTCTATAATTTCATTCATTTAATATCATTTTCCATATAATTATATATTTAAATCCTTTACTCTTTATAAATTTAAAAAAAGATAATAAGAACTCTATATATTTATAAAATGTAAATTTAATATTTTTTAATCAGATTTAAAGTGATAAAATAAATGAAGATCGATTATACCTCTTATAAAGATGTTGATTTAAAAGGTAAAAAAATACTTATACGTGTTGATATTAACTCCAACATTGATGTCGAAAATAATAAAATTAGAGATTCTCCAAGAATTCGTGCACTAGTCCCTACTTTAGATGAATACTTCAGAGAAAGTGCAGTAATCCTACTTGCCCACCAGTCTCGGCCTGGAAATCCTGATTTTATCGATTTAGATTTACATGCCAAAGAAATAGAAAGACAATTAAGCCGTCCTGTTAAATTTGTTAAAGATATTTTTGGCGACGACGCAGTTAACGCAATTAAAAAACTCAAGCCAGGAGAAGTTTTAGTATTAAATAACGTTCGAAAATATGAAGCTGAAATGAAGGATTATAAAGACTTTTCTGAAGCAGAAAATACAGACATGGTCAAAACGCTCTTTCCATTGGTGGATTATGTCATTGTCGATGCGTTTGGAGCTGCCCATCGAGCCCACGTTTCCATTATTGGTTGGCCGAAAATGTTAGCTGGTCCTATAACTGACAAAGAATTGAATAATCTAAAAAAGATCATGGAAAAACCTGATAAACCCATGGCAATGTTAATTGGGGGGGCAAAAGCAATTGATAAATTTAAAGCAATGAGATATAATTTTGATAATGGAAAATTAGATTACGCTTTATGTTCAGGACTAACTGCCATTTTGATCTTTGAGGCGTTAGGTAAAGATATGGGTGAAGTTAACCGTAAAATCATTGCTAAAGATTTAGAAGCTAACAAGGATATGATTGGAGAAACTTATGAAAAATATAAGGATAAAATTATTCTCCCTGAAGATTTAATTATTGATGATAATGGAAATAGAAAAGCTGTTACTATTGACGAAGCTGGGGCATATAATACGACAACAGGAGATATTGGACCTAAAACAGTAAGGAAGTTTAAAGAAACTATAAAAATATGTAAAACAATTATAGCTAATGGACCGCCGGGAATTTTCGAAAAAGAAATATTCCGAGAAGGAACTAACGATATGGTGGATGCGATGGTGGAGGCTACGAAGAATGGAGCTCTTACTATAATTGGAGGTGGAGAGATGGGGGCCGCAGCAGCAATGTCAGGTAAAGGAGATGGTGTCTCTTTCATTTCAACTGCTGGTGGGGCTATGCTTGAAATTCTCTCAGGAAAAGATTTACCAATGATAAAAGCGTTAAGAGAGAAAAAATCCTAAAATACTTAATTTTTTAATATCCCTTTTTTTATTTTTTAATTCAGTTATAAGGGAGTTTTATCATTAATAAATTTATTAATTAGAGATATATTCTTTTATATTAAGCAAAATATTATAAGAAAAAGTATACCTTCCTCTAAAAAAAATATGGGCGCGTGGTCTAGCGGTATGACGCTTGCTTGACGTGCAAGAGGTCGCGAGTTCGAGTCTCGCCGCGCCCATTATGTTTTTTTAAA
>SDBV01013321.1_pt1 | contig 10473 bp, 7 predicted proteins | sample 2277081 | NCBI WGS metagenome assembly SDBV01 (sample SAMN10402039, study PRJNA504765) | marine sediment metagenome | isolation source: marine sediment core GS10_PC15, 223 cmbsf | place: Arctic Ocean: Southern Knipovich Ridge | collected 2010
CTGTAGGGGGCCAGACACCGTACTTTACCCGGGAGGTACATCCCACGAGCCCCTGGAATTACGGCCTGCTGACAGACGTGTTGACCAGCCCGGAGTCCGCCTTTACGGTGGAGAAAAGCGCGGAGATGGCTGATTATCCCTGGTCACTGGAGACAGTGCCTATCTGTCTCAAAACAAAGGGGAAGCGGATTCCGTCATGGCAGCTATATAATAACATGGCCGGACCGGTTCCGTATGGGCCGGTAAGAACCGACACTCCTGAAGAAGAGATCACGCTCATTCCCTATGGCAGCACCGCGCTGCGGATCGCCCAGTTTCCCCTGGTGTACTGAAAGGAGCAATGAATATGACAAAGCACGAATTGACCCGCCGCGATTTTCTCAAGACTATGGGCCTGGGTGCGGCGGCGCTGACTGTTCCGGGATGTGTGGGTACCCGGCAGCGGCCCGTAGGCAAGGGGCCCTCCGACAAGCCGAACATCATCCTGATCATGGCCGACGACATGGGCTTTTCCGACCTGGGCTGCTATGGCGGCGAGATCCGCACGCCCAACATCGACTGGTTGGCCGCCGGGGGAATCCGTTTTGCCCAATTCTACAACGCTGCCCGCTGCTGCCCGACCCGCGCCTCCATTCTGACCGGGCTGTATCCGCATCAGGCTGGCATGGGAGGGATGGTCAGCCAGCCCGACAGCCCAAAGCCGCCGGGGCCTTACCAGGGCTACCTCAACGACCGGTGCGTCACCATCGCGGAAGTGCTTCGGGAGGCCGGCTACCATACCCTGATGTCGGGCAAGTGGCACGTCGGGGAGAGCCGGCCGCACTGGCCAGTAGACCGGGGGTTTGAGCGTTACTACGGCCTGATCAGCGGCGCGGCAAACTATTTTGATATCACCAAAGGGAAGCAGGAAGGTATCAAGCGGGGATTTGCCATCGACGACCAGCTCCATATGCCGCCCAAAGAGGGCTTTTACATGACCGATGCCATCACGGAGCGCGCGGTGGATTTCCTCGATCAATATGGCCGCCGGGACAAGCCCTTCGACTCCGCTCAGGACAAGCCTTTCTTCCTGTACGTCGCCTATACCGCCCCCCACTGGCCGCTGCACGCCCTGCCGGAGGACATCGCCAGGCACCGGGGCAAGTATCTTGATGGCTGGGACGCCATGCGTCAGCGGCGGTATGAACGCCTGCTCGAGATGGGTATTATCAACGGCAATTGGCCCCTCTCACCGCGGGATGAAGACGTCCGGCCGTGGGATGAAGTGGCGAATAAGGAAGAAATGGACCTGAAGATGGCCGTGTACGCGGCGCAGATCGACCGCATGGATCAGGGCATCGGCCGGATACTCGCCAGGCTACGCGATCTCGGCAAAGAGGAGGATACGCTGGTGCTGTTTCTTTCGGACAACGGCGGCTGCCACGAGGGCGGGCCCTGGGGCTTTGACAACCGCGACAACGGCCTGCCGCCCGGTGGCGTGGATTCCTACATGAGCTACGGCTCCTCCTGGGCCAACGCCAGCAACACCCCCTTCCGGCTCTACAAGCACTGGGTGCACGAAGGCGGTATCGCCACCCCATTGATCGCCCACTGGCCGGCCGGGATCAAGCAGCAGGATCACATCACCCACCAGCCCGGCCACGTTATCGACATCATGGCCACCTGCTGCGACCTGGCTGGCATGAGCTATCCCGGGGCCTATAAAGGCAACCGGATCACTCCCCTGGAAGGCAGGAGCCTGCTGCCCGTATTTCAGGGCAAGGAGCGTGCAGGCCACGACGTACTCTACTGGGAGCACATGGGCAACAGGGCGATTCGCCGGGGGAAGTGGAAGCTCGTCTCCGTCAAGGATGGCAAGTGGGAGCTGTACGACCTGGAGGCTGACCGCACCGAGCTGCGTGACCTGGCCGGGCAGCAGCCCGGACTGGCCCGTGAGCTGGCCGGCCTGTACGACGCCTGGGCCGGGCGGTGGGGGGTGTAATCTGAATGTTGAATGTTGATTGTCGAATGATGATTGAAGATCGAAGAATTTGACAGGATAACAGGATTTACGGGATATACTGAGAAGAAGTTGGCAGTAGGCAATTGGCAGTATTCAATTACAGAGAAGAAACGACGGATCGAAGGGGACGCAAAGTAAGATTGAATATTGTCCCGTAGGGACTCTTTCGGAGAAAATTGAAGAAGGAGAAGGGGAGAGGGGGAGATGTGGAGAGGGGGCGAAAGGGAGCGGAGTCTCCATTCTTAAGCCTGAATTGACACGTGGATTTTCAGTTCATTGCTCTTCCGTCGGTCAATGACACTTTAGAGCAGGGAAATGGGACAGGAATTTGACCAATGGTGACCAGTGGTGACCATCTTGGAGGATAACGACAGATTATCAAGTCCACTGATCAAGTGAAGTATGCTTATATTTTGGGCGAAGGCAAAACCCAGGAATTATGAAACGTCTCTCTTAGTAATTAATCTAACGAATCCAGAAGGCTCCAAAACGCACATTCACAATCTTTAAAGCCATTCAGGATGCAAGAGGACCTCCTCCCAGGCATAATCGTCAGGGGCTGGATGCGTAGGCTTGCACGGGGGAAGAGGGCAGAACGAATTATCTTAAAGTGGAATAATACGCGACCGACGAAGCTGCCAGGGCTCCGTTTTCAGGGCCACCTTTTACTGAATGGCGCTAACCATATCGATGGGCAGCCAACCGTACCGCTCAGCCAGTGCTTTTATCTTGTCGCTTGAGCGCTCAACGATAATGCCATGGTTCTGAAGGCGATGAGTCGCTTCCACTATGTCGACTCGTAGTGATTTGCACAGCTGAGCGAAGGTCATTTGTCCATAGCCTGCGCCCTCAGAACCTACTGGCTGGGATGGCTCTTGATTTACAAATACTTCAGCCAACAGATTGTGCAACTTGTTGGGCGAGTTGCCACTGCGGTCGGCGACATCCCCCAGACGGTCATCCGGATTGGCGGTGATATCATTCTTCTTCAGCAATGCAATTAACTGGGTAGCATCGACCTGAAATACATTCTCAGCGTAGGCCGCCAAGGTCATGTCCTCGGCGTGAGGGACCGGCGGTTCCTCCTCCGTTGTAGCCCAATAGTCCTTGATATTTTCGCCAAGGGCTACAACAGTGCCAAAGGGCGGTATGTCAAATAAGGTGCCCACCAGCACAGCCAGAGTCAACGTCAGGACGATGGCCAGCTCCCTTTTAAACCTGATGCCTTTCTGATGTTTCTGTTTCAGATAGGCCATAAACACTTTCCAGTTAAAGACGAATAGATGGAATGTGGCCGCAATGAGTAGGGTCAGCACAAACAGGGTGTGAACGGCACCCCATTGCTCTTTGTCCAGTCCCAACATCGTCCAACTGCTCCAGTGGGCGATTCTTCCCTGGGGGGTAATATAAAGGATGATCCCTGAAATGCTACTCATGAAGAATGCAGATGCAATTAGGAAAGAGGTCAAGGCCTTAGTATTGATTTTCTTTTTCTGCATGGTTCTCATTCCTTTCAACAGCAGTGACCAGGGAGGGTGAAAATCCCTCCCTGGTATCGCTGTTCGTTGTTTACCAGGGCCGGCGACCACCTCTGCGGCCATACCCATATGGACTAGTGCCATAACTGCTTCCTAAGCCACGGCCATAGCCTCGGCCCATACCGGGACCAGCCCCGAACGGACGGGCATCAAAAAGCACGCGTTGTTCAGTGGTTAACAAAGCGCGCACTTCCAGCCGATGCTGCACCCACAGCTTCTCCATGGCCTGTTGCCGCTCTCCGATCTCAGCCAGGTTAGCATCAATATTTTTCTGGTTGGTGCGCTCGGCCTGCATCAATTCGCGTAGCTCCAGCCGCTGTTTCTGGAGGTCAGCACTCAAGTCAATGCGCTGTGATTGGTACTGACTGCGTAACCGGTTGATCTGGCCCAATTGCTCGGTTGTCAGGTTCAACTCGTAGTCCCAGCTCAGTCGGGCCAGGCCACCGCCGCGCCCGGGCTGGGCAAAGACGGTAGCGACCAGCATCAACAATATGGGAAGTAATCTCTTTATCATGATCATGCTCCTCTCATTTTTCAAGGTTAAAGTGAAGACCCAGTGTCGCCATGCCGCCGGCATAATCGAACAAGGGGTCATTGGACTTGTTCTCAATCCAACCAAGTGTCAAGCTTGTCCCGATGGTGTCAAGGCTAACGACCAGGGGAAGCGGCCACGACCGCTGCAGCTGGATCTGAAAACTAGTCTGCGTATCTGCACGATTAAGGTGAGAGATCACGTAACTCTCTCCACTTAGAACAAATGTGTTGGCATTGAAATCATAGAGATAAACGGGAACATCAACGTAGTTCCTTACAGAATGTTGCACGAATGGCACCATAGTCAGCTGCCAAGGCAAAAGAATGGTCAGTTTCACGTTGAGGCTATTGCCCTCCCAGTTAAAGTGGTCGATAAAAAGATTAGCGAGATGGTCTGGCACTGTGGCGCCGGTCTGGTCCTGATTCAGGCGATACTGCAAGTCGGCCTGTAAAGCAAGGCCAACTCGGGGATGGAGCGATTGGCTCAACCGCAATGTGCCTGCAATGAGTAGATTAGCTGAAGGTTCCTCGTTCGAAGGCATACTTATGAAATCGTATCCATTAGATGGAGCTACGGGCGGAGTCCAGAAATCTTGACGGGAAAGATCAATCCCGGCTTGAATAGCTGTGCCGGTGTTGAACGACCGCATCCCTCTGGTATACCACCGATGTACTGTATTGGACTCCTGGGGTTCCTCGCGAAATGACTCGGCTTGTAGATCGTAGCCTAACCTGATGAACCACTGGGGGTGGGGGATGAATTTCCACTCCAGGTAGGCAGTTAAGTCACGATGATTGTAATAGCTGTAGGTGTCGGCATAATGGTTGTCATCCAGGAACAAGCCGGCATACCAGTGATACCGGTCGCTGGCAATGCGGCGCCATTGCAGTCCGCCCTGCCACCCGCCGGTTGAATACAGGCTGTTAGTGATGACCTCCGACCGGTTAAAGGAGCCTGTCAGGCGGAAATCATCAGAAACATAGTAGGCCAGACTTACTAGGCCTTCTGTCAGGATCTGGTCACCCGCCAGCCGGGACCCGAATAGGTTATCCACGCGTCCGGCCTGGGTTTTTACCGATAGGGACCAACCCTGACCAGCGAGACTGTTCGTTAACAGGATAGCCAGGACGACGGATGCCAGAATGTGTCTTATCTTTAAATCCTGCAATTGCTGGCTGTCCTGTATGGTTGTATGATTGTATTGTTGATGGATCATCCTTACTTCTCCTCCCAGCAGGGGTCCTGGGGGCGGAGGAAGCCGCCCCCAGGAATCCTTCGGGTTTAGCGATTGGGGTTACCTCTACGAGGGTTGCCTTGGGGACCATCGCTGGTGCAGTCTCCAGGGCCGAATCCAGTCCCATCTGCCGGACCAGCCTGGTGGTTTCCAGTGCCATCGCCGGGGCCAAAACCGCCCTTACCTGAACGGGGGCCATGCCCAAAACGTCCGGTGCCTGTTCCGTCACCGGAACCGGGGCCATAGCCGGTACCGTCAACCGGTCGGACAAAGTCGTCATCCATGCCGTTGGGGATGCCATCGCCGTCCGCATCTGGTGCCAGGTCGTTGATGCCGTCACCGTTCTCGTCAACAAACATCCCCGGACCAGGCCCATACCCCCGGCCACCGAAGTCCTGAGCTTGCAGGCTTTGCACACCCAAGGTCAAAACCACGAGTACCGAGGCGCTAGTTAATAGAGATTTAAGTTCGATCGTTTTCATGGCTGTTTCCTTTCTTGAATTCATGGGTTTTTTAATTCCATTACTAAGCCGCCCAGTACAAGTTCAATCGCTGTGCCAGACGCCTTGTCGAGAACATGGCGGTGATTATAGGACGTTTATAATTAAGGTGATAGCGAAATATTAAGCGGCTGGCAAGGAGAGGAGGAAACAGAGTTGGCTTCGACAAAATCGTCGAAGGTCGACAAGAACGTCGAAGCGGAGCAGGTTAACGGAGGTTGTACTTTTGAAGCTTGTAGCGCAGAACTCGCTCGCTGATCCCAAGCCGCCGGGCACATTCGCTCTGGTTGTTGTTCGACTCAGTCAGGGTCTTAGCGATCAGGTCCCGTTCCAGGTTGGCTACGGCATCGATCAGTGTCCTCGTAGGTTTGCCTGGAAATCGAGAACTGGGGAGTTCAAGGTCTCGAGATGTAATCTTTGGTCCTGGGCTTAATAATACAGCCCTTTCCAAGACGTTGCGCAGTTCCCGGATATTTCCCGGAAAAGAGTAAGCGAGCAAGGCTTCCCGGGCGCTTTCATCACAGGCGGTAATCTCACGATTCTCACGTCGGATGATAGTGGCAAGAAAATGCTCGGCTAAGGGAATGATATCTCCTTTTCGCTCCCTCAAGGGTGGTAAATGAAGGCGGACGACATTCAGGCGGAAGTAAAGGTCCTCCCTAAAATCTCCCCCCTCAACCGCGGCAGACAAGTCAACATTGGTGGCGGAAATGATGCGGGTATTGGACTGAAGCCGTTTGTTGCTGCCCACCCGCTGGAATTCGCCTGTTTCAAGGAACCGGAGGAGATTGATCTGCACGTCCCGCGGCAGGTCACCGATTTCATCCAGGAATAAAGTTCCCCCGTCAGCCTCTTCGAAGCGGCCAACGCGTTGGCTTGTGGCGCCCGTAAAAGCTCCTTTCTCATGGCCAAACAGCTCGCTTTCCACCAGGTTACTGGGTAGAGCGGCGCAATTCACCGCCACGAAAGGATTCCCCTTCCGGTCGGAATGATCGTGGATCAATCGTGCCAGTACTTCCTTGCCGGTGCCAGTCTCGCCGGTGACAAGAATGGTGGCCTGTGAAGGAGCCACCTGCCGGGCCTGGTCTATTAACTGACGGGTCTGAGGATCGTGAGCGATCATACTGATGTCGGTGATTTCCAGTGACTCCGGCTCACCACGTGACTGATTGAGATAGACTTCGATATCCTGCAGTTGATTTTCTAATAGGTCAAGGTCTACCGGCTTGGTCAGGAAGTCCCACGCGCCCGCCTTCATTGCATCCACGGCCGTTTCAATGGTCCCGTAGGCTGTGAGAAGGATAACCACTACGGTGGGATATTGACTGTGTACTTTCCGTAGCAGCTGACCGCCGGTCATACCCGGCATTCGGAAATCGGAAACGAGTACATCAGTCGGTTGGCCGGATAGGAGGTGCAAAGCCTCCTCTCCAGAAGCTGCACTGGCAACGGTATGCCCCAATTTTTTCAGGAATCCGGCCAGCGACTCCCGTTGGGCCTGTTCATCATCCACTACGAGAATATTCACATCTGGCTTTCCGGAATGATGAGGGTAAACGTAGTCCCTTGATCGGGAGTGCTGTCCACTTCAATGGTTCCGCTATGATCGGCGATAATCTTGTGTGTCAGCGCCAGCCCCACTCCGGTGCCCTTGTCCCGGGTGGTGTAAAATAGGTCGAAAATGCGGCTTAGATTGTCCGGTGGGATACCATGCCCCGTATCAACTATGCGAAGGATGATCTGGCCGCTGAAGCGCTCGGCCTGGATTCTGATTTCGTCCCCTTCAGATGTGGCCTCCAAGGCATTTTTCACCAGATTCGACAGAGCCTGCCGCAAATGATAGGCGTCACCTTCTATCTGAAGACCGTCAACAGCCTGTCCAAGAAGGGTTACCCCCTTTTCTTCAGCCTGAGTGGTATAAAGCTGGACCACATGTTCCACCAGCTCGTTGATGATCACCGGTCCAAATTCAAGGGGTATGGGTCGGGCAAAGGTGAGAAATTCTTCCAATAGGCTATTGATCCGAGTGATTTCAGACGACATCGTCCCGGTGAGCTGCTGGAATTCCTCCTGGCCTGTTTCCGGTTTGATTTCACGCCGAAAACGCTGGGCCAGGATACCAATGGCGTTCAGGGGGTTGCGGATCTCATGGGCTACACCAGCGGCTAGCTGCCCCATTGCCACTTGCTTGTCCTGCAGGTGTCTCAGGTGTTCCAGCCGGTGAACTTCCTTCTCGATGCGGTTCTTTTCAGCGGCCAGCAAGGCTGAGTTCTGCCGTGACAGGATCACAGCGATAAGCAGCACTGTCAGGGTAGTGAACACACCGGAACGGAACAGGATATGCCAAACCACGTTTTTTTGAGCTTTTATTAAGGGTTCGGCAGTGAATCCAGCCAATAAAGTAGCCTCCATTCCCACCAATTCCAGTGGCTGGCGCAGCTCAATGTATTCTTGATCTTTATTCGTCACCCAGTTAGTCTGATCATCTAAGGACTTCCGTTGCCAACTTTTCAGACTATCAGGTGATATTTCAAGTTGAGCAACGGTCAGGGATTCCCGTCCCACGGTGGTGACGCTCATATAGGCTATTCCCTCGATATCCAGCATATCAGTCAGCAGCGGGCGCAGATCTGTCGCCGATTGGAGGACCGACTCTGCTTCTAGGGTGAGACGGCCCGCGATTACACCACCCTCAGGGCGTCGAATCCCGATAATCATTCCTGGCTGGCGCTGTTCACCATCAGAGGCACCATACTCCTGTTGCCCTATTCCACGTCGACTTCCCATGAAGCCAAGTTGTTGGCCGGGACCACGTCCACCCACACCTATGACCAACGTATCCTGTTGGCCGCTGAATAGGGGCTCCAGGAACCGTATCATTCCCTGTCCTCCGCCTTGCATGGCTCCATGGCCAAAGCCGGGAAAGGAGCCTGCGTCCATCAATAATTCGCCTTGGTCATTGAAAAGATAGAGACGGAAAAAGTTATTGCTCTTGGCCAACTCATCAAGTCGTGTGGGAGTCAGGAGACCATCGAGCTCTTGTTGGTCAACGGTATAAATCAAGTCTAGGGCGCGCTGGACATAGGCCTTCTCCAGGTCCGCTGACAATGCCACCTGGCGGCTCCCGCCATGGGCGATTGCCGCGGCTGTCGCTGCCGCCTGGTTTCGGAGCAGGGTCAGGATATCTCTGTAGCGGGAGCGGTACTCCACCAGACCGGTGGACACCACAAGAACCAGAATGGCCACGTACAGAAGCACGTGCCATAACCTTACGGTGCCTTTCATGAAATAGCCTTGGGTTTGTTTACCTGAATCCATTCGCTTCTCACGGGTCATAATTTACAGGGATTGATTATGAGGAACTAGAGACCACACTAGTGATCTGATATATAGATATAATCCTTTAGTTCTTCCCGTCAAGTGATGCCAGCACCCTCTAGGTCCATCAAGATGCTGCTGCTGAAATAAGCAGTCGCATAGTCCCGCGGAATGCGGGGCTGCTGCTGAGGTAATCTGTCCCAGAGGGACCCCTGCGGGGGAGGCTAGAGGCTGGAGGCTTGTTCTTAGCCTGCCCTTAGCCATGTCCTGAGAGGAGTCAAAGGACTGCCGAAGGAGTGAATACTGACAGTCTCGTCACACTGAGCTTGTCGAAGTGCGACGAGGCTTGATGCTGGCCGCTAACTGCTAATAGCTATCGACTAATTCCTGCTTCCTCTCCAGCCTCCCCACAGCACTTCTTGAACTTGTGGCCGCTGCCGCAGGGGCAGGGATCGTTGCGCCCGATAGAAAGGCCCCGGGCCGTGACCATAACACGGATAATGGCTTCGATAGTCTGATAGTCGCTGGCGGGACGCTGCACCCGCAGGCACTTGGCCATCTTCTCAAGGACCGGCAGAGTGTGCTGGTATAACAGCCTGTAGCCGGTGCACAGATAGTTCAGCCCCGGTTGGCCGTCGGGAGCGTTGGCGACGCGGTCCTTGGGGCAGCCGCCGTAGCAGTATTCCAGGAATTGGCACTCCCGGCAGCAGCGCAGCAGGGCGTCCCGCTTATCGTGGCCGAACTTCGTCTGTTTGGTGCCGTTTATCATCTCGCTGAGGGCTGATTCGGCCACGTTCCCCAGCAGGTCCTCCGTATTGACGAAGTGGTCGCAGCTGTACAGGTCACCGTTGTGCTCGATGGCCGCCGCCAGCCCGCAGGTTTCCGCATGGACGCAAACGGAGGAGGGCTGCCCCATGACCAGGCCGAGCAGCATGTCGAAATCGCGCACGAAAATGGTCCCAACGTCCTCCTCTTCCAGCCAGCGGTCGAATACCCGGTTGAGAAAACGGCCGTACTGCTCCGGCCCCACGCTGCGGTAGGATACCTTGCCATCCCCCTCGGGCTCCACGATGGGGATGAGCTGGAAGAACCGGGAGCCGGCCTCTTTCAGGAAGTCGTAGACCGCCTCGGGGTGATCCCCGTTGTCGTTCTGGACCACGGTCATGGTATTGAACTCCACCTCGTGCTTCTTGAGCGCCTCCAGGCCGGCCATGACGCGGCGAAAGGAGCCCCGGCCCTTCCGGTCCCGCCGGTAGCGGTCGTGGAGCTCCTCGGGGCCGTCAATGCTGATCCCCACCAGGAAATTGTGTTCGTGAAGGAAGGCGCCCCACTTGTCGTTGAGCAGG
>SDBV01013322.1_pt1 | contig 10473 bp, 9 predicted proteins | sample 2277081 | NCBI WGS metagenome assembly SDBV01 (sample SAMN10402039, study PRJNA504765) | marine sediment metagenome | isolation source: marine sediment core GS10_PC15, 223 cmbsf | place: Arctic Ocean: Southern Knipovich Ridge | collected 2010
ATCGTCAACTGTGAGATATCGGCGACAAACGCCGAAGCAAGGCAAGCGATACCAAAAAGGATGGTTGACCCGATCAACAAGGACCGCCGACCGATCCGGTCAGATAGCGGGCCTGCCACAATTGCCCCGAACGCGAGGCCGAACAGGGCCGCGCTCAGTACAGGCGCAAGCATGGGCTTACTGATATGCCATTCGGTGACCAGAGATGGCGCGATAAACCCGATTGCCGCCGTATCGAATCCATCCAGTAGAACAATGACCAGGCAAAGCGTGAAGATCAGCCATTGAAATCCGGAAAATGGATGTTCGTTGATAAAATCCTGTACGTTGACAGATGAATGCTGACTCATGTCTTCTCCTGTTGAGTCCCATGTAGAATTTGCTCGTGGTTTTCAGACGAGCGCCCGCTGGACCGAGGACTCGTCTTGTGCCATCTAGAAGCTGTGACGGATGCCAATGTCCGCTCCGATGGTTGTCCCCTGAACGCCGTTAAGCGCGTTGCTGACGGATAATCCCGTATCCATTGCTCCATGGTTGTTCACAGCACCCAACTGCGCATATAGCGCCGTACGGTGTGACAGGAAATATTGGGCGCCGATTGCGCCCATCACCGAATGATTTGTAGTGTTGTTGCGATCTACCGTGTAATAGACACCACCGTTCAGATCGATAGTCGGCGTGACGAAATAGTCCAGCCCCCCGCTATAAACATAACTGTTGAAAGACCCCGCCACGTTATAGTTCACAAGAGAAGCACTTGCGGTAACTGTGCCGAACGCATAGCTGACACCGATCATGCGGCCCACGAACGCGAGCGTCGTTGGAGGTGTTGTGACTACCGTACCGCCACTATTGCCGTCATAGAATGACGCGTCGATCAGGAAGCCGCCATTCTTGTATTTGAGGCTGGCTGAATACTGTCGTCCAGCCTGGAAATTGCCGGCCTCGCCGCCAAGCGCGAGCATCACGCTAGCCTCCAACCCCGCGATATCAGGCGTCGTATACGAAACTGCATTCGAATTGAACACACTCGTACCCGCGACATTGTCGAGGTACGTGACCAGACCACTGCCAAATTGCGACCATCCGCGAGCGTCCACCTCGAGCGCGGATGTAAAGAATGGCGAAAACTGCATACCCGCCTTCACTGAGCCGTACTTGTCGCTATTCAGCGAGACCCACGCCTGCCGGCCAAACAGATTACCGTTCGAGTCGTTGTAACCACCATTGGCGACGCTGATCCCACTTTGCAGATTGAATTTCACCTTCAGGCCACCTCCCAGATCCTCGGTACCAGTCAAACCGAACTGCGACGGGGCGGAACCGCTATCGATCATGGAAAACTGGCTACCTGAATTGCGTCCGGTGCTGGAGTCGAGTGTCTTGCTCGTATAGAGCAATCCGCCATCGACAATGCCGTACAAGGTGACGCTGCTTTGCGCATGTGCCGCGCTAACCAGCGCAAGGCCCGCGATAATCGTGCACGCTCTAAAGAAATATTCCCGTTTGACTGACATGGCTTGTCTCCTTTCTATCGTAATCTAACAACGTCAATATAATTAGTAATGCTATGTAATTGATTTAGCCTGGACCCATATATCTACCCGTCCCATTACCTTGGCGATCAAAATCAATCCGCTGGGCGAGTAAGCCCGCCGTGACGGGGGCGGGGCATCACCCGGTCATCGTGCAAATATTTTTACGCCTCCTCCGAAAACACAGAAAAGCCATTCCTGGGATACGGCGACATAAGTCCCGCGGGAGATTCCCGTGTCAGTCACTCTTCGAGTGCCTATGTTGTGTTCGTTAATCGAACATATTGTCCGTATAACGAACAAATCAAGATATTGCGGATACTAGGAGCGCGTCGCATGCTCCGCATATGCGGGGCAACCCTGGGATCTGGAGAAATTGTGTGGCATCCCGATCGGCGAGCCGCATACGGCCGCGTTTGATGAGTACTATTGAGTATTTGGATAGTATGTATTCGGAGATCACGCACGTTCTCTGCGTCAACTATTTTCGAGAGATGTTCCCGAATTCACGTGCAATTGACTTGCCTGATGCAAAACGCCTGATGTGTATGCTGCTTGGCGGGCGTGGTTTCGCATATCCCATTACTAATCATTACCGCTCGTGAGGAAAGTTGTCAGAAGCTTCGATGCTTGAAAGCATGCGGATGTGATAAGTAATAATCTGAAATGTAAGCATGACTAACATATTGCGCTTATAACCTGTGCCGTTAGGGACATTGCCGTGTGGCACGGGCATCCATTGAAAGATTTTGAAAGATAATTCATCGGGCAAAGGTAACCGAAAGATCGATGTCGACGGACCCTGGTGACGCCGGGGCGCTGCGGCAAACGCTGATTCACCAGCGCTACAAGCTTGATCGCAGAGTCGTCGTCGCATCGAATCGTGTCGTACAGGACTGGGGTTCGCATCCTGGCGGCGAGACGATACGCAATACTCGGTACCCTGGTCAGCCGGTCATGGCGCAGCCAGATGCTACGCCCGCGCGGCAAGACGCTAAGGGCGTAGCGTCTGAGTACCTCATTGGCGGTACGGACCTGGCCGCTGTCGTTGCGACCCGGCGGCCAGCGGCGTCTGAACTGGGAGTCCGGGGCAGAACGAGCGCCTTAGCGACCCCCAGCGCCGCCGAGCCGAGGAGCGTAAGATACGCGTTTGCATAACGACGGGCGGCGTCATCAGCGAAGCACGCTGAGCGCCGCTTCGTTCCCTTGGCTTTCGCTATGGATGGCGTCATTCATGTTTCAGGCTTCCACCCCCTCATCGCAACCTTCCAAACCGGCTCAATACGACGAACTGATCGCCCAGGCGCGCTCGCTGATGGCGGACGAAGCGGACCGCATCGCCAATGCGGCGAATTTTTCCTCGCTGGTGTTCAATTCGCTGGATGGGCTGAACTGGGCGGGTTTTTATTTCTTCGATGGCGTCGAACTGGTGGTCGGGCCGTTCCAGGGCAAACCGGCCTGTGTGCGCATTCCACTCGGCAAGGGTGTATGCGGGACCGCGGCGCAGACCCGTGCCACCCAGGTGGTGCGCGATGTCCATGAGTTTCCGGGCCATATCGCTTGCGATTCGGCATCGCAGTCGGAGATCGTGGTGCCGCTCGTTGCCGCCGACGGCGCATTGATCGGCGTGTGGGATGTCGATAGTCCGCTGGTTGCACGCTTTGATGACGAGGACGCCAAAGGCATGGAGGCGTTGTGCCGGGTTTTCGTCGAACTCGCGTGGACGCCGGCGAGTTCGAAGTAACGACAAAAGAGGCCGTCCGCTCGCGACGGTCTTTCTTCCTTGATTCCCCTTTGACTGTTGCTGCAATTTACCACCGTCTGCATTCACGTTATATTCCCACGGATATAACGTAAGCTGCGAGGTGAAGCCTTCAGCTCATCGCGCATGCATTTTCACGGTCACATGGCGACCGCGATACGCAGACAGATAACCGGAAAGAGGTAATCTTTGAACAGCAATCTGAAGCAGGCAGTCGGCGAAAATTTTTCTGTCGAAGCAATGCGTCACGCACGCACGATGACCTGGAAGGTGGTTGATGAAGTGGCGCAGAAAATCCGTCCTGGCATGCGCGAGTCAGAGGCGAACGTGCTTTGCAAAGAGATTCTGCGCGAGTCTGGCATGGACCGGATCTGGCATCCGATCCTGATCCGCTTCGGCGAAAACACGCTGAGAACCTTCAAGCAACCGTCGCAGTCCGACCCGCAACTGGCAGCCAACGATATTTATTTCGTCGACCTCGGCGTCGTCTGGGACCGTCACGAAGGCGATGCCGGCGCCACCTTCGTGGTGGGCGGCGATCCCGAGATGAAAGCCTGCGCCGATGCGGCGAAGGTGATTTTTGCGCAGGTCGAGCAGCACTGGCGCGCCACGGGCGCGGGCGGCAAGGCACTCTACGATTATGCGTCGCAGCAGGCCGAGGCGTTGGGCTGGCGTTTGAACGTGGACATCAAAGGGCATCGCGTCAGCGATTTCCCGCACGCCATCTATAAGGCAGGAAACCTCGGCGACTATGACGAACGGCCCGACCCGTGCCTGTGGATTCTGGAAATACAGATCGCGCATCCGACGCGGCCGTTCGGCGCGTTTTACGAAGATCTGCTCGGCTAACCGGTTGAATGGCTCGCCCGACGACGTTGCGATGGCGTGCGATGGTTGCAGCTAACCTGGTGAGTTGCAACCATCGCGCGGCAGCCGCAGTGCGTTAAAGATCCGGCGACCCTGCTACCGGGGCCTCTACCGTGCCGTTATTGCGCGTCGGTCTTCTTGGGCTTGGGCGGCGACTGCACCTTGGCGTACTGGAACGCCGGCGTGGCCTTGAGCGCGTCTTTGGTGGCGCCCGGCAGATACAGGTTGCCGCTGCGCACGTCGAGCGCCTCGATCGGCACCGCGACGTCATGCGTGGCGACACCGAGGAAGCCGCCTGCCGAGAGGATGGCGGCGGAGACCGAGCCGTCTGGCGCGACGATCAGATCGCGCACCGTGCCGACTTTTTCGTTCTGGTCGTTATAGACCGTCTTGCCGAGCACGCTCTTCTTGACGCTCCAGCCCTGCAGAAGCGCCTGGGATTGCTCGACCGTGACGCTCAGAGGCTGGGCGCCGGCGACCTGGGCGTGGGCGTCGATACATGCTGCAAGTGCCACTGCTACGCATATTGTCTTGTGCAAAGCCATGTCGTTTACTCCGTGGTTGAATCCGGTTCTTGCCGCGTTCACGCATCATACCTTTCATGCCGCCAGGGTGCAGCGTAGCGGGCCTCGCTGCGGCAGGCACCTGCGTGAAGCGCTTGCAGGAACTTATGTCACGCCATGTCACGGCGTTTCGGCCGCGCCCGCTGAAGCCCGCCTGGCGGGCGTTCCAGCGGCCCCCCGGACGGTGAAACGGCGCGACATATCTTCTCGATAGCTCAGGTTCACCGGTCCTTCTATATTCCGTTCGTCGCCACGCCGAAGCGCTCAATGTGGCCCGAACCGTGAAGGACTTGCCGTGAATTTCCCATCATTCTCTCTTCCTGCTGCCGGCGCTTCGCTGGCCTCTTTAGTGGACGCCACATGCGCCCGCCTCACCGTGCAAAAGCTCGCGCTTGCTGCGACGGCTGCCGCGTTGGTGCTGGCCAGCGCGCCGGCCTCCGCCTGGACCTCGCGCGGCACCGCCTACACGTCGCGCGGGGTCTACAACGGCGCGCATGCAGGCTCCTGCGGCGGGGGAAGCTGTTCGCACGCGGGCGGCGTGGTGGGTCCGTGGGGCGGGCTCGCCACCAACACGGGCACCGTGACGCGCACGGCGCCGGGGCAGTTTTCGAATTCGGGTACCGCGACCGGACGCTATGGCAATTCGGTCCAGCACTCCGGCGATACCAGCTGCGCAGGCGGCACCTGCGCCCACACCGGCACGCTGACCGGGCCCGACGGCAAGACCGCGACCACGTCAGGCAGCGTGACGCGTGATGCACCCGGCCAGTATTCGTCATCCGGCTCGGTCACGGGCGCGAACGGTAATACGGTCAACCACTCGGCTTCAACCAGTTGCGCGGGCAATTCCTGCTATCGCTCAGGCACGGTGAGCGGCGCCGACGGCGGTACCGTGAATCACTCGGGCTCTGCGACACGGGTCGCGCCGGGCGTGGTGACGACGACCAGCAGCGTGACCGGCGTGCACGGCACGACCGTCACGGGTAGCGGCACGGTGGTCGCCGGTGGCACCGTCACAACCGGCACCGTCACAACGGGCGGCGCCGCGGTCGTGGTCCGCACGCCTGCGACTGCTGCGGTAGTCGTGCCGCCGCCGGTTGCCTATGTGCCGCCGCCGCCGGCTGTCTATGTGCCGCCGCCGCCCGTTGTCTATGTCCCGCCGCCACCTCCGGCACCGGTGGTGTATGTAGCGCCGCGCGTGGTCTACGTCGCACCGCCTCCGCCGCGTCCGGTGGTGTGGGTGCCGGGCCATTGGGTCGGGGCGGTCTGGATTCCGGCGCACTGGGCATGAACGAAGACCTGCACCTCGACTTGCAAGCGGGCTCGCTGGCGACGCGCTCGCCAGAGCCCACCTCGCGTAGCCGCTCGTTACGCAAACGCTGCGGGATTGCGCTGCTGATGGCGGCACTCTCGGCGGTGGTCGCGATTACGGCCACAGCCGGTGGCGAGGCGAACGCATTCGCGCTGCCGGTGCCGCTTACGGAGGCGCCGCCTTCAGAGGTGCCGTTCACGGCGGTGCCGCTCACGAAAGCGCCGCTCACGGACGAACTCCCGCCGCATGTGCAACAGGCGCCGCGCCCGCTTGCCCTGGATTCAGCGTCGCCGCCATGCGGATTGCACTACGCGGCCTTGCTCGACCTCGCCGAGCTCGCGCGCCACTACGGCAAAGGTTCCGGCGCCTATCGGCATGCCTTTGGCAGTGTGACGAACCAGCTCGATGCTTGCCGCAGCGATGAACGCTATGCGGCGGCGTCGCCGGGGCCGGCCGACACGCCTCGCGCAGGCGCGCCAGTCGATTCGTATGACTGAAAATAGCGGCTTGGTGTCGTGCCCATGGCGCGCTTGAACATGGCGATAAAGGCACTTACGTTGTCATAGCCGAGTTCGAGCGCGACAGTCGTAACCGGCAGGTCAGCGGCAAGCATCTCGAGCGCGCGCAGCAGACGCGCCTGCTGGCGCCACTCGGCAAAACTGAAGCCCGTTTCGTCGACAAAGCGGCGGGTCAGCGTACGCGGCGCAACGGCCGCCCATGCTGCCCACTCTTCGAGCCGGCGGTTGTCCGCGAGGTCGCGGCTGAGCGCTTCGGCAATACGCTGCAAGCGTGGATCTTCCGGCATCGGCAAGCCAAGGCGCTCGCGCGGCAAGCCGCGGATCTCATCGACGATGACCCCGGCTATGCGCATTTGCGCTTCGTCGAGGACAGCGTCGTGCCAACTGGCGGCACGTTTCACCGCTTCACGCAGCAACGCCGATGTGCGGATCGTACAGGGCTCGGCGGGGAGCAGCGCGCAGGCCGTCTCTTCGATATAGACGCTCCAGCCGGAGTAGGCGCCATGCGAGCGAAGCGAATGTTCGCGATGCGGCGGAATCCATACCGCGTGGATGGCCGGCACGACCCATTGCTGCTTGTCGACGCCAACCGACAGCAGGCCGCGCATCGCCCCCAGCAATTGACCGCGAGCGTGATGGTGCGAGGCCGTGACGCGCGTCTCCATACCGTTCTGTGCGACGGCGATAAGAAAAGCGCCGCTTGAGGACTGCGCTCGGCTCGGGGAAATCAAATGATTGGACATGGCCGGATCAACGTATCGAATGACCTTTATACCGGAGACGCGCCGGGGCCGTCCAGCTACAGTGGGATCTCGACACAGGCTGGCCTGAGCGACGCAACCTGCCGGGCAACCGGCCAGCCATTTCGCGATTTACACCCACTCGTCAAGGAGAGCAACGATGAGAGCAGAAGAGCTATTGCCGGACCACGTGAATCAGGCCGACCTCAATGGCGTCACCGTGCGCAAAGGCACGGTCGGCGCGTTCCTTTTCAACGCACGCGTCTGGTGTGACGGCAGCGCCGGCGTGCAAACCCGAGCGGCCGCCGAGCGCGATATCGTCGATGCCTTGCCGGCGTTGCGGGCCTTGGGCATCTTCGAGGTGATGGAGATTCGCGATGCCGCGCTGCGCACGCTGATCGAAGCGCATTGAGTTTGGCCGGCCGCTCGACGAATTCGCGGACGAAATCTGAACAGCAATGGGGGGTAACTTCAGAAGAGATCAGGTGTCCTGCTGATAAGGAAGCACGATTCGATGCGTGGCACGGGCACGGGGAGGCCGCTTCGTTATTCTGTTCTGCCATGAAAAATGGCCGCTCCGGTGGCTGAAAAGGGGAGCCGGAGCGGCCTGAGAGGAACTCGAATACGACTGACTCTGATACGTCTTTAGAATTTATACGTCGCGCCGATCTGGGCGAACACGCCCACGTAGTTATAGATCGAGGTGTCGTAGCCAGTCTGATCCAGCGTGCCGTTTGCAAAGATCGGATCGTACGGAGGCGTGCGGTTGAAGATGTTGTCGACGCCGCCGTAGAGGGTCCAGTGCTTGAAGCCGGTGTACGTTACCATCAGGTTGAACTGGCTGTACGAGCCGACTTTACCCGGAGCGGGCGCCGGCAAGAGATTCTGCGCGTACGGGCCCGTGAACTGCCACGTCAACGCTGCATCCCACTTGTGGTAAGCCCAGTCCAAGGTGGTGTTGCCCTTCCATCGAGGGAAACTGCCGCCGAACGGTTGCGAGATGGTGAAATTGTTGCCTGCGCCGTTTACCGGGGACGCGCCTGGTGAGCCGAGCTTGAAGCTATTCACGTAAGCCCAGTCACCCGAGATGGTGAACGTACCCGCAACCTTTGTCGGCAACGACTGACGGAACGTGCCTTCGAAACCGTTCGTGTCGAGGTAGCCCAGGTTCACGTACGGGATCACCTTGTACAGCAGGTTGCCCGACGAGTCGTAGACAGACTGCGAAGCAGGCCCTTGGCCAATCACGTTGTCGATGCGAATCTTGTACCAGTCGAGTCCAATGTCGGTCGTACGCGTTGGCGACAGTTCGAAGCCGATGTTGAGGTTTTTCGTACGCTCGGGCGACAGATTCGGGTTGCCCTCCGTAATCGACGTATAGTTCGCGCCGGTCTGCTGATCAACCTGGAGACCCAGCGTTTGCGACTTGCTGTCCTCAACGAAGGTCGGCGCACGGAACCCGCGGCTGTACGACGTGTACATCGTCAGCGCTTGCACGGGCTGATAGCGCAGGGCGAAGCGTGGTGAGAACGCACCGCCTACATCGCTGTAGTGGTCATAACGGCCCGACTGGCTGAACGTCAGGTTGCGGATGATTGGAACGTCGATCTGGTAGTACACGGCGGCCACGTTACGCTGGCCGTCCACCGTCTGAAGATTAGGGCTGACCACAACACCCTGCGAGAACTCGTAACCCGGAGTCAGGTCTTCGCTTTGGTGCGTAAACTGCGCACCGAACCCGATACCCACATCACCCGCCGGCAGATGGAACAGGTTTGGCGTCGAAATCGTCGCGTCAACCGTGTCTAGCTTCGAGATACCCAGATTGTTCGCGTCCTGGTATAGACCGTTGAACGCGCCCGGCGTAGCTGACGGATTCGCGAAGTTGAGCGCGCCGTTCTGGTAGATGTTGGTGAGCTGGTTCACGTTCAACTGGTTGGTGTACGTATTCGACACCGTGCTTTGCGAGTGACTGACCGAGGTTGCCCAGTCCCAGTCACTGTCACCGTACGGCAGCGTGAACGACCCCTTCAGGCCAGTCGACGCACGGTAATAGTTGGCATATGTCTTTTCCGCTACCGCGTTCGGGAACGCATAGGTGAGGGGAGTCGCCGCTCCAGTCGTGTTGTACGGATTGGTCACCGGCACCGTCGTGTTGAACGGCGTGAGCAACTGCGTCTGCGGATTCCAGACCAGCGCTTCTGCCTGCGGATTGCCTATAACGTTGCCCCACAAGCCGTTGTTCTGGGTGGTCGTGTTGTTGCTTTCCAGAAAGTCCGCGTACGCCGTCGTGGTGTCGTTGATCTTGAAGTCCGCGTGAATCTTCGCGTTGAGACGCTCGGTCATCGGCGCGATGGACATGCTGTCCGCCGTGTTGTAGCTGCAGACCGTACCCGCGGAGCCAGCAGTCAGCGAGTTGGTGGCTGCCGGACGCACCGAACCGCCGAACGCGCAGTTGTTCAATGCCTGCACGCCATTGGCCAGATTCCAGTACGACGGCGCGAGCAACGACAAACCGCCCGGCTGACCGGTGAAGTCCTGGTTAGCCGTCGAATCGCGGTCGGCCAGCGTCGAACCGTTGTCCTTGTAGGCGCTCGCCGCTATGGTGACGTTGAAGCGATCGGAGTTCAGATCGCCGAAGCCGCCGAGCACGCCAAACTTGTATGTGCCATTGCCCGCGCCGTTGGCGATCGAGCTGCCCAGGCCGCCATCGAGTTGCAGGCCCTGAAAATCGTGCTTCGTGATGATGTTGACCACGCCGGCAACAGCGTCCGAGCCGTATTGCGAAACGGCACCGGTCTTGACGATTTCGATCCGGTCGATGTCGTTCAGCGGAAGTGTGTTCAGGTCGAAGAACGAGTCGACGCTGTTGGAAAAGAATGCGAACGGCGCGACGCGCTGCCCGTCGACCAGCACGAGTGTGTATTTCTCGCTGAGGCCACGCAGGGCAATACCAGCGGCGCCCGCTGCAAAGTTCCCGGACTGGCCTTCGCTCCAGCTGTCGGCCGAGTTGGCAGACGTCGAGCGCAGGAAGTCGGAGACCGTCGTTGAGCCGCTATCCTGAATCTGTTTCTGCGAAACCGTTTGCACCTGGTTGTAGCCGACCTTGTCCGAACTGCGGATCAGCGAGCCGGTCACCTCGAACCTCTGCAACTGCTGCACTTTGCCGTTGGTGC
>SDBV01013323.1_pt1 | contig 10473 bp, 9 predicted proteins | sample 2277081 | NCBI WGS metagenome assembly SDBV01 (sample SAMN10402039, study PRJNA504765) | marine sediment metagenome | isolation source: marine sediment core GS10_PC15, 223 cmbsf | place: Arctic Ocean: Southern Knipovich Ridge | collected 2010
TTAAAAGGTGAAAGTTTAAGAAAAAAACGGTAATATTGTCAGGCCATCAAGTTCTTTGAACCTTGATCCTCATGGGGGGTCAACATCACCGGAGGAGGGGTCAGTATCACCGGAATATCCATTCATTTGCTCGTGATGACAATGAGCATGAAACTGTGGCTAAAATCTCTGATTGGTTCAAGGTATTTGAAGACCGACTAAAATCAATTTTTGATGATGATACATTAAAACTTCAATTTGATAGAAAGGCATATAACTTTAATATTATTACAGGTCAAGGAGAACCATTCAATTTCAATAATTTATCTGACGGTTACTCTGCCATCATTAGTATCATATCTGAATTAATTCTAAGAATGGAAGCCCATGATGTGAAGAATTATGATTTAGAAGGCGTGGTAATAATTGACGAAATTGAAACACATCTTCATGTAGATTTACAAAAGAAGATATTGCCAATTCTGACTGATTTTTTCCCAAAAATTCAATTTATTATTACTACACATTCACCGTTTATTCTTTCATCAATTCCTAATTGCACGATTTGTGATCTTGAAACGAGGATAGTTACAACCGACTTATCTAGTTACTCATATGACGCTCTAATAGAAAGTTATTTCAAGACTGACAAATATTCTGATGAAATTAAAAGGAAAATTATTGAATTCGATAATTTAACTACTCTAACAAGCCGAACAATAGAAGAAAATGAAAAACTGAGGAATCTAAGAAACTATTTTGCACATGCCCCAAAATACCTATCCAAAGAATTACTTGTCAAGCTGCAACAAATACAGCTTAATGAGCTAAATATTAAAAATAAATAATCAGTCATGGTATTTTTTGAAAAATCACAGCCGGAACCTGAATGTTTAGCAATCGAAAAGGAAAAGGCCGATGGTGATTATAAATGCGACAATGTTCTTACAAAAATCAAAGAGGATTTTAAGAACAAATGCTACATATGTGAATACAAAGAGCCAGAAACAATAAATGTCGAACACTTTAGGCCGCATAACGGAAATAAAGATCTAAAATTTAGTTGGGACAATTTATTTTGGTCATGTAGTCATTGCAATAATACCAAGTTAGATAAGTATGATGATATTCTTAATTGCACGGATTTAAACGATGATGTTGAAAATAAATTAAAATACATAATTAAACCATTTCCATTTGAAGAAGTGAAAATAGAAGAATTGGATAATTCACCTGATACATTAGCTACGAAAGAATTACTAATTGCAGTATATAATGGAACTACAAAACTAAAAACAATAGAGTCGGCTAACTTAAGAAATAAGTTACTTGATGAGATTGTGGCTTTTCAAGGTTTACTTTACGATTATTTTTTAGATACAAACTCAGCTGATGATTTAGAATATTTTCTTATCAAAATAAGAGGACATATAAATCGAGCATCTAATTTTACCGCTTTTAAAAGATGGATAATTTTGGATAACGAAAAACTAAGAGCTGAATTTGAACAATATTTTGAATAAAGAAGGCAATGCCGAAAACTATGTTGCAATCATGTTCACTCTTCGCGATACAGCCTAATCAAAAAAGAATGTGAAATTATTTAAGACAATTTCATTTCAAGAAAAAACAAAATACTTGCCACCTAATTTGCCACCCAATAAAGACAAAACCCCTGATAATCAATCGATTAAAAGGGGTTTAAGTGCCCAGAACAGGAGCGCAATTATGGGCTTTAGGGATATTTAAAGCCACATTTTTAGAATATAGTATCAGGATTGTGACAAAACTAAGCTACTTATCAATATCGTCTACCTCATAATTACCTGGTAGCTCCATTTGTACTGCGGTAGTACCTTTTATAGATTCATACTTTTCAATGGTATTAGAAAAAAAAATTCCGATTTGTTTTTCTCGTTGTTTCCAGATGCGGTGCATTGAACTTTTTTTACTGTCTAAATCGATTTCCCTTTGAGAAAATTCTTAATTTCTTCACTGGTTTCTAAAGGAAAATGTGTGGGTAAGGTTTGTAAAGCCACTCGCCATTAAATTATAATATTTCAGGTATAGCCTATTATATATTACAATCGTCTAATGAGGTTGGTTTTGAAGTTTTAATAAAATGTGCTTGTTTTATTATTATTTAAGACATAGCATTTAGATCGCTGAATATATTACTTTAGTAGGTCGTATTTTATAATTAAACTTAGAATTGTGCAGGTAACAGTTATTAGAAAGGATGTAAAATTTAAACCCGATCGCAGCAGGGTGATTGCCCGCTTTCATTATGCCGGTGATGAAAGAAGCAAAGATATCATCCGAAAGGTCTTTGCCCTGTCAGAAAAGGAGGCAAAATTAGCGCTAAGCCAGGTGCTTAGAGGTTATTCAAAACGGCACAGAAGTATATCAACAATATTTGAAAATCATTTCAATAGATTATCTCATGTGTTAAAGGAAATGAATATTAACCCTAATGATGTAGGGGAGTATATGAAGGTGTTAATTGGTTCTTATTTCACTAAGGAATATTCCACTGAATCTGCAGCTTTTTTTAATCCATCTATTGTAGAACATCCTGATCAAAGTGAACTTCATACGGGTGAAAAAAGAGTGATCTTGAGTTTCAGAGCAACCGGAGAGGGACATATTTCTTCAATAGTATTTCGAAGTGGAATTCTTGATGCGAATAATAACTTGAGTATTGAGCCTGTAGGTAAAATGTTGGATGAGGCGAAAAATATTATAAGGCATATTTATAATAAAAAGGCATTTAAAGCCGAGTTATCTGAATTACAGGATAATAGTAAAAAAATTACTGAAAAGGTATTTTCCAAACTTGGTGATGACTTTACCTATGGTGAGCTGGATAGGAGCATAAAAGAAACAAAAAAGGGACTGAGATTATCAGCATCAAAAGAGATGTGTTTTAACCAAATTTTGTGGTTGGCATCTTCGCATTATGAAATTCAATTTTCATTGGACACTGCCCTTTCGGAAAGAGTAATCTTTCCTGTTTCCGAAAGCGAAAGGAATGGAATTGAAGATGCGCGGTTTGTTAAATTTACAGATGATGACGGCGAAGTAACCTACTATGCGACGTATACGGCCTACGATGGTTTGACTATTTTGCCTAAGTTAATGGAATCTAAAAATTTTTATGGTTTTAAAATTGCACCTATACATGGTGAAATAGGAAGAAATAAAGGTATGGCGTTGTTTCCAAGAAAGATAAAGGGGAAATATGCCATGCTCTGCAGAATAGATGGAATCAATAATTATATTTCTTTTTCAGATGAAATTAATATGTGGCGCAAAGCCAAACTCATTCAGAAACCAAAATATCCATGGGAATTTGTGCAGATAGGAAACTGCGGATCACCCATTGAGACTAAAGAAGGATGGATCGTCTTAACACACGCAGTAGGGCAAATGAGAGAGTATGTTTTGGGAGCCGGTTTATTTGACCTTGATAATCCTGAAAAGGAAATCGGAAGGTTAAAAACTCCATTGATGATGCCAAATGAGGAGGAAAGAGAAGGCTATGTGCCGAATGTAATATATACATGCGGAGCAATTGTCCATAATGGCATGCTCGGTATTCCATATGCCATGTCAGACTATGCCTCAACATTCGCAAGTGTTAATTTGGAAGAGCTTTTACACGAATTGAAGAATTCGAAATAACAGTTGTTATCCTAAATCTTATTTTAACTCAACTTAAAATTTCTTTATAAACCTTTACATATCCCTCTATCATTTTTTGAGTACTGAACTTTGATACTGCCCACTCATAGCAATATCTTCGATTTATATGTTCAACATTCTGCACGGCTGCCACAGCTTCATCAATGTTATGTACAAGAAAACCGGTCTTATCAGGGAGGATTAGTTCCGGCATTGATCCCTTGTTAAATGCTATGACCGGTGTTCCGCAAAACATGGCCTCCACCACACTTAATCCAAACGGTTCTTCAAAACTAATTGGATGTAAAAGCGCCATTGCTCCACCTAAAAGTTTATTGCGTTCAGCTGGTCCGGAATTACCTACATAAATAATATCCTCATTATTAATATATGGTTTTACCTTCTGATCAAAATATCGCTGATCCTGAATTAAACCGGAAATGATGAGCTTTCTTTTTGATTTCTTTGCTATTTGTATGGATTCATACACTCCTTTTTCCGGATGAATCCTTCCAAAAAAAAGCAGATAATCATCAGGTTCCGGATTGAAAGTAAATTCATTTGTATTAACACCATTGTAAACCGTTGCCTTGTAATTAAGCTCTGGGCTTCTGTCAGAGTTACTAATAGATACGTAAAAGGTGTTTTTATTATATTTTTTATAAACAGGTAAAATCTTTGGTGATGAGAAACCATGGATTGTAGTCACCATAGGTGTACTGATCAATCGAGAATAGCTTAGGGGTAGAAAATCATAATTGTTGTGAATTAGATCGAATTTATCAGCTTGCTCCATCAGATGGCTAATATGAAGACTTTCCCACACTTTGGGATCAAGCTCCGAATTTTCAGCGTAAGGCTTTTCACAGACGTATTCTAGCTTACCCGAGGTGATAGAATCCCCAGTGGCGAATAAAGTTACTTCTATTCCTTTCCCGACCATCCCTTCCGCTATATTTGAAGCTACTTGTTCCCAAGGTCCATATTTTCTGGGAGGAGTCCTCCAGGCAATAGGAGCTAATATCGCAACATTCATTCTATAAAGGTTTTCGTGACTTTTTTAAGCAATGATCAACGAGTTCATCTATCCTTGCCGTTCCAACACACATTACTTTATCTGCCCCTCCCCAATAAATTTTTACGCTTCCGTCATCTTCAGCTACTGCCCCACATGAAAATACGACATTGTGGACATAGCCTGTTATTTCATATATCTCTTCAGGTTGCAAAATCCACTCATCACCAACGGCAATAATTTTTGATGGGTCGTTGAGATCATGCAAAGCAACACCTAACCTGTAAACGCTACCATCCATGGTTGGAAAAACACCATGATAAATGTTAAGCCAACCGCGATTGGTTTTAATAGGTGGCGCTCCGGGACCTATTTTCATTTCATCCCAATGATATTGAACAGGTTTCATGATGAGTTTAGATTCTCCCCAATAGATTAAATCCGGAGAATAAGAAATCCAGATTGCCCACGGAGATATTTCAGAATGAGGGCGATCAAGTCTTGCATATAAACCATTAAATTTTTCTGGAAAAATGACCACATTGCGATAATCAGCTTCTGTAATTAAAGAAATCCTTTCAATGGTTTTGAAATCTTTCGTTTTTGCCAGACCAATGCGCACACCATGCCTGGAATAAGCACTATACGTGATGAGGTATTCACCTTCTATGTAAATAATACGTGGATCTTCAACTCCATATTCTTCATATTCTTTAAATGCTCCTTCTGTCGCCGGAACCATAATAGGCTCCTTGTGTACCTTGAAACTGAAACCATCCTCACTTTCTGCCAGACCTAATATACTTCTTCCGTTCAATTTATGAGATCTGAAAATCATCATATACTTATTATCGAATTTGATTACTCCGGCATTATGTACCGTAGCAACCGAATAGGGCACATCATCTTTTGTGAGGATAGGGTTATTTTGATATCTGTTTATTAATTGATCCATTATTCCATTTTATCAAATTCTTCAAAAGCCTGCAAAACTGTTAAGTGCGAAATCAAATAAGCTAAGGAACTTTCCGCCCCCTGATTGCGATTTACACCATTCTTTTCAAGTCCATCACAACATCCCTTCGTTTCAAAATCATATAAAGTCATTCTTAGATCATTATCGCCAAGAAACCACATAAAAGAGGTGAATAACTTATTCAGATAATCTTTATCTTTTTTTAAATGAAATGCCTGATGATACATTAATATCATTGCCAGAGCATCTATGGGTTGTTGAGAAAAAACAGAACGTTCTCCATCTTTTTTATACCATTTCTCATTTCCTATTATTGATAAATAACCATCTTTAAGTGTTTCATCTGTTAAGAAATTCATGGTTTCTAAGGCAACTTCTGTTATTTTATTATCATTTAGTATTTCAGCTGAATGCAAAAGGGCGAGCGGTAGCATTCCATTATCATATGTTAGTATTGGTTCAAACCACTTCCACTGGGGAGAACTATTCTCCCTATAATGACCGACTAATTTATTCGCGAGATTTTTCAATGTTTCAGTCATTGAGTCATCAGAAGGATTACTCCTAAGATAATAACTGATTCCAACAATGATTTGGGCTATACTTCGTATTGGCTCTATTTTTTCAAAATTTTCTGATGCTTTGAAAAATATTGAAATACCGGTTTGGTAATAGGAATCATTTGGAGGATGGTTAAGCAAGTATCCAAGTGCCCAAATCGTTCGTCCAAAAGAATCCTCGGAACCGATCTCATCAAGAAAATTACGATTGAAACTGAGAAAATTTCTAAAAGTGCCGTCAGCGTTTTGCATATAGTGGATATAGCTTAAATAAATAGGTAATAATTCCAGGGTTAGAGGGTCCTTTTTTTGTTTATATGCCATCAACACCATTAATAAAGCCCGGGCATTATCGTCCAGGCAGTAGCCTTCTTTCAAATTTGGAATACCAAATTTTGCATGCTGAATGATCCCGGTATCGTCAGTTAATCTCTTAATATGAGCAAGTGAAAAGGGAGGCAGAATGGTTGGATCAATAATCGTCTCTTTTTTTACGATTACCTTTGGGCTGTCCTTGAGGATGTTTTCGGCAAGATTAATATATTTTTCACCCATTTTAGGCCATGTTATTTTTCGGCCATAGTCATATGCTTTTTTTCTAAGCTCTTTCAATACTTCCGGTTTATCCAACAATTCCATAAGAATTATTGAGAGTTCTTCAGAACCATTAAAGTCAAATAGCCTCCCCCTTCCTTCAGCCAATAATTCTGATGCATGCCAATATGGTGTCGATATAACAGCAGAACCTGCGCCAATTGCATATGAAAGTGTACCGCTGGTAATCTGGGCTTCATTCAGGTAGGGAGTCACGTAAATATCGGACGCTGATAAATATTTAAACAATCCCTTTTGATCTATAAACTTATTAAGAAAAACAACATGGTTGCCGAGTTTAAGATTTTTAACCAAATGTTGAAGATACGTACGATATTCTTCACCAGAATGCCTGAGAACATTAGGATGAGTTTTCCCCAATATCATATATAATACATCGGGATGTTTTTCAACAACTTTTGGTAAAGCTTTAATTACTGTTTCAATTCCTTTATTCCGACTGATAAAACCAAAGGTCAACAGGACCTTTTTATTTTCAAGTTTGTATTCCTGCTTTGAGCGCGACTGGTCAAAATTAAGATCAGGAACGCCGTGTTCAATAAAAATTATTTTCTTTTTTGGCACACCGTATATGCTAGTAAGAAATTCTATAGCTTTATGACTCATTACAACTATCTTGCTTGCCATTTTGCATATTTCCTGCAGCACAGCTTTTTCGTTGTAGGATGGACTTTTGAGAATTGTGTGAAGGGTTACAATGAGCGGAATTTCAAGCCTGTGGAGCAAAGAAAGAATATATACGCCGTTTTCCCCTCCAAATATTCCAAATTCGTGTTCAAGAACACAAACATCAGCGCCACTCAAATTAACAAATTTTACCGCCTTCAAATAATCGCGCTGATGCTCCTGCCTGATCGTTACTTTTACTTCCTCCGGATAGTTATAAGTTTGTTCATGGTCGTCCATTGCAATAACAATCCCTTCAATTGAATTGTTGTTCGCATCATAACTATTTACCATTGATTTGATCAGATTTTTTGTAAATGTTCCGATGCCGCATTCACGAGGAGGATAGGTTCCTATGTAGACAATTTTCATTTTTACTGGACTTTTAGTTGTCGGTATTACAAGAAAATTAATTTTAATTAAATATATAAAATCTTTATCACTCTCTTAATATTCTCCGTTATTAAAATGGGATAGGAATTACAGCCCTTGAATAGAAATGTCATTTAGATTTGAAACAAAATCCAAAAATGTTGAGATTTCGAAACACCTTTTACTAATAAGGCTAGAGATTTATTTGAAACATCAATGCAAAGGGAGTAGGTAAATTTTAGATTATTATTTTAGAAATCACATAATGTAAAAAAAGACCAACATTGTTTGTCCCATTGAGCAGGACTTTACGGGATCTTCGGTGTCCAGAACAGGAGTCGATAAATGGTCATTCCTGTGCTTTTATAGGCTTTCTTAATAAATGTGTATCAAGATTGTGACAAGATCATTGTCAATAGTCTCTCACCATTCTAAGAAATAGTTGCCCATTTTGGCTAGTATCTTCAATTTACGCAACCGTTATTAAATAGCAATTCCATACTATTGAAAAATTGACAATCTAAATGAGTATAATGTTTTGATTATGGATATTCTTATTTTTGAATATAACATATTGCTATGAAGATGCTTAAAAAACTCATTGATAATGAGTTTGATTTAGTGACGTTTAAAAATTGTGAAATTTTTTTTGTCCGATAGTATCTGTTGCATTATCAAATTCTATCGGATGCCGTTAAACAATATTTTTACACCTCTAATATACTGCTTTTCAGGCTATTATCCTCCCTTTTTAACTTCGTAAAGTAGAACTAAAGAGAAAAATCTAAAGGCGGAGATCACCAACTGGTTTGAGATCGCATAAAAAAACCGGCTCATGGCCGGCTTCTATTTTCAAATCTGCCTTTGGCTATAAAGGTAGATAATTAGTGCAATGATTATCGATGCACTTATGGATTCATTATTTAACTTCTAATGGAACATGTATTAATGTACTTTCCCAAAGTACCTCGATCACCGCAGAATTAGGTTTATTATGTTCTATATTGATTAAAAATGTCTCGACAGTTTCTGCAATTTTACTTGATTTCACATTAACTCTCAGGGCATCTTCGGATTCCTGATAATTCCCGGCTTCACCTTTGATATCTTTACTAAAAATTACTGTCCACTCAGATTCTCCTGGAATCGTCCAAAAAGCATACGTACCGGCTGCCAAATCTTTACCACCGATTTTTACATCATCAGAAAATGTAATTTTTGTAGTAGCATTAGCACCTGTTCTCCATACTTTGCCATACGGAACCAATTCTCCCATAATTGTTCTGCCTTTTTTACTTGGCCTTGAATAAACAATAGTGACATCTGTTAGGCCAACTTTTTGTGAAAATGTGGCCAAAGGACTTGGTGCTGGCTTATCTTGTGCAAATGAATCGCCAATGAAAGTGCAAAGGGCTAGCAATGCGATAAAACTAATTCGTCTGTAGTTCATAATTTGTAAATATTTTTATTGGTTTAAACTTTAAAATTATGAAAGATTTTTGGTTTACAATACCTTTTTTGAAATTATAACCCTGATTTTTGATATCGACTAAAACGGAAAGTTTTGGAAAAAAGATTGAAAGTTTCCCATTAGATTACAGTCCAAATTTTAGTACAAGGGTACTGGCCGCAAGCCTGGTGTTTTACTCAAAACCCCGGATGGTTTTTCCGAGGTTTTTATGCTAGTAAAATTCTTTTGAATTATTTCTTACTCCATTCAGCAATTGACTCTGTATTCATTTTTATGTAATCATCATTGCCAGCCTCTTTTGCTTGTGCCCAGAACAGGAGCGCAATTATGTTCATTTAGGGAATTTAAAGCCACTTTTTTAGAAAAGTGTATCAGGATTGTGACAAGATTTTTTTATTGCCAACACTTTAATTTAATCCAGTCTACGATCTTTCAAAAAGACGATAGAGGTTGGACTCTTTTTTTTTAGGAATACCAAAATCTTAGTGATCCATATAATCTCGAAATTCTTCATATAGGCTTTCTGCATCAAATCCATACTCTTCCAGGGAGTATTTATGCCGACCATATTTCCCTTGTAGTATTGTTTTCAAGATAGACAATCATTCTTTCTTCAAATTCTTCCGTGTATTCAACTATTTATCATGATTCAAAATCAATACAATAGGCCATTTTTAATGACTTAAAGGCATGTTAAGGAAAAAATAAAAATCAACTTTAATTAATCTAAAACTTAGATTTTTATTTAATTTTTAAAATGTCATATAACAGTAACAGTTATGTTAAATAGCAAACAAACACGGTAATTATATAGTTTGTGTATTTTAAAAAAGATAAAAAAAAGGCTTAAAAAGATATTTTTAAGCCTTTTTTGATAATTATATATATTCTACAATTTACGAATACCTGATCCTGTGTCCAAAATACCGCTTCCTGAATCTACTAGTCCAGATCCGGAATCACTTAAACCAAAAACAATTTTAATAAGATAGTTTTTCATAATTAGTCTATTTGATTTTTAGGTATAGGCGTTTAGATAGCAATTTCTTATTTTTAAATTATGGCTGACAGGCATATATTTAGAGGATTAAACTCAATAAAGTTTAATCAACGTTTTAAACAGGAGGAAGATTGT
>SDBV01013324.1_pt1 | contig 10473 bp, 11 predicted proteins | sample 2277081 | NCBI WGS metagenome assembly SDBV01 (sample SAMN10402039, study PRJNA504765) | marine sediment metagenome | isolation source: marine sediment core GS10_PC15, 223 cmbsf | place: Arctic Ocean: Southern Knipovich Ridge | collected 2010
TCCCGATTACCTGATCGACTCGAAAAAGGAAGATCCTGTAAGAAAAATAAAGGAACTAACCGGGGGAAGGGGAGTTGATGTGGGATTCGAAGTGGCCGGTGACCATGAAGCGATATTACAAGCCATCTTCAGCACAAGAAGCGGAGGAAGAACTGCCATTTTGGGCGTTCCCTTCTACCATGTCATTATGGATTTCAAAGACCAGTTGGGTTTTTTCAACGAAATTTGTGAAAAAGAGGCTACCATTATAACTTCATGGGCCTATTCTCGACAGGAATTTCCAATGATGCTGAATATGGTAAACAAGGGCCTTGTTGATCTTTCGCCCTGTCGGACAAAAGTCATATCCTTAGAGGAAGTGAACGAAGGCTTAAAACTGAATGAAGCAGGGGGTTATACGAGAGTCCTGATCGAAATCTAACTCGTGAAATTCCACTATTTTTAAGAAAAGGAGCGGATAGAATGAAGGCAGCAGTTTTAAAAGAACTAAAATCACCTCTGGTTATCGAGGATATTCCTATACCTGAAGTTGGTCCGAATGATGTTTTAATGAAGGTTAAACAGTGCGGCATATGTATCACGGATCTCAATATGGTGAGCGGAGCGAGGCCGGTTGGAGAATTGCCTTTTATTATGGGACATGAGGGGGTGGGGATTGTCGAGGAGGTGGGAGGCGGGGTTGCTCGATTTAGAAAGGGAGACCGCGTATTGATGAATCCCCTGGTGAGCTGTGGTATGTGTACAAATTGCAGTGTTGGAAGGGATAACCTTTGTGAAAATCGAAAGCTGATCGGCATATCCCCCGGAACCCAAGGTGTTTACGCAGAGTGTGGAGTCATTCCAGAGAGGAATCTCTACAGATTGCCAGATGAGGTATCCTTTACAGATGGTGTCATGATCACAAGTCTCTTAGCCAGCGCTTTTCACGGTGTCAGGCGGGCCGATTTCAGGGCATCTGAAACGGCCTGTATTTACGGTGTGGGTTCCATTGGTACACTGCTCATCCTGGTTCTTAAGGCATTCGGTGCCTCTCTAATTATTGGCGTCGATATTAATGAGAGAAGCTTAGAAAACGCAGAGAACTTTGGTCCCGATTACCTGATCGACTCGAAAAAGGAAGATCCTGTAAGAAAAATAAAGGAACTAACCGGGGGAAGGGGAGTTGATGTAGGATTCGAAGCAGTGGGTAACCATGAGACGATATTACAAGCCATCTTCAGCACAAGAAGCGGAGGAAGAACTGCCATTTTGGGTGTTCCCTTCTACCATGTCATTATGGATTTCAAAGACCCCTTGGGTTTTTTCCACGAAATTTGTGAAAAGGAGGCTGCTATTATAAATTCCTGGGGCTATACACAACAGGAATTTCCCATGATGCTTAATATGGTAAAAAAGGGGCTCATCGATTTCTCGCCCTGTCGCACAAAAGTTATACCCATAGAGGAGGTGAACGAAGGCTTAAAGCTGAGTGAAGCAGGGGGTTATACGAGAGTTCTAATCAAAATCTAACATCTGGAAGTCACAAAGAAGTTTGATCTGTATAAAGTCAACTGCTTAATGATAATAAACTTTTCCTAGATTTTACCCCAGAGGGATCGATATGAAAGCTGCTCTGTTCAAAGAATTGGGAAAACCCCTTGTTATTGAGGAAGTCCCGAGACCAGAAGTGAAAGAGAAAGAAGTTTTGATGAAAGTAAAGGCGAGTGCTATTTGTGTCTCCGACATGTATTCCATCAAAGGTGAAAGACCCCTTCAATTACCGCATATTATGGGCCATGAAGCAGCGGGAGTTGTGGCGGAAGTGGGAAGCAATGTAAAAAAGTTTAAGCCTGGAGACAGAATTCTAAGCAACGCCATTATAACCTGTAATGAATGCTATTACTGTAAAAATGATCTAGAGCAGGTATGCGAAAACCACAGAATTATCGGGACGGATTCAGGAACCCAGGGGGCGTTCGCAGAATATTACAAACTACCCGAGGAAAATATGTATCTCCTTCCTGATGAGATCCCCTTTGATCAGGCAACGGTCATTACAAGTCCCTTGGCTTCTGCATATCATGGCATCCGCATCGCAGACATACAGAAAGAGGATACCGTTGTTGTCTATGGTGGAGGTGCAATAGGTTATCACGGCATGCTTGCTGCAATGGTCTATGAATCTGTCCGGGTTTTCGTGATCGATACGGCGGATGAAAAACTAGAACTGGCTAAGAAGGCGGGGGCTGCCGAGGTTATTAATCCGTTGAAAGAGGATCCCATCAAAATAGTATATGAATTAACCCATGGCAAAGGTGCAGAAGTTGCCATTGAGGCTGTAGGAGTCAACAAGACAATTAATCAAGCAATTCTAAGTGTAAGAAAAGCAGGGAGGGTGGTGTTGATGGGAGCGCCCTGGGAGAAAGTATGTCTTGAGTTTGAGAATTATAGAAAAGATTTCCTCTTTAAAGAAATAAAGATTTCATCGAGCATAACCAATCGAAAAGATGAAATGCCTCAGTTGATCGAATTGGTGAGAACTAAGAAGATAGATCTTTCTCGTTCGGTTTCCCTAAGATTGCATTTTGAAAAGGTTAATGAAGGCCTAGAAATTGTCAAAAACAATGTTGGTAACCCGATTAGGGTTATCCTGGACTTTAATTGAGGCAGTTAAAAACTACGAAGAATGATCCCATTCACACTTCCTTTTTCCTCCAAATCCCTTATCGAATGGGCTTCTTACCCCAATGAAAGGAGAGATTGAGTGCGACCATTACCCTCAAGTGCTGAGGTCGTAATCATTGGTGGCGGGATCATCGGTGTCAGCATAGCCTACTATCTGGGAAAGATGGGGGCAAAGAATATTATTCTCATCGAAAAAGATCTGATCGGCCAGGGCTCCACTGGGCTCTGTGCAGGGGGGATCCGACGACAGTGGTCCACCGAAGTCAACATGCACTTTTCCTTGAAGGCTTTTGAAATATACCAGAACTTTAAGGATGAATTTGGTGTCGATCCCGAGTTTCATCAAATTGGATACCTCTTCCTGGCAACGAGCCAGCAAGAACTGCAGATATTTAAAAAAAATGTGAAATTTCAAAACCGGTTTGGCGTCCCCTCTCAGATCCTTACCAGTGAGGAAGTCAAGAAGGGGTGGCCCTTTCTGAATACCGAGGATGTCTTTGGAGGAGCGTTTTGTGACACGGACGGCTATGCTGGGCCCTACGAGGTAACCGAGGGCATTGCCAGAGGGGCCAGACGTTATGGCGTCGAAATTTTTCAGAATACAGAGGTGACCTCCATCGAGGTGGAAAGGGATCGCATCGTCTCGGTCACCACGAAAGTGGGAAGGGTGGAGACGCCCATGGTCGTCAATGCCGCGGGCCCCTATGCGGCTAGCGTTGGGAGAATGGCGGGGATAGAAATCCCGGTGAAAGCCATCCGCCGTCAGCTTTTCGTAACGGATGCCTTTCACATGATTCCGCTCTCCGTTCCCCTCACCATTGACCAAAGGCAAAACTTTTATTTTCGCAGGGAGGGAGAGGCGGTTCTCTTTTCCGGACCCCAAGACGAATTGCCCAGTTTTAACTTGAAAACAGATTTTAATTCGATGGTTGAGACAGCGGAAAAGGCTATCCACCGGGTTCCTGCTTTTGAAGAGACAAATATGGCCAGGGGCTGGGCTGGTCTTTACGAGATTTCACCGGATAATCATGCCATCTTAGGCAAGGCCCCTGAAGTCGAGGGACTGTTTTTGGCCAATGGGTTCAGTGGTCATGGCTTTCAACATGGGCCGGCGGCAGGTATGGTCATGGCTGAACTTATCTTGAATGGGAGGGCGGAGACAATCAACATCGATCCATTGGCGATTAAGCGTTTCAAAGAGGGAAAAACGATAAAAGAGTCCCTGACCGCCTTCAGGGATTGAATGCGGCCAGACTAAGTGAGGCACTTCCCTTCCTGTTGTCCACCAATCTAACGGGCATCCTCATTGGATTGGCCGCCCTCGTTACGCTGTTCCTGCTTTAATCCCAGATTGTGCAGTAGGCAACGTGACGAGGTGTAGAAAACCTTAGCGAAACGCGAAGTTGGAACGATTTTGCGTCGCAGGCATATTAATAAATATGTTAAGAGACAAAATCGTGAAACGAGCGTTGCAGCAAGGTTTTTCGAGCCGCAGTAGGTGTCTACTGCACAATCTGGGTTAATTATGGGTTACACCGGAGAGAAAGGAGGTCACAATTGACGAAAACAGTGGGGGGTAAGAATTTATTCGGTCATGCGATCGGTATTCTGATGTTGGAATCGAAATTTCCCAGGATACCGGGCGACGTGGGTAATGCCACTACCTGGGACTTTCCCGTTCTTTACAAGGTCATCGAGAATGCCACACCAGACGCCGTCGTGAGAAAAGGAGACAGGGGCTTATTACCATCTTTCATCAAGGGAGCCAAGGAATTGGAAAAGGAGGGCGTGAGCGCCATCACCACAACCTGTGGGTTTCTTGCAATGTTTCAGCAGGAAATGACCGCAGCGGTGAACGTTCCGGTCTTCACCTCCAGCCTGATGCAAGTCCCCCTGGTATATGCCATGCTGAAACCATCCCAGAAGGTCGGAATAATAACCATTCACGCGGAGTGCTTAACCCAAACACACCTCTCGTCCGTAGGTGTCGACAAGGTGCCTCACGTTATCCTGGGTACAGAAGGGGAAGAGGAGTTCTCCCGGGTCATTCTCAATGATGAGATGGAACTGGATGTGGAGAAATCAAAAATTGAACTGGTTAAAATTGCAAGGAAAATGGTATCTGACTACCCGGAGGTGGGCGCCATCGTGCTGGAGTGCACGAACATGCCACCCCATGCAGCTGCCATTCAGCGGGAAATCGGGCTGCCCATATTCGACATATACACCCTCGTGAACATGGTCTATCTGGCAGTAGTCAGAAAGGAATTCTCAGGGCATATGTGAAGGCAAAAAAAGGAGAACCGATATGGAGCATGACATCGTTATTCCGGATGATTTTCCCACGGCCATCTCTGGGAGGAAAGCAGAGGAGAAATTGCGGACGCTTGGAAACGTCCCAATCTATTCCCACAAGGCCAGGACCCTGGATCTCCACCCGTTGAGACCTCAGCGTTTTCGGGAAGGGGATCTTATCTACGAGCCCTTGACCGCTTTTCGGGATTGATATGCATCAGAATATCCCGGATGATTCCTTCAAGAGACTATGACACAAATGCTAAGATCTTGAGCTGTGAAGACACCTGGTAAAGGAGGGACAAAGTATGGTAACTAAACTTGGGAGCGGCGAGTTCACCTATGAGGTCATAGTAGACTGGGCCAAGCTGCCTGAAGGGTGGTCTTTCCTGGAAGTCACGGACGTTGTAGTGGACTTTCAGGATAGGGTGTATGTGTTCAACCGGGGTGAACACCCTATGATCATATTCGATCGTGACGGGAACTTCCTGTCATCGTGGGGCGAAGGCTTATTCAGTGAGCGACCCCACGGGCTTACCATAGGCCCTGACGACACCCTGTACTGTGTGGATGACACTGACCATACCGTCAGGAAGTTCACCCTGGACGGCCAGGTGCTTATGACCCTGGGGACACCTGGCAAATCGGCGCCATTCCAGAGCGGCCTTCCCTTCAACCGTCCTACGAAGGTGGCCCTGGCCCCGGAGACCGGTGACATATACGTGGCCGATGGGTATGGCAACTCCAGGGTGCACAAATATTCGCCAGATGGGAAATATGTCCTTTCCTGGGGCGAGCCCGGCAGCGATCCGGGGGAGTTTAACCTCGTTCACAGCGTTTGCACGGATAAGGATGGCTACGTGTACGTCGCGGACCGCGAGAACCACCGCGTTCAGATATTCGACTCTCACGGTAAGTACATGACCCAGTGGAACAACATACACCGCCCATGCGGCCTGTACATAGGCGGTAATGGAGAGCAGGTGTGCTACGTCGGGGAACTTGGCCCGAGTTTGCCCATCAATAAGGATTACCCCAACCTGGGCCCGCGTATCAGCATCTATAACCTGAAGGGAAAGCGTCTTGCCCGTCTCGGTGACATCCGAGGGGGTGAGAGACCCAACCAGTTTTGGGCCCCTCATGGCATTGCCATGGACTCACGAGGTGATCTATACATAGGTGAGGTATCTTGGACCTTCGCAGGACGTCACATGGACCCACCCAGGGTGGTGCGAAGCTTCCGCAAGCTGGTGAAGTTTGCCTGAGCTAGGTGTAGGCTCGCTCTGTTTGATTCTTTGAAACCAACAAAATCAGCCTCCTTGAACCAAAACGATCGACAAGGAAACCTATCAGAGGGGGGCAGATCTTATGATCTGATTACCATATATGACAACTGGATTCTACCTGATTTTATTATAGCAAACTCACTACTTAAATCTTTCAGGCTTTGAATCCTTTCTAATGATACCAGCTATCTCATACAATCAGATGGAACATTGTGACCACCATATATTGATGGTTTTGTAAAAAGTCGTCGGTGCTGTCATTGCGAGCGTAGCGAAGCAATCTCATTGGCTGTAACTGCTTGAAATCAGGAGATTGCGGAGCCTGTTCCGAGCACAGCGAGGAATCTCAGTTTCCGTGATGTCAGGTATCATACTTCTTAGTTCTAAAGGAAAGGCTCCGGGTTTGCTTCGGCTCCGCCTCGCAACCGCTTCGCTCCTCGCAATGACCGGTGAAAAGACTTTTTACGAGACCATCAAATTTCAAGTTTAATGAGTTTTATAACATTATCAAACATGATTTGCTAAGTGATAGAGATCATGCACTACCATAATCATCTATTTTTTTACTATAGTTCCACCAGCTCTTTTCATTGCTTCTTTTTCGAAGGATTCTTGAAAGCCGGGAGGGTAATTCATGTAGGTTGGAATTGGATACCGCAAACCAGCTGCATGAGTAGCTTCTAGCCCTTCGATAAGGACGTCTAGTTTATCACGAGGACACGAAAACATTACTTCAGAATCTTGAGCACCGCCCCAGATACGGTCGCCGTTTCCTAGAATGACCAGTTGCGGCCTATTAGTTAAGAGGCTTTTTGCAATGCCTTCATGACACGAGCCTATTCTCCCCGCTGATGTGAATTCAAGAATGCCCCCTTCACAATACAAATAACTCTGGATTAGTCGCATCGCTTGAGCAGGAAGGCAATAGATTAACACCACATCAGGCACTACCTTCGTCCGCACTAAAGGCGAAATCACGAGACCTTGAAAATCATTTTTTAAACGATAGAGATGCTTTTCCAATTTTTCAGAAGTTTCCAGGTCTTTTGAATAAAGGCCAACATTAAATAAGTTCATCCAGTTCACAACTTCTTCAGTTATTGGATCCCAGCCATAGATGGCACGAGCAAGTTTACAATTTATATCTCTCTCCGTTACTGCTATTATCCAACCATATGACCGGGAAATCTTTAGATTTTGGCATACAAAGTTCCGTAACTTTAAGTCCGTTGAAGGCCTCTTATAGTTAGATGGAATTTTCGTCTCTGACTTTATCATTTTTACCGCTAGAGGAAAAGTTTAAGGACGAATATAGTCTTCAAGCTTTTTACCCATTTTGTGATAACCATTTAGATTTTTAACCATTAGAGCTGATCCTCCCTTAAATACTTCAGATTATAAGATATTGAACTTAACGGTTCTTCTCTACCCTTATTCCAACAACCCTAACAGAGAGACTTTGCTCTAGATCTCTCTAAGATCTCTCACTAACACGCAGGACAGTGCCGTAAGCAGTCCCAGGACAAGAATACCAACCTGGAAATTCCACACATCGGCCACCGCGCCCAACACAAAGGGGGTAAGCCCAACTCCAACAACCGCCCCGATGGCTATGGTTGTTCCGGTAAAGATGCTTCGTTCATCGAAGTTCGTGAGCTTGGAGATGGCCACTAGGGCAACCGGGAAGAACCCGGCACAAACGGTCGCCTGAAGAATGAGCATCGCCACCAGAAATGGGATGCTCTGAGCTAAAGCCAGGCCCATCGCTGCAAGTCCCGTAGCTAACAAAACAAGGAACAGAATCTTCTTAACCCCATATCGATCAATGAGAAACCCGGCCATGATAACGACAAAGAACCCCCCAACCCGAGAAAACCCAAAGATGGTATTGGCCATTTCCAGGTACATACCCTTCTCTTTGACGAGAAATAGGGGGATCACATTGTAAAGGCCGAGGCTGTTGGATGCGGCAAAGATCCAGAGGATGGCCAGAATCCAGAAATCTCTGCGACGTAGTATCCCTGAGAGCGGAGCTCCTTTCTCTTTCTGGGGACGTGGATCTGGAGAAAACATCCAGAAAGAGACAATGGCAATCAGGCAGGCCGTACTCAGAATGGGAAAAAGAACCCTCCAATGAAAAAGGCGCAGTGCAACAGTTGTCAGGAGTGGAATGGACAGGATGCTAAGAGAGGCAGCCGTTTCATGGAAGGCAATGGCCTTCCCCCAGTTGTCAGGCCCAAAGGCTGTTGTCAGGAGGGGTATGGAACTTGGCAGGTAATGCCCGCTCCGAACCCGATGAAAAGGCAGACAGCAGCAAAAGAAGGGTAACTTGTAGCATATTTCAAACAAAATACGGCTGTCATCAAGATCGCGAAACCTAATATGATGGAGCGTTTGTAGCCAACACGGGGGGATAGAAATCCAGACAGCAACAAGGCAATGGTATAGCCTACCGATAGAAAGGAGAAGATGCTGCCTGCCAGGGCATGAGTGATGGTGAGCTCATCTTCGATGATGGGCAGAAGAGGAGAGATAACAGTGCGGGTGGAAAAGTTGAGAAACCAGAGGCTCCAAAAGAGCAACAGGAGGAGGATTTTCATGGCAGGGGGTTATACACATTCCCAGGGAATTTCGCAACCAATATACGCCCTATATCAAGATGCAGATTTTGTAATTTACTAAATACGTAAGCGTTCACAGGTTCCGGGTTCAACGTTCAGGGTTAGGGACAAGGACAAAAAAAGAAGACCCGAAGTCCTCGTAAAAAATGCTGGTTTTACCACATATTTGCCAATGCGCCGCCAACTTTCAGATTGGGAATGACGAAGCCGGGCGTTTCTCACATAAATACGCCTCCAAAATGGAGTCCGGGGACAAGAACGTAATCTTGAACCTCTGAACCTTTGAACCCGTGAACGGCTACCTAAATACCTTACCCCTGCCGATCATAGTCTTCAGGCATAAAAAGCATGGACTTGATACGAGACTGTCGAAAAACCCTAAAACCATAGTTTGGGCCTTGTAACTGGTTGATTTTACTATATGTGAATTTTGGCAAAAGGCAATATTTGGACTTTTTCGACAGTCTCTAATCAAGTCATAAGTTTAGCAAATTATTTTATCTGAGGCAAATCAGGTTGAAAATGTCAAGGTACCTCAATACTATGGCAGGGTAACGTCAAAGTCCAGGGTATGTGTATCTTTTTTTTGATTATGCCCTCTCATATAGTCTGGATTAGTGGTCGTTTCAAAATGGTTTATATAGACGGAGCGTATGATTCTAAGGGTTAAGGTGCAATAAACCATTTTGAAAACGACCTTGCAAAGGCCCATATAGGGCATAACAAAAAAAAGATACACATACCCAGCAATTAGCTAAAGAATCAATAGATTAGCTTACACTATGACTTAGCCCTGAATACTATGGTCTTTATTCGGTGCTTAGGATAAGGATCATGCCTTTACATAAATACCTCTTCCTGCGCTTTTGATTTTTCCCTGTTTCTTGAGCCTGTAAATAACATCTCCTATTTTCCTGCCCTCAAAGCGTGTCTTCTTTATTAAAGTAGCCTTGTCAACGCCCTTTCCGCTCCTTTTGATAATGGCCAGGACAGTTCCACCTGCAGCTACCTTTTTTACTTTCTTGGCAACTGGCTTTCCTGCTTTCCTTGCCTTAGGCTTCTTTACTGCCTGGGGTTTTTCAGGCTTTCCAAGTCCCTTTATCATCTTGTCTGTCTTTTGGGTTAATCTCTTGAGATCCTTTGCCACAGCCTTGAGGTCTTTTTTGAGTTGCTTCATCATCTCCTCCTTTGGTTATTATTTATGGGTATCCACCGTCTCTTTCAGATCCTTGCCGCATTTGAAAGAGGGCAGCTTCTTGGCCTTGACCTTGATAGGCTCGCCTGTCTTAGGGTTTCTGCCGGCATATCCATCATGGTGTTTGACCTTAAAACTTCCAAAGCCCCTTATCTCCACCCTGTCACCACCTGCAAGGGCATTTGCCATACTGTTAAACACGGTTTTCACGACTTCCTCTGCCTTCCTTATTGGTAGCCCTGTATCTCTGCTCAGGGCCTCTGTCAGGTCTGACTTGTTCATGGGCATTTCTCCATGCTCTCCCCTCTCACCCTGAGGGCAAAGATTCCTTTTGCGTCAGTTTCTACATATTCCCCATAATCACCATACTGAGAAGTATCACATATCTGTTGCCAATTACCGGCCTGGGTCC
>SDBV01013325.1_pt1 | contig 10473 bp, 7 predicted proteins | sample 2277081 | NCBI WGS metagenome assembly SDBV01 (sample SAMN10402039, study PRJNA504765) | marine sediment metagenome | isolation source: marine sediment core GS10_PC15, 223 cmbsf | place: Arctic Ocean: Southern Knipovich Ridge | collected 2010
CCAGCTCCTCTCCCGCTGGGCTTATCCCGCAGCCAAAGGGACAGGTGAATATCGTATTATTGGGTTCGGACCAGCGCTTCGGCAGAGGTGGTTTTCGGACCGACACCATTCTCTTAGTCACCATTAATCCAGCGGACAATTCGGTCAACATCACCTCATTCCCCCGCGATCTCTATGTTTACATACCGGGTTATTCATCTAGCCGCATAAACACTGCCCTCGCTCGGGGAGGCTTTGAGACCCTGGCCAGCACTTTCGAATACAATTTGGGCGTGAGACCCGATTACTACGCCATGATTAATTTTTGGTCTTTTGCAGATGTAGTTGATAGCCTGGGCGGGATCGATGTTTATGCATCTAAACCATTAAGTGAATATACTTCTCAAGGCTGGTTTACCTTTCCTGTTGGTCTCAACCATATGGATGGCGATACCGCACTTTACTATACCCGATCTCGCAAATCCACCAGTGATTTCGATCGCAACCGCAGGCAGCAAGAAGTGGTCATGGCGATTATTGATAAACTCATCGATTTGTACACCATTCCAAAAATACCTGCGTTGTACAAGATTTACGTAGATAATGTCACCACAAATATTAAATTAAATGATATCATCCCACTTATCCCGGTAGCAGCTCGCATTAAGAATACGGATAAGATCCAGAATTACTATATTGGCCGGGGACAGGTGACCAGCTGGAGAACCCCAGGCGGTGCCGCGGTGCTGTTGCCCAATCGTGAAGCTGTTATGAGTATCATGAGACAGGCGCTGAACAGCCCCAAGTAACCTTCATTCAGTGGAACCATAATATTTTGCTATGAATTCTCTCCAGGGAAAAGGCTTCTTTATCTGGAAAATCCCAAATTGTGAGAACGGCGATCCACAGGCTATCGCCTCGTTAGCTCACAAAGCACAATTGACTCATATTCTGATAAAAATCGCTGACGGGGTTAACTCCTATAATGTTTATGAAGGGGTCGACCTGGTGCCGCCCGTCGCTCGTAAACTGCGGGAACTTGGCCTCCAGGTTTGGGGGTGGCATTATGTGCGCGGTGACAACCCGCTTGGAGAAGCCAGCAAAGCCATCGAGCGTGTCCAAACTCTGCAGCTCGATGGATATGTCATTGACGCGGAAGGACCTTATAAAGAACGTGGGAAGGCCGCTGCTGCAAAAAAATTTATGGATCGATTACGAGAAGGTTTACCTGATAAACCAGTTGCGCTCAGTTCCTACCGCTTCCCTTCATACCATCCTCAGCTCCCCTGGCGAGAGTTTCTTGAGCGCTGTGATTTCAACATGCCGCAAATCTACTGGATGTTTTCCCACAATGCGGGTGAACAGCTCGCTCGCAGCGTGCGTGAATTCCAGGCCTTAACCCCTCAGCGACCGATCATTCCTACTGGGGCAGCCTTCAAGGAACGCGGCTGGAAGCCCGAACCGGCTGAAGTCGTGGATTTCCTAGAGACCGCACAAAAGTTAAATCTGCCTGCGGCAAATTTATACAGCTGGGATTCTTGCCGGGCTTATCTACCTGATATCTGGAAAACAAGCTCGGATTATGGTTGGTTTCCACCTCCCACACCCGGGGATATTACAGAACAATATATTGAAGCACTAAACACTCGTGATCCGGATCAAGTTCTAAAATTGTACAATTCCAATGCAGTCCACATCACAGCTGCTCGCACCGTTCAGGGTTACCAGGATATGCGCATCTGGTACGAGGCGCTATTCTTCAGCCTATTACCCAATGCGCAATTTGTCCATACTGGTTTTTCCGGTACCGGAAATTCTCGACATCTGACCTGGACTGCAACTTCAGATATGGGCGCGGTTCACAATGGTAATGATACCTTTGGGCTCTACAAAGGTAAGATCACCTACCATTACTCGTTTTTCCCGATTACTATCGAAGAAACTGACTGATTTTATTTCTTCTTTGTCCTGGTCCGAGTACTCGCAAGGCGAGTACTCGATTTGCCAGTGGTGCTCTTTGACCTCGGTTTGGAAGATGGTTTTTTCGCTACCGGTCTGGGGAATTCCCGCAGAGGGATCAAACCCGTTACTCTATCCCCAGCTTTCAGTTCTAAAACACTCCGACCGCGAGCAGTTCTTCCTTGTTGCGGAGCATCATCTAAACGCATAGATTTTGTCGCCATTTTGGCGAACTCGACTGTCACCCGCTGATTACCTTTGCCAGATGTGACCCCTGCTACCTGTACATCTTCTGGTAATTTCCAGGCGATAACACCCTGTCCATATCGTCCCTGGCGGGGGAGCTGCTTCGGATTCAAGCGTTTTGCAGTCCCATCAGTTGCCAGCAGAAGAATTTCCCCGCGTGGAGGGATCAAAGTTGCCCCAACCAGGTAGTCATCATCCTGCAGTTTAATGCCTATCACACCAGCCGCAGCTAAGCCCATCCCGCGCACCTCCTCTTCAGAGAAGCGGATCGCCATACCGTTAGCTGTGACCAATAACACCTCATCTTTACCGCTTGTCAGATGATACCAGCCAAGTTCATCACCTTCATTCACTTTCACCATGGTAAACCGCTGCGCGCTTGGCCCCGGGATTTCACTCAAGGGAGATTTCTTCACCATGCCCTGGTAGGTGGTGGTCAAGATAAAGAAGTCATTCTCTCTCTCATCCTTCGGAGGGAGGGTGAACGCAGCCACCAGTTCATGTTCGTTAGTCAGGGGAGTTATCTTGGGAAATGGAACACCCTCACTAGGTTTATCTGCAGTTTGCAGGACATGCATCGGGATCGCGGCAGCCTCTCCATTCCTAGCCACCAAGTACAGCGTGTCGCGGGTTTTCGCTTTCACCAGTATCTTGGCGATATCGCGACCGCTTATGCGAGGTGGTTTTTCAACCTTTGTCCGCGATACCAGGCCCTTTGCAGAAACCATCACCCATACAGACTCATCCGGCACAAGATCCCTGACCGTCAGCATTGCAGCCTTTGATTCTCCCTGCTCTAATTGCACCACTTGAGTCCGGCGTTGATCGCCAAAGGTCTCTTTAATCAAGTTCAGTTCCTCGCTTACCACCTGGCGCATTTTGCGCGGCGATCGCAGCAGTGCCTTCAATTTCTTGATATGCGCGTTGACCTCGCGGAATTCCTGGTCGATTTTCTTTCTCTCTAGCGCGGCCAGTCGTCTCAGCGGCATGTCCAATATCGCGGTTGCCTGGACTTCAGATAATTTGAAGCGCCTCATCAATCGTTTACGGGCGGTATCGACATCTGCTGAGCGGCGGATCAATGCGATAACATCGTCCAGATTCTGCAGAGCGATTCGTAAGCCTTCCAGGATATGAGCCCGGCGGCGAGCTCGTTCTAAATCGTATTCGCTTCGTTTTCTGACGATTGTCAAGCGGTGTTCTAAGTACACCCGCAGCGCTTGCTTAACTGACAGCATGCGCGGTTCCCCATCCACCAATGCCAGCATGATGAAGCTGAAGGTGTTCCGCATTTGGGTGCTCTTGTAAAGAGTCTTGAGAATCTCCTCCGGATCGACCGTTTTAGTCAGCTCGATGACGATGCGCATTCCCTGCCGGTCGGATTCATCCCTCAGATCGGCGATACCTTCCAACTTCTCCTCACGCACCAGAGACGCAATTCGCTCGATCAGCGTGGATTTGTTGGTCATATAGGGTAATTCTGTGACGATGATCCGGTTGCGCCCCCGGCTCATTTCTTCCAGATGCGCGCGGGCCTGGACAGTCACTTTACCTCGCCCAGTGCCATAAGCACTGACCAGCGAATCACCCTCAGCGTCCTGGAGGATCAGGCCTCCTGTGGGGAAATCAGGACCCTTGATGAAACCCATTAGATCCTCGATGGAGATATCCTCCTGCTTTTCCCATTTTTGCAGCAGGTAATTGAGAGCATCAATCACCTCTCCCAGATTATGGGGCGGAATACTGGTTGCCATACCAACCGCGATCCCCGTGGCGCCGTTCACCAGCAAATTTGGAAACGCGGCAGGCAGCACATCCGGTTCAGTTAAGGTACCATCGAAATTCTCCACGAAATTGACCGTATCCTTGTCGATGTCCGAAAGCATATGGGAGGCCAGCTGGGTCAGCCGGGCTTCTGTGTAGCGCATCGCAGCAGGAGAGTCACCGTCCACGCTGCCGAAATTACCCTGCCCATCCACCAGCAGAGCCCGCATCGAGAAATCCTGTGCCATGCGTGCCATTGCATCGTATACCGCCATGTCACCATGCGGGTGATACTTCCCCAGCACCTCCCCGACGATGCGGGCTGATTTCTTGTGCGTGGTATTCGGGGTGATGTTCATATCGTGCATTGCATACAGAATCCGGCGGTGGACCGGCTTCAGCCCATCCCTGGCATCCGGCAAGGCCCGCGCCACGATCACGCTCATCGCATAATCCAGGTAAGATTGCTGCATCTCGTTATCGATATCGATCTTACGAACCAAACCGATTTCCATGTTGTACTCCTGCTGTGAGATATTTTCAGCGGGTGGCATCTAACCGCTGTTATCGTTATAGAATATATGTGCTGAATTCAATCTTAAGGGTAAATCCGTAAATCGTCAACCAGGAAATGTCATTATAATTAACTTCCCACCAAATAGTCCTTAACTTACTATATCAGGTGCGTAAAGCTCCCAGTCGAATGACCAGGGGATATAGTTTAGTAATTTGATAATTCTTAGCGATCTAAAATGGCTTGAACATCATCAGCCAGATGACCCCCGTAACCCACCAGCATCATCAAACCGGGACGTGTCTTGGCGATCAATCCTGCACCTTCTTCTTCCGATGCTGGCTCCTCTACTGGCATTTCCCTTCCTCTGGCCATGTATGGCCTTACGCAGCTGGTGGTAAGTGCCCTGACCGATCGTGAACATCCAGTTCGTGATCACCAGTAAAACAATTATTAAACCCAGATCCACCACTAGTACCACCAGCTGCGCATAAACCCGAGCACCACCCCTGCGATCCCCGCCACCAGCAGCGAGAGCATCATCGCGATCCACATCGAACCGGAAATATCGAGCATGGTCTTGATCCCGGTCCCGTCTTGCTCATGCCTCAACCGGAAAGATATGGCGATCTAAGTGCCATGGGCCACAGCGATGAAGTTGATGTTGGAAAATGCAAAGGGCTTCTCATTTCTGATTATACAATACAAGGCATTTATTGAATCCATCTCGTCAGCCGGATAGTGCAGTTGCTTTCCGCGCAAAGCATTAGGAACACAAGATAGACTTGGTAAGGATAATGCACAATTAAATATCAGATAAATGGGAAATGTTGGGGCGCAGCATCGCCCTCCCAACTTTAATTAAGGTTTAGATAAAATTTGTAAGTGTTTCGTCCGGAAGATGGTGTTATATAAATCAGACTTGGTTAGGAATTGTTTAAAATAACTAATTAGATATCCCTAGCAGCAATGCGATCACTCATCCTCATTCTCTTCAATTTCTTGATGGTTGTATCTCAAGGATTTTGGATGTCCCTTTAGGTTGTGACCGTTCCTCATCCCTTGATGTGGATCATCCTGGTCTCCACCTTGGCGAATGAAAACCCAGATCAGTAAAGTCAAGAAAGCGAGTACCAACAAATAGATAAGGTAAATCAAAGAATTGTCCATAGTAATTTCCTTTCATCCTTATGTCTGATTATAATTCCTTTCTTTGGATTCGCTCGAATATCCTAAAGATTAATGAGATTTGGTGATTAACTCTTAAAATCATATTATCCTGGGAGATCCTCATCAAGTGACTCCGCTGAGGATCACCCCAACATAGACAGCTTTACAAAATCTTATTGCATCTGACAAACCCCGACCGCTGGATCTACCCTCACTGCGAGTGCCAATTTACTAATCGCAACCAATCGCACTCTTGTACAAGATACACTGTAGAAAGCCACCTAGAAAGCGGAAGCCCACAAGTCGCTTCACTGTACTCGCATTTCGTCGAACTGGTCAATAACTGCGGATAAATGATCATAGAGGCCACCGAGTCCAGCATCACCTTCAAATCCCCAGGATTGTTTGCCGTCGTACATTGACCCCATCTTGACTGAGGATCAATTTAATTATAGTATTTACTTAACGGTAAGGGATTTTTTCGGAGTCGATATCTATGTAATCCACCAAACAGCAAATTTTGGATGAAGCTTTTGATCTCTTCATCAAACAGGGTTACAAAAAACATCTTTGTCAGATATATCCATATGCAAATTGCATATACACTAATGAGCTACCATCTACAGTAGTAATCCAATCAAATTTTGTTCAAATTTTAGGGTAAAGTTTGAACAGGGTGGAGAGAGCGAATGATTACGACAAAAACTCTTGCGGATATTTTGACAGCTTCACGTTTTGGTCTGGCATGGGTACTGCTTTGGTCAGGAATCAGCAGAGGAGCTGCGGGATTGCCCACGGCTGTTGTAATCTTAATCATCGCCTGGACAACTGATGTACTGGATGGGCCATTAGCCCGCAAAGATCTATCCAGCCGCCACACCTGGATCGGTGACCACGACCTGGAGATCGACATGTCGGTAAGTCTTGGAGGATTAACTTTCCTCGTCTTAGCTGGTTATCTGGCTGCTTGGATAGCTGTTAGCTATGTAATTATTTGCCTGATAATGCTGTGGTGCGTTCGCTCACAAGAGCTGGCCTGGGCTGTCCAGGCTCCACCTTATGCCGCGATGATGTTCATTGCCCTGCGCCATGCTCCCATCTATGGATTAGCAATCGTTGCATACTTGATTGTGATTATCATTGCAACCTGGCCGCGATTTCCCCAAGTGACATTGCCCCAATTCCTTTTCGGGATACGAAATCTGTCGAAGACGAAATTTTCAAAAGAGGAACCACTGGAGAATGGCAACAAGTCAAGCCAGGCATAATTTTAAATATATTTAGTTCGAAGAATGATTTTCTCCCATATTTCTAAGAATTAGTACAAAATTTTCAGTGTTAATTGGGATTAATTATGAATAACACCCCTCAAGGACCACAAATCGATCCCCCTATCGCCAGCCAGGAGATTGAAGACCTGATTCTTACCTCTCTCCAAAACCTACATCGGGATGGTGCGGTAGTTGGAGTCAGTGGAGGTCTCGACTCTGCTGTTGCTGCCGCCTTCACTGTACGCAGCTTAGGGGCTGAGAAGGTCCACTTGCTCAACATGCCAGATCGTGACAGTAAACCTATTCACAGGAAGCATGCTAAACAACTTGCCAATCATCTTGGCATACAACTAACCGTCAAATCCATCACCTCAATCCTGCGAGCTGCTGGCTCATACAGACTTCTCCCCATCGGATATGTGCCTGGACGAAAGTTTCGCTCAAAGCTGGTCGACTATGGAAAATCAAGGTTCTTAAGAAACCAGGGAGACCAGTTACTCGCTGAACGCTTACAGCCAAAAGCGAATTCTTGGGTATCGAAGGGTATCGCTTATGTGATGGCCAAGCACCGTATCCGTATGGTGGTCCTTTACCAGTATGCTGAACTCCACAATTTAATGGTAGTTGGTGCTGCCAACCGCACTGAATGGCTCACAGGCACGTTTTCAAAATGGGGGGTAGATCATTGTGCAGATGTCATGCCTCTGATCCACCTTTATCGCAGCCAACTCGAAGCACTTGCTGAATATATCCAGTTGCCTGATAGCATCCGTACTAAAGCAGCTGATCCAGATGTGATTCCTGGAATAAACGATAAGGGCACCCTTCTCGGTAGTTTTGCTATCGCAGATCGAATTCTATGCGGTCTCGAGATGGACGTCGATCAGGATCAGCTTTCCCATGAATATGGAAAAGAAAATGTTGAGCGAATAATAAACTTGTGGGAATTATCAAAACACATGCGACAATCCCCATACCAAATCGGATTAATCAATACTGCCACTTAGCAGAGAAATATTAGTTGCTGAGTTAATGAGCATACCTGGCCGATCAAAGCTCCAATTAATCCATTTCACATTGGTATAGTAAATCTATAACATACTTATGGTACCTGGGTCCAATGGGGTGCTTCTCGCGGCAGCGGTATCTTCCCGTAGAACAGATCATCCAGCCAAAGCGCCCCTCTCCGCACAAATCCCGAACGCGCGATCCCCCAGCGCAGAGCGTTATGAGGCAGCGTATCGGGATGCGAGTAGGGGCACACGGCCATACAAATACCACAATCGGTCCCGATCACATTCCAGTAGAGAAAGCAGCTATCCGGGTTGATCCGCCAGCGTAATGCCCCATCGATCTCTTGGCGGGCCTCGAAGGAGATCGACTTGCTGGGACAGTTTTCAGCGCATTTTTTACAGATCGCACAGAAATCGATCACCGCCTCACTGGGAACCCGTCCATCTGGAATCAGCTCCAGGGTTGTCGTCACAACGCCCAACCTCACTCTTGGCCCTTGCTTCGGGGTCATCAACAATCCCATCCTGCCGATCTCACCCAACCCGGCATCCCTCGCCACCAGTGGCGCGATCACCCGGTAATTACCATCGATATGCGCGCGCGCTTCAAAGCCCATCCGGCGAATCGCTTCGGCTAACTGTACCGCCACGCGCCCCGCTTCCACATACTGCTTGGCCGACTCCATTACTCCCGGCGGAGAGGGATTGGCGCCCACCATTTCATGGTCCATCTCAACCGTGAAAGCAACCGCATGATCATGTTCCACGGGGATCTCTTCGCCATACGTCCCTGGTCCCCTGCCGATATGGGAATAGACATGGTATGGTATTAGCTCGGTGATCCCAACATCCAGCGCGCCATAATATCCCGCTAAGCCCTTTATATAAATCGTCATCTTCTCCACAGGCAGGGTCATTTTTTTCTCGGCAACAGGACCTTCAACAATCGCCCCCATTACTCCCGTCAGTGCGAAACTGGCCTCCGGGGAGGTGAAGAGTAATTTGTTTGCCAGCTTCGCCTGCGGTGAAAGCAGACCTGGTTTCGATCGGGTATTATCGTCAGTTTTCTTATTCTCCGGGCGCATTTCGTAATAAGCGGTGTAATTCGGACTCCCCGGTTTTAGCCTGGCTCTGGCGAACATGATGTCGCGTTCATCAAAGCGTACCCCCGGCATATCATTACCTATAAAGGTTTTCCCAATAGGGAGCAGGGACAGAAACAGTAAGCCCAAAAAACCGCTGCCGATCAGGCTGAGCAGGATTACCTTTGCTTCATCACCAAACAGAGTCATCAAAAAGAATAGCCCCGCGCCCCCAATCGCGATGATCGTGCTCACTCGGACTGCTCGCTTCTCTTTTTCTCGGTAAGAGAACCATGCAAAACCCCCGAAAACAACCAGCGTTCCCAGCGCAATAATATAGAAAATAAGATTCATTGTCTCACCAACAGGGAGTCCATTAATTCAAAGGTTGCAGAACTGACAAAACTGTTCAACTTGCTGAGGAAAGCAGTGTCCGGTAAACACGCTCCAGACCTTCATTCACATAATCATTCGACAAGCCATAGCTGATGCGCAGATGCTGATCCAAACCAAAATGATCACCCGGCACGACCAGGGTGCTTTGTTCATCGATCAGGCGTTGGACGAGTTCGCTCGAATTGATCTCGCTGCGGTAGCGCACAAAGGCGATCGCCGCTGCCTGTGGAGGCACCAAGCTGAAAAAATTGCTATGTTCATCACACCAATCTTCAAAGTTTTTATAGCCCCTACGAACATACTCGCGTGTGCGGCTTAAAATTCGCGGTAGCACATCTGGAGATAACGCGTAGGCAGCAAGCTTATTGCCGAGCATTGTGGCACTGATGGTTACATAATCCTGGCGCGCCCAGATCTCACCGGCCATGTTCACCGGTGCAACCACCCAACCGATCCGCAATCCTGGCAGGGCATAAGCTTTTGACAGGCTGCCGATCGCAAATACCCGATCATAATCGCCCCAGAAAGAGGGAGTGATCTCGCTAGTGTTGTGTTCTGCCCCGGCATACACCTCGTCTGACAATACCCATGCACCTACTTTATCCGCCGCCTGAACAATTGCCTGCCGCTCCTCATTCGACAGGATATACCCCGTCGGATTGTTCGGGTTGCAGATCGTGATCAGCCTGGTTTTCTCAGACACAGTTCGATTTAATTCGTCGATGTCCACACCCCAGCCAAGTTCTTCCTTTAAAGAAAAGGTTTTGACATTTAATTTGAAGTTCTTAGCCACGCCCCATATTTGCATATAGTTGGGCAGCATAACCACGATCTCATCACCCGGATCCATGAGGGTCAATAGTGTAGTGAAATTGGCCTGTGCCGCACCCGTTGTCACCACCACTTGCTCCGCAGTTGACCCAGGATAGAGTCTAGCGATCTGCTCGCGCAATTCGATTAATCCATTTGTTTGCGGGTAGTTCAGCTCAGTGGACAGGAATTCATCGATCAGCTGTGCGTCATTATTGAATAATTCCCTGGTAGTCATCGGATGCACCCCGCTTTCCGATAGATTGTAC
>SDBV01013326.1_pt1 | contig 10472 bp, 7 predicted proteins | sample 2277081 | NCBI WGS metagenome assembly SDBV01 (sample SAMN10402039, study PRJNA504765) | marine sediment metagenome | isolation source: marine sediment core GS10_PC15, 223 cmbsf | place: Arctic Ocean: Southern Knipovich Ridge | collected 2010
GATCCCCTCCGTCAACTCATAGATTTTCTCTTTCAAACTGTTTGGCAGAAACACAAAACTCCTAAATGTACTATCTTAGGATCATGCGCTGTGATGAATTTGCCTGAAGCATACTTCAACATTTTCTTGTCGCTAGTGATTAATATACTTTTGCATACAGGCAGTCCTGTTGATGATGTGGTCTTTTCTATTTTAACATAATGCACTTGAATAATACAATCCAGATTACTGGTGAGGATGCATATGTTACGGGAGGCGCGATTAAGCGAGATAGGGATTGCTCTTTCTAAAGAGAGGGAGATTCCTGTTTTGCTTCGGAAGATCTTGGTCGGGGCCAAAGAGCTTACAGAGGCAGATGGGGGGACGATCTATATGGTGACCCCTGAGAAGAGACTCAAGTTTGAGGTTGTGTTATCAGATACTTTGGAGGTACATGAGCCCCCTTCTTTCACTCTTCCCTTATTTCAACCGGATGGCTCTCCTATCGAGTCGATGATGGTCTCTTACGCTGTTCATCACAAGAAGACAATTCATATTGCCGATGCCTATAAAGAGGAAGGGTTTGATTTTTCCGGCACTCGGGAGTTCGATGAGAAAACGGGGTACCGGACGAGAACCGTTTTGACGATTCCGATGAAAAATCACGAGGAGGAGGTGATTGCGGTGCTGCAGCTGCTCAATCCTCCAGAGGGGAGGATCTTTACAGGCGAGGAGATCGCTTTGGCCGAGTCGCTTGCTTCCCAAGCTGGGATGTTCCTCACCAATCAAATTCTCATCAAAAACTTGCGGGGACTTTTTACTTCTCTTATTCAAGTGATTGCCGAGGCGATCGATGAGAAGTCTCCCTCAACGGGAAATCACGGGAAGCGGGTTCCGATTGTAGCCGAGGCTCTTGCCAATGCCGTGAGCCGAGCTGAAGAGGGGCCTTTCTCTTCTACCTCTTTTTCTAGTGAGGATCTCTATGAGCTCGAGGTGGCTGCATTCCTGCATGATTGTGGGAAGATCACCACTCCTGAGTATATCATGGAGAAAAAGACAAAACTCGAAACCTTTTTCGATCGGATCGAAGTGATTGAAGCACGGGCAGCAAGTCTACGAAAGTCGCCAGAGGAGATCGAAGAGATAGTCGGTTTTTTGAAAAGGTGTAATGAGGGAAAAGAGGCGATTACTGATGAGGTGCGGGCAAGGGTAAAAGAGATCGCCAAACTACCCTGGGGCGGGAAAGGGCCTTTTCTCACAGAGGAAGAAGTAGAGCACCTTGTTGTGGAAAAAGGGAATCTCACGGAAAAGGAGCGGGAGATTCTTGAAAACCACGTGGTGATGACCTACAGGATGCTCTCGAAACTCACTTACCCAAAAGATCTCAAGAGGGTCCCTGAAATAGCTGCCTCTCATCATGAGTGGATCAACGGTCATGGCTATCCTAGGGGTCTTAAAGGAGGGCAGATGTCACTCCAAGCAAAAATCCTTGCTGTAGCAGATGTATTCGAAGCGTTGTCAGCTCCCGACCGCCCCTACAAAAAACCTCTCCCCCTTTCCAAGATCTTTTCCATTATGGAGAACATGGCAGAGGAGGGGCATCTCGATCTAGATCTCTTGACCCTTTTTCGGACAAAAAAAGTCTATCTTCCGTATGCTGAAAGATTCTTAAGCCCTGAACAGATCGATGTCTAGCTGCACTCTCTGCGAACTTCCCATTCCAAAAAACCCAATCCAGGAGGAGGGGAATCGTTTCTGTTGTACTGGCTGCCTTACCGTCTACAAGATCCTCTCGGCTCAGTCGGCTCTTGAGAACGTGCGTGCCCAACCCCTTTTCCAAGAGGCTTTAAAGGGAGGAATTCTCTCAAATCCTGCTCTCTATGAAGAGAAGGCTGATGGTGAGGCGCGAGAGAAAAAAGGTCTTCCACTTGAAGTAACAGGGATGTGGTGTCCCTCTTGCGCCGAAGTAATCGGGCTTCTTCTCAGGCGAAAAAAAGGGATTTACTTGGCCAAAGTCGACTATGCGACTGATCTTGCAATTGTTGAGTATGATCCTCAAAAAATGGGGCGAGAAGAGATCATAGAGGCGATTTGTAGGCTGGGATACCGGGCATTTCCCCTTTCTGAAAAAGCGAGGAATGAGACCTTTCGCCCCCTTTGGATTCGATTTGGAATCACCACTTTTCTTACCGCCAATCTGATGATGTTTGCCTATCCCCTATACGGCCGCCAATCGACCGAGGGGTATGGACTAGCTCTTGGAGCCTTCTCTATGGCTTTTGCTTTGCCCTTGCTTACCTATAGCGCCTATCCGATCTGGAAACGGTTTTGGCTCTCTCTCAAAACAGGACTCTTTGGGATGGAGACGCTTATCATTCTTGGGATGAGTACCGCCTTTTTCACTTCGGTGGCCTCTTTTTTTCGAGGGGATCTCCACCACCTCTATTTCGATACAATGGCCATGCTCATCACACTTGTCTTGCTTGGCAAAAACCTCGAGCAAAAAGCAAAATTCTCGGCAAAAGAGACTCTTTTTCGGATCACCCGTTCTCTTCCGCAGAAAGGATACAAGGAAATTGCCCCTGAAACCTACTCTTGGGTCCCTTTGAAAGAAATTGGAAAGGGAGATCGATTTCTCTCCAAGCCGGGAGAAAAGATCGTCCTGGATGGAGTGGTGGAACAAGGAGAAGGGTGGGTTGAAGAGGCTGTGATGACAGGAGAGCCTCTCCCAAAAGGGAAAAGACATGGTGAGAAGGTGGTAGGGGGGAGCCTGCTAAAAAGTGGATATCTCCTCATCAGAGCCGAAACCGATGTTGATACCTCACTTGTGGGAAAACTGACCCACCTGATCGAAAAAGACCTCGAGGGAAAAAAGGGAGCAGCAAGGCTTGTTGACCGGATCATCCCCTATTTTGTCCCTGGTGTTCTCATGCTGGCAATTCTCGCTTTTTTCTTAGGAGGCATACTTAGATCACTTTCTGTTTTACTCATCTCGTGTCCGTGCGCTCTTGGGTTAGCTGCTCCCCTTGCAGAGGCTCGGATTCTCCACCAGTTCGCGATGCTTGGAGCTCTTGTCCGGAATCGGAAAAGTCTCTCTCTTTTAGCTAAGAACCCTTTTTTTGTTTTCGACAAGACGGGAACTCTCACAACAGGAAAGTTTAGAGTAAAGGAGGGGTTAGAAACGTTGGCCTCCACGCAGAAAAGCATCCTGAAAGGACTTTCGAGCTACTCGAGCCATCCAATCTGTGCCCCTCTTCTTGAAGAGATTGAGGAGTCTCCTACCATGCCTCTCTCCGTCCAGGAAATCGTGGGGAGAGGGATCGAAGGGAGGTTCGTGGAAGGAGAATTCCTCCTAGGATCGGCCCGATTTTTGCAGGAGAGGGGAATCGAGGTTCCTCCCACCACTTCATCAACCCTCTACTTTGCTCATGAGGGGGAGCTTCTGGCTATCCTTATATTAGAGGACTCACTTAGAGAAAATATTCCTCAGCTAAAAGATGCCGCTATTCTTTCAGGAGATACCCCTGAGTGTGTCGGGAAAACAGCTGCAGCCTGTGGTTTTCTGTGGGGGAAAGGGGGGTGCGATCCCCTCCAGAAACGGGAAGAGATTCTAGAGATGAAAAAACAGGGGCGAGTTGTTGTGATGGTAGGAGATGGGATGAATGACGCGCCTAGTCTCACAGCTGCTGACATCGGAATTTCGGTCTCTTCTGCCACAGATATGGCAATCGAAGTCTCCGATATCCTACTCACAGCAGATTCCTTGGGAGTTTTGCCCGAGCTCGTTTTGCTAGCAAAGGAGGGGCAAAGAAGACTCAAGCAAAACCTCTTCTGGGCCTTTTTCTACAATCTTCTGGCTCTTCCCTTAGCTTTATTTGGGTATCTCTCGCCTCTGATCGCTTTGGTTGCGATGTTGCTTAGCAGCACTTTCGTTCTCCTCAACTCCTCCCGCTGTCTATCGCAACATCGTTTATAACTTCATATCTTTTGGGTGTAACCCAAATCAGTTAAAAGCCCAAGTGCCCATCCTCAGGCACAAAGTAGGTGGTGTTCTTACTCATCCCGCAGAGGACAATGAATACGCAAACTTTTTACTAACAAGACACAAAGCTTCAACACAAAGGAGCAAAGGCAGCATAAGCTCCACTTTTAATTGCACCCATTGGGAGGGAGTGAAACAGCACGCCCTTTCGAAAGAGTTACTGCTAGCTGATGCCGTACCAGGGGATGACCTGGATCTGATTCCGTTTTTGCCACTCCTTCCCTCCGTAAATCAGACACCCTTTATCTTGTGGGTTTTTCTCGATTTTTAGCCAATAGTGGAGGTGATCAAAGTGCCTTTGGGTCAGGGTTTGGGAAGATTTGACTTCAATAGGAAAGAGAAGGGACTGCCCGTGGTCGATCATGATATCGATCTCCTGGCCGCTGCGCTCTTGCCAAAAGTAGAGAGGTGGCTCCTGGTCATGATGGTAGTAGGTTTTGATCATTTCAGAGAGGACAAAAGTTTCAAAAATCCCTCCAATTTGGGGATGAAATTGGAGATCTTCAGGGGTTTTGATGCGTAAGAGATAGCATAACAAACCGGGGTCTAAAAAATAGATCTTCGGAGATTTCACAAGCCGTTTGTTGAAATTTTGGTAGTAGGGCTCTAGGAGGGTTAGGATATAGCTCGCCTCCAAAACTGAGAGCCAACGTTTGATTGTAGAATGGGTTACACCAAGATCATTCCCTAATGAGGTTAAATTGACACGTTGGCCACATCGACCGGCTAGTAGTCTCAGAAAATTCTGGAAAGAGCGTAGATCTCCAACATGGAGGAGTTGCTGCAGGTCTTTTGTTACGTAGGTGTTGATATAGTCTCGGAAGAATTGCTGAGGGTCAAGGTCATAATCATAGAGACGGGGATAGAGACCTGAGAGCAAATAGGTGTAGAGAGTAGACTTAGGGGGAAGAGTTTTATCTAACTTACCGCTTTCCCAAAAAGATTGCTTGGGCCTTTCCATAAGCTCAGCTAAGGAGAGAGGGAGAAGGGTCAATCTTGCAATCCGGCCTGCAAGGGTTTGGGAGATTTTTTGATTGAGCAAGAACTGCTGGGACCCTGTTAGAATAAACCGACCAGGGGTGGGATTTCGATCGACTTCTCCTTGAAGATAGGAGAAGAGTTGGGGAGCCTGTTGTACTTCGTCGAAGATCACATTTTCTGAGTAGGCTTCAAGAAATCCCCTCGGATCACTCAGAGCATACTCGAGGGTGTCGGGTTCCTCCAAAGAAACATATTTGTAATCGGGACAGGTCGTTTGAGTTAATGTGGTTTTTCCTGATTGCCTGGGGCCTGTAACCGATACAATCGGGTATTTTTTTAAATACTTTTTTAGGTAGAGGGCGAGATGACGCTTTAGCATAGTGTTAGTGTATCAACCCAGAGAACCTTTGTCAAATTGAATATTCGGTATTCAATTTGCATGTATTCTGCGATCTTAATCAAAAATTTATAGATTTGGGTTAGAATAAGGCCATGGTACGAGTTGGGAATCATCATTTCTGTTGTGCGCGAGGGGAGTTACGGGGAGAACTCGTCTCTCCTTTTTACTCCAAAAAGAGATCTCCGCTCCACTTCCTCCCAAACAGAAAAAGGAAGGAGTAGAGCAGCTATATTATGATGACTTTGTCGTGAACGGAGAAACGCGAGGAGTTGCTTGGCTTGGAAGTGGAGCCTACGATCAAGTGTTAGGTAAGCTCAGGTCTATCTCCTCGATCAGTCAGAGCGAGTTGGAAAAGGTGATCAATGTTCCAGCTGTTGTTTGGGTGAAGAATCAAAAGGTCTGTAAGATTTTTGGATTGAATGGGATCACCTTTTTGATCAAGACCACTTGGAAATCATCTGAAGAGACTATGCTCAGTAACATCAAAAAAGAAGCAAGTAACAAGGGATTGCCTTTATCTGAAAAAACTAGTGTCAAGGTCCAATCCAAGACTATCGTTTTAGTGGAGGACCGGGATTGAGCTTGAGGCTCATCTCGAAGCGGTGGTCGTTCTCATTTTGCTCATAACTAAAGGTAAAGCGCCAGTGGTCGTAGAGAATGGTGACGAGTTCTCCTAGCCATTCGAAGTAGTTGTTTTGCTTAGGCCGGTTCCAGCCGTAACGGCAAGAGAGTTTGAGGCTCACATCTGGTGAGAGGCGGAGGAAAGTGCGGAAGAGGAGAGTGTCGCTTCGATCTGAAAGGGGAGAGGCAAGAAGGGCCTCTTCACTACGGACACTTTCGAGGATGAAGTTGTAAAAGTCGGCCTTCCTCCAATCGTAGCGGCTCCTGTGTCGGTATTCGGCCGCAAAGGCGAGGTGGTCTGTGACAGTCCACGCGGCCCTCGTATTGGCAAAATCGATCTGGTTGTGGGCGAAATTCCATCCCCCTTCGAACCCGAAGAAGAGTTTTGCGTATGGGGTCCACTCTATGTTGAGATACCCTTTTGGAATGGAAGTGGGGACAGTTGGTGTGTCAAAGTAGGCTTGGGTCCAAAGATCGATCCAAAGAGGGCGTTCGATTCCGCAGGGGGCTTTCACAAAGAGGCTATTGCGTAACCCACATCGGAGGAGGTTGAGTCTGTCGTAGCCATCTTGGATCGTGAAGATGTAGTGGTCGTCGGTCGCAACCTTTGGGTGGGTGAGGTAGTGGTAGTGGAGGTAGGGCTCGACAACGTGTTTCCATGAGGCAGCTGTTTTGGTAAGAGCCGTTTCGAGGCGGACGCCAAAATCTCCCAAAAGTTGCCCAGCCGATTTCCCTCCAGGGCTATCTGTATAGCCAATTCCGATCAATCCAGCTTCTGGAGTGACCGTGAAGGCATCAAAGAGAAAGGGGCGGTAGAAATGGGGCTCGATGGCAATCCGCCCGGCCGAGAAGTCTCTTCCTTCTTCAACCTCATCGCTAAAGACATAGTCGAGATAGCTGATTTTGAAGGTGTTTTCGGCGATGATTCCTGTTTGACGGAAGGTAAATGGATGCCAGTGGAGTTGAAAGGTGGGGAGTTCTTGGTTGACCGATTGAAAGTCATTGACTCGGACTCGGGTAAAGAGGTTTGCGATCCAGTAAGGTTCTTGCCGACGGAGTGAAAACTGGGTGGGGCCTGCCGTGAGGAGGTCAAAGGACTCTCGTTGGTAGTCTGCAGCCATCTGTCCATCGCTCACAAAGTCGTATTTCCCATCGACTTCTACCCCCTTGATGCAATCAGAGTAGACTCCATCAAACCGGTAACGGGTTCTTCTCTTCCGGTCGTCAAGGGCGATGTCGGATGCAACATAGTTTCGGGTGTAGAGCTTGGTCGGGCGATCAGCAGGGTTATAGACAGTGTCGATTCCAAAGCCGATCCCTTGGCTCATAAAGGCGTCTAGACGAGCTTTCCCCTCCAAGTCTCCTAAAGAGAGAAGGCGGTATAGGAGGGAGAACTGGGAGCCGGTAAACCCTCCCCAAGCAAATCCGACTCCGAATGGGGAGGTCTCGATATTTTTTAGATCGTACTGGAACTTAGGGAAAGCAAAGAGGGGGACTCTTCCGATTTGGAGACGGATCATTTCGGCAGTGAGGATCTCGTCAGGGGTAAGACAAATCCTAGCAGAGCGGAGTAAGGGGTCGGGATTCCCCTTCTCTTCGGATGTAGTCAGGTAGCCGTCGAGTACCACGAGATTCCCCTCAGGTGTCAGGATGATCGTCTCACCCCCCACATACCAAGGGGGTTTGGCGGTCTTTCCACACGTTAGGTACCCCGTTTGGGTGAGAAAATCAAAGTAGAATCGCTCTCCGTTTAAAGTCCACTGGTCGTAGTCGAGAAGGACTTTCCCCTCGCAGATCACCGAGTGGATCGGTTCTTCGGTCTCCGTTTGCTTGGTATAGAGAATCTTTTGTGCCTGGATCCGGAGACGAGGGGCAGTCAACACCCCCCCTTGGTCGGTGAGCAGGACTCCGTCTTCGTAGACAGGATTGCGTAGGTCTATTTGGATTGTATCCTCTTCGGTAAAACAAATCGGAGGGGGAGCCCGATAGGGGCGGCAGTAGGCGCAATCGACAGGCCAGAGAGTGGGGAGTGTGGGGGTGAGTTCATCGGCAACAACATCCCCGAGTAAGCAGAAGAGAAAAAAAACGGGATAAAATCTTTTCACAGGTTATTCGGTGATGCGGATCAAAAGTCCTGCTAGAGCATACCGGTTTTTCGGATTTCCGTGGACCATTGCGTAAAGGAGAGTATCAAGAGCAGCTGGAGATTGGATCGAAGCGAGAGTTTCGTACGACTCCACAAGGAAACGGGAGGTTTCTGAGGGTGATAGTGCAAATTTGGGGGAGAGGAGCTCAGAGGCTTCTCCCTCTTTGAATTGGATCAGGGTCTCTCCTCCAGCTAGACGGATCCAACGGGTGATCATCTCTTCATATGGCCCCTCTTCGCGCAGGCGATAGAGGGCAAGAGCGCAGTAATTTCTTGCGTAAGGGGCTCCCGTTTTCTGGGTACCCTCTCGCAATAGGGCTAGAGCCTCCTCACTCTGCTTATTTTCCAAAAGCTTTACGATGAGGGGGACAAGTGACCGTTCCCCTGAGAAAAGGAGGCGGCGGCACAAGGGATAGAATCTTTTTTCGGAAATTTCCAAACAGGCGAGGAGCGCCTTTTCTCGAAGGGCTGTTGTTTGAGCCAAGATACCAGGGTATTTTTTGGCGCTTGCATGGGCGGAAGGGAGGCATTTCCATACTTTGATTGTTCCACCAGGTGAGGAGACTTGGTAGAAGCCAAGGTCCTGCTTGTCGAGAAAAAGGAGCGACTCGATGTGGGCAATAGCTCGTTTATCTCGTCTTTTCAGCAGGGCAAGGAGGGCTTGGAAGTGGACTTCCCGGTCTTCAGAGTCGAGGAGTTTGGCAAAGATTTCGTTTCCCTCCCCTTCCATTTTGGCAAGAGTTTGGAGGGCAAAAAGATCTCCGCAAAGGGCCTCTTGTTTGAGCCAGGAGAGGGAAAAGGAAGAGTTGAGTTCATAAAGAGCGTGGAGGGCGGCCATCCTGACGGTGGGGCGCCCTTTTTCCGCAAGCTCTCGCAGCAGGGGAATCGACTCAGAATCCTTGAGGGCTCCAAGAGCAAAAGCGCACCCTTCTTGCTCGGCGTGGTGGGGTTGGGTGGCGAGTTTTCTGATCTGAGGGAGGAATTCATCCCGCTTTCCTTTGGCAACCCTGAGGATCGCCTCCATCCGAACCGAGAGCTCCTTATCGGTCAAGAGGTGTCGCATGTAGCTCTCAGCCTCTCCTCCTTCAATATGGATCGCAATCTGAGGGAAGACGGCCCGGATTTGGGGAGGGACTTTGTACATGAGCGATTGGAGTTGGTTGAGGATATCGGGGTAGTTTTTCTGCGCCAGATGGAGACATGCTTCTAGTCTCATCAAAAGGGAGGGAGAGCCTAGGGCATTTTGGATCAAAAGATCTGCTTCATCGTCGTGGAGGGCTCCTAAAAAGCGGAGGGCAAGGAGTTGGATCTGCTCTTGCTTACTCCCCATTCCTTTGACCAAAACGGGGAGCAAAGAAGAGGAGTTTGAGATCCCAGCACCAAACATGCACATCACTTCGACTTCTGGATCGCGGCTCTCCACCCCCTTTTGCAAAAGTTGTTTCCCTGCCTCTTGTAGGAGGGTGAAGTCGTGTGTGTCAGACTCTCGAACCTCCTCCGAGTAGATCGTGAAGGCCTTTTCCACCTCTCCTTTGTGGAGAAGAAAGAGCATTTGGGCGGCTCTGTCTTCAGGAAAAGAGGCCAAGAGGGGGAAGGAGAGGAGAGTAAGAATAGCAATTACGCGAGATAGTACCATAGGTCGATTCCCACTCCTTTAAGTAGTGTGCATGTGAGGGAGATCGGAAGTCCCATCACATTGTAAAAACAGCCGTCGATCTGTTTTACGATCACACTTCCCGCCTGCTGGATCCCGTATCCGCCCGCCTTGTCGGTCGAGCGGAAGGCGTTGTGGTAAAGGGCGAGCTCTTCACGAGGGAGATCGTGGAACAAGATCTTGGTTTCAGCGTGATCTGTATAGGTTTTTTCACCGAGTTGGACTGTTACCCCCGTGTAGACGGTATGGGGGGAGCCAGAAAGTTCGGTGAGCATTTGGAGGGCCTCATCATCATCTTCGGGCTTGTTGTAGAGCTTTCCGTTTTTATACACGCACGTGTCGGCCGTTAAGATCACTGTATCAGAGTAGTGGGAGGCAAGAGAGGCCGCCTTTTTGGTAGAAAGTTCTGTGACGTAGGAAGCAGGGTCTCCGTTGAAGGGGATGAGTTTTTCGTCAAAATGGGGGGAGACTTGGGTGAACGGGTAGGTGAAGTAGCTGAGAATCTCTTTTCTGCGCGGGGAGCTTGAGCCAAGTAGTAGCTTTTTCATAGGGAACCAACATACTCCCTCCTCCTAAAAAAAGCCAGAGGGGTTCGGATGTTCGACAGGGCGATCGCTCCTTGGGATGTTCGAATTTTTGGGCATCGCTG
>SDBV01013327.1_pt1 | contig 10472 bp, 29 predicted proteins | sample 2277081 | NCBI WGS metagenome assembly SDBV01 (sample SAMN10402039, study PRJNA504765) | marine sediment metagenome | isolation source: marine sediment core GS10_PC15, 223 cmbsf | place: Arctic Ocean: Southern Knipovich Ridge | collected 2010
CTAAGCGTACCGCTGCCCAATGCGGTCGGTGCCAGCCGAGCGTCTCTAGCGATGCCGGGCCGAGCGCGCCGAGGAGCATCACAAATCCGAGTACCGCCAAGCCTCGAACTCGCGTCTCCTGTCGCGACCAAATAACTGCGTGCGTATCCCTCTCCAACAGCAACAAAATTCCGCTGAACATGATAAACGAATGTCCCATCAGTTTCCCTCCTCGGACGTATAACGCAAGGTTTCAAACAGGTGATTCATTGAGCCGGGAACGATCTTGCCATCCTTGTCCAGCTTGAATCGAACCATGGTCAGTTCCTCGTTTTGCGCAACCAACGTGACCTCGGCATATACCAGATGCACCACTGCGCCTTGTGGCTTGGCCTTGGCCGTTACCTCTAACTTGACCGTGACCGGTACAAAGGCGCCGCAAGCGTAGCAATGCACGTTGATGATGTACTCACCTGCAGGTATGCCGCGGGAGTAGGCATTCTCATAGTTGATCCCCGACATGTCGGAGGCGAGGCCGGTGTCATCGCGCAGCAAATTCCAGAGCAGCCCACTCTTGTGGGCATACCCAACCGGCGCAATTTCTCCAGGGCCAGTTAGCCAAAGGTCCACATCGATATTGCCGTTCGGCCACACGATGTGAACGATAACGTTTCCAGGAGGACTGGACTGTTCCTCATCGGCCGGCGGGTTGAGGTGCGGAAACATCCACACGACAAACACGAAGAACACCATGACCAGGATCAGCGTGAAGTCCCGCCAGGTTGTGTGGCTGGCGTTCATGCTCCGACCTTCCATACCATGCGCGGCGCATCGGAACAGTCCGCAATCATGCACGACACGGCCGTGCGCAACATGCGCTGGTTGACGTCGTTCCACGTGCTAAAGATCGCACCGACGATGGTCGTATTGAGCGCCACACGCATCCCGTCCATCAAAGGACCAATGGCGTCGGAGACTCCGCGCGCGCTGCCAAGCGATACCTCATTGACGCCCGACAGTGCGTAGGTGAATCCGATGATCGTGCCCAGCAAGCCTAAGCCTACGAGCCAGCCGGTAACGTCACGAAGCCATTCCAGCTTGGCCCAGGTCTTGCTGATCACTCCGGCTTGCATGTGCCAACCGCCCTGTTCCTTTATGCGATTCAACTCGTATCCAACGCTAATGACGCGCCGGAATGTCGTTGCCCAGGAGGCCGCGAAAAGCAGGGTGATGATCGACGTCAGGTAGGTGAAGTCGTTCCCGTACAGCGGTTGGAGCCATCCGCGGTCGCCGGCAACAATGCCGGCCAGGACCGCGAGCAGATTGACGATCAGGAATCGGTAAACGAGCAAGTTTTTAAGCATTGGTCGTCACCCCTATTAGAAGCATTTTCTGGGCAATATGTCCCGGAGGATTATGGCCTCTGTTACGTGGCTGGCGCACCCAGCGCATCGCGCGGTTGGCGGCGCGGATAATGCCCTTGCGGGTAAGGTATCCCTGGGCACTCCCGACGTCCTCTTTGAGGTGAAATTTATGATTTTGAGTGGTGGTCATGGTAGTTCTCCAAGGCGTCGGCGGCCGGGCAAATATTAGGTTCGGTCACAGGCCGGTCGTCGATCAAGGTTCCAAACTGTTGCGCGTCGAGAATGATCGTGGCTCCAGCGATCAAGCATCCCAAATGCGTGATCCTGAAGTCGGAGTCACGGGTGAAATCTTCACCGTCCTTGAGCGCTGCGATGTGCCGCTCCAAGGCGCCGATATGCTCCATCATGCTGATGGGCTTGAAGCGCCAGTTATAGGCGCCATAGTTCTTGCGGATGCCATCGCCCGTGCTCATTGCGCCGTGAACGGCGCCGATGGAAGGGAGGCTCCACATGGGCACCTTGGTTGAGGCTGCCTTGTCCTTCGGGTTGATGGCTTTCGCCGGCCACGTGCCCTTTTTGACCGATGCCAAGTCGGAGGGCAGAACGGCCTCGTCCTCGTCCTCGTCCTCGTCCTCGGGGAATCCGCCGCCTTCGACCCAGGCAAGGAGCGCGTCGCTCAGGTCATGGGTAATAACGGGCAAGATTGCAGGCGTAAGACACGGCAGGGCGTCACCGGCCAGCGCGGCCCCGTGGGGCGCATCTCGGGGGTCCTCGCTATGGATGCCCCACGGAGGGCCTTCGTCGCCCTGCGGGCAATCCAAACCTGATTCACATTTGCAAAAAACCATCATCTGGTCACAATCATGGCACCATGGAACATTGACCATTAGGCAGACTCCTTCTTGGGATGGAACAAAGCATCCTGTGCTTGCTCCAGCGTGCCGCCGTTTTGAACCACGTATTTGCTACAGGCCAGATAGTCATACCAAGGCCGAGCCGCCTTGAACTCTCCATCGACCTCGCGGAGTAGGAACACAGCCATCAGCCGTTCTCCAGGTTGGCATAGGCCAGCTTGGTCAAGTCCGGCTTGAAATAGCCTGGGGGCTTCTGAAAGCGACCTGCCGCGTTTAGGACCGGCTTCCCGTTCAGTAGCTTGCTCATGTTCGATGCATGTACCTCGGCCATGGCATCGTTGAACACGCCACCGAAGCCCAAGTGATGAATGGCACCATCGGCGACGTAGCGCATGTCAGCCAGGGCATCGAGCGCCTCAACCGGATCGTCGTGGGCCAGGCCGCTCGCCAACTCACCCAACTCCTCCAAGCACAGATGCAGACGCATGAGTATGCCTGACTTATCCTTGCTCGCACACAAAAGAAGGTGCACGGCCAGTTCATCGGCCGACAAGGAAAAATCAAACAGTTCCATCCGCGTGCGAGCGTCGGCCCTGGGCATCCGTGGCCGCGGACCATGAGGGAGATCGAAGGCCTCATGAAACTCGGCAACCATGGTTAAGCTATCGGTCATGTCTTCTTCCTCCAGATCATCACGATCACAATCGCAAGCACCAATGGCCATGCCACGAAAACGAGGGCTGTGGAAAGCCGGGACAGTGACTCTATCTTCCACTTTTTTCTCGACCACCTTATGCCCTCAATGAGGGCAATGCCGATAGCGAAGTAACCTAAAATGATCAAATGAATCTCACTCATCGTCCGGAACCTTATGCTTGCGTTGGCGCGGATGCTCTTTGGTTTTAACGCGGGTTCGCTTCGGTCTAAACCGGGCGTCGGCAAGAGATGCCGCCACCCGGTTCTTTACTGGTTTATCTGACTTGGGGTTAGGAGCGCATGGGCCATCTCCCTTTGTTTGAGTCATCTCGGATACTCATCCTCTATCCCATTAAGTATAGACTAATGGGATTCCAAAGGCAACCTTAATTTTGCCATTTGAGCGCGGACCAAGGACTCACATCCCACAGGAAGGTGGCTGCGCAATTGGGCAGGGATTCTGCGAGACTCAAGCTTGATGGCATCCTTGATCGGCATACCGCAAAAGTCGATCCGGTCTTTGATGCGCTCGACCAAGGTCACAACGATCTGCTCACCGACGTCATAACTTTCATTCTCCCGAAGCACTGGCCAAGGCCGTTCATGCAACGGCGGCAGTGGGATAGTAAAGCCCTCGGGGTCCGAGAGGTCAATCACGACGTCCACTGGGCTGAAGCGGCCAAGGCTGTAGTATGCACCATTCCGCTCGCGCAAACCGCGGCCGCAGCCGGGCCCTTTTTGCTCGGTGCGGATGTGATGCTCCATAAGCCCGTTCTCGTCTGCAACGTAGAGCACGGTGTCGCCGTCGTAGGAAATGCTGTAGGGGCCGTTTTCGCGCAGGCACTCGCTGTCCGCCAAGGTATCCACTTCAAGCCGTGGGCCGCCTGCGTCCAATGCGATTCTTACGAGGGATGTCATAGCAGTCTCCTCTTTCCTCAACTCATTTCACAAAGTCCACCATTTCGTCGCCCCAAGGATCGCTGGGGCGTCCGTGTGCCTTCATGATGCGCGGTGAAATCGTCACCGTATAACTGGCGTCGTTGACGCTCATGAGTCTGCTCCATTTGTATGGATAGCTCCGTGCGCTATCCTTCTTCGTCATGGCCGCGTGAGGGTACGGCCCCACCTTGGTGGCGATGTCTTTCAGCAAAGCCTCCAGGGCGCTGCCCGGCTCGGTGTACGTTACGGTCATCTTGCCCGCTAAGCCAAAGTCCTTGGCCAACGTTTTGAACGGGCCTTTGTGACCTTCCTTGGTGCCGACAACGGCGTGGATCATCTCGTGTAAAAGAATGTCTAAGACCCTGACCGGGTTCGCCTCGGTCGGGCTGACATACATCTGCGTCGTCTCATCGGCCGAGGCGTCGGGCGACCAGCATTGACCAATCGCGTCCTTGCCTCCCTTGACCCATCCGCAAGAGACCTGCAGCTTGGCGGGCACCTTGTGTCCCCGGCCTGTGAAGAACTCCGTGCTCAAGTGGCCGATGGCGTCAACCAACCAGCCCTCGCGCGTCGTGTGATTTTTGGCGGTCATGCTCTTACTCCCTAGAGGCTGGCTTCAACGTCGAGGATGAAGCTGTCGTCGCGGATGGCGTAGTACACGTCATCCAGTTTTTCGGCGGTCGCGTCGAAGGTGTGATAGTCCGAGTCGCGCTCGTAACTTGCGGCTAACTCCTCCTGGGCATCCTCGAACTTGACGAGCAGATCGTATACGAGGAGAGTGGTCTCGGTGCCCAGGCGCTTGCATAGGCGCATCAGGAAGCCCAGGACCTCGGTCGTGGCATAACCGTTGTCGTGCCACTGCGTGAATCCGCCGTTGAGGACTTGGCCGTTGAAGTTGCCGACGAAAACGGCGATCCGTTCCGCGGCGCTAAGCTGGTCCCAGAAATCTTGGTGGGACCAGGTATTATCCGGTTTCCGCCATCTGGCATGGGCCAGATCGATGTGGGCTTGCATCTTCGGGGTAGCGGTCATGTTCAGTGCTCCTGCTAGGCGTTGCTGTGCACTGCCTGGTAGGCATGCACTTCGGCGTCGGTGCGGCTGAAACCCGCATCGAACGTCAGGGCGAAGTACACCTGGTCAACGGTGCAGTCGTCGCCCAGTCCGCGATCCCGGCAGTCATTCATGGTGGCGGCGATGATGCCTTCGTCGGCGGGCGTCAGGTCTAGGATCTTGGTGGTCATCGGGCTGTCCTCGGTAAGGGGTTGCATTCCAGTGATTGGAAGATAAGGACTGGCGGACGCGATGTCCAGCCCTTTCTTCAAGAATCTTGTTCCACAATTAGCGGACTCCCTGCGCCGCTCTTCCGCCGAATCAGGCCAATCCGGATGGCCCCAACGATGCGCCTTTGCAGGCCGGCGGCCGTGAGGCCTTCTTCCAGTTCCATGCCCTCAATCCACTGGGAAATCACTTCAAGTATATCCCGTTGAAAAGCGTCGACCTCTTCCTTGGCCATCGCTTTGCTATGTGCGGGCGCCTGTTCCGCGCGTCGCGCCATGGTCCGGGTGTCCATCACTGGCTTCCCGTTTGGACTGGCGCGCCGCGCTGCACTGCCACAGCCATATCTTCAAACGATGTTTGCAGGGCGTGGGCACCGAACAGCGCCATAACGAAAGCAAGTGTCACCAATGCGGCCTTAATCATTTTCCTTCTCCCTTGATCCGTATGTAGCCAGGCCCTTGGGCCGTGACCAGGTGCGCGATGACAATGAGGCCCGGCCCATAGCGCAGGTCGGCCTCGCGGCCCAGCGCGGCACACTCATCGGTCAGCGCCAGGTACTCGCGTGCCAACGGATGAACCTCCGGGTCGGCACGCATCATTGAAAACTTAAGGCTGCCGAATCCATCGTCGATCATTTTCTGATTGATTTTGGACTGGCGCCCTTCGGACTTCTTGTAGGCTGCCACAAGCTGCTTGTTCGACAGGGATGCGAGTGTAGTCATCGCACCGATTCCAGTTCGTCGTCGACCACTTCAACGGGCGGCGTCGGAAGGTGCTTATCGTTGATCGTCGTGGCCATGGGGAAATCTTCACCCTCAGTCTCGGCTGGGGCGTCAGCGCGAGCGAGTCCGCGTCCGCGCCGAAAGATTTCGTTGACATGGTCTACGGAGAAATTGTCGAAGTTTCGAATGCGATATGCCATGGTGCTCCCTCCTGGCATTCGGGTTTCAGGGGAACCGCGCCTATTCGGCGCGGTTGTCGTCGTGGGCCTGCCAGGCTTTCCAGCCCTGCTCGGTGAAGTGCACCACCGTGTCGCCCTGGTCCCATTCTTGAACCGTGATCAGGTTCTTCTTGGTCAGGCTCCCAAGAACGCCCTTGACCTGCGAGGTGGTCAGGGTCTTGGAGAAGGTGTCGGCCCAGCAGTAGGTGCCTGTGTCGTCGATCTCCTGGGGCTTGCCGCCGTTGGCGGGGCTCATCTCGGCGTAGGCGATCCCGTTCAAAACGTCGATCTCGTTGGCGGTGATGTTCATCGGTCTATTCCTTATCCGCGAGGCACAAACAACCAGATCTGGCGGGCGCCGACCCAGCGTAGGCAAAACACTCCGTCGTGTACTACGACCGTGGCCTCGCCTGCGTCTCGGGCTTCCTTAAGCATCTGGGTGATCGGCATGTGCTCGCTCCGGTTCGGGTTTTCGTTCCAACGATGTAAACATAGGGACGGCGCCGGCCGATGTCAAGAAGTTTCTTGTTCCCCTTATGTTCTCTTACTACTCGCCGTCTGCTTGGACGTGCCGTCGCTCTCGTCGCGCCAGTGATCCGGGCCTCGGTGTATGACGACGCCCTTGAGTCCGTGCTTGCGTCCAAACTCCTTCGCGCGTCTCTTGCTCTGGAAGAAGTGATCCTGGCCCTGGAAAAAGACCCTGTATAACTTGAGTTGTGAAGCGTAACCCATTATAGACTCCATTGATTGGTGGGAGGGCGTGGACTCGAACCACTCCCCGGATGGGCGCGGATTTACAGTCCGCGTGCTGAATCCGATCAGCTTTGCCCTCCCTCCGACCTTACTTGCTGTCCCGGAAGCTTGCATGGAACTTGCAATGCCCTCCGGTCACGATAGTCGTCTCGCGGGCAAACTCCTTCGCCATGCCCTCGGCCAGTGCCTTGGCCGTTTCCTTGCTCGGGCCTCCCGTGAACCAGATCGGCACTCGGGCCTCCTCCTCGTGAATCAAGTCGGCGATCTTGGGGTTATCGGTGATGATGCACGCGACACCCTTGACGTTGATAGCGATCTCAAACATGGATCAGTCCTTCCTCGGTGTGATGGGCACCAGCTTCCAGCCTTCCCGGCCATACTCATCGAGCGTGCCGACGATCTTGAAGCCGCATGCCGTGATCCAAAAGTCAAACAGTGTAAGCTGCCAGCGCTCTGTGGTGGAGGGCATGATTCACCTCCAAGCCGCATCGTCACCGGACTTGGCGATGGCAATGGCGATCCAATAAACTGCCACGCCTTTGATTCCAGTATTAGCACACGCCGTCCTCGATACAGCAACGGTTTTACGGTCGCTCTTGCGGGTCACGACGATGTCATCCCCTTGGAAGCGGGTAAAGTACTTCTCGGTCATTGTGCTCGTCCTCCAATAGCAGGCCCTTAATCACCTCCTCGTCCCCGATGGTGAGGGCGTCTATCAAACGGTTCATGTCCATGCTCGGGTAGCAGGTCAAACCGCGCGGGTAGCAGTAGGAGACTCGGACGCCTCCGTTCGCTGCCATGCGCTCCAGCACGCGGTAAGCCTTGCTATAGCAGGCCTCCGCTCCTGGCCACGAGGGGACCGTCATCAGACAGCCCATCCCCAGGTGCCGGACTTGTAGGTGCGGCGTGTCACGCTGCCGTTCCAGTGCCGAGTGAAAACGATCAGGGAGTCATCAGCGCGCAGCACAAGGGCGCCTCCCATGCGGGCGGCATACTTCCTAGCAGCGCTCAACCAGCCCAGCGGGCGGTAGGCTGCCTGGGCGAAGCGGCGCCAGTCAGCGACCGTCAGCAGGTTCGTGGGCATCGCGCTGCGGTCGAAGGCGGTGAAGATCGGGGTCATCGGTCGTCTCCTTGGTGTAGGGGTTCTAGTAGGGGCGGCCAGTGGCGCGGACGTGGGCTGAAACGATCTCCTGCTCCATCAGGTTGCTTATCGGCGAGGTGGACCGGGCCGGCGACCGCGCTCCGCGATAAACCTCTTTGTCGGTCAAATCTTTGATCTCTTCGACGCTAAGTCCGCGCTCGAAGTAATATGCGATCTGGCCGAAGACCTTCTTATCGGCGGAGGCCGCGATGGCGTCCATGCCCCACTCAAAGGCATGGGAGGGATCGGAGGTTAAACGCGCGGCGAACTTGGCCAGCGTCTCGTCCGCCCGCTCCAGTGCCCGATTGGCGGCGTGGAAAAAGTTCCAGTCTTTGCGGAGATCGCTGTCGGGGTCGCCGGCCGCCCGGTTATCGAAGCTGGCGAAGGCTGCCATGTCCGTCCCGCGCTGTTCGATTGTGGACTCATGCCTCGCGCGCTGCGCAACCATTTTGGCCTCGTCGGAGATGCGCGTCGCGATCCGACGTGCCTCGCGCAGTGCCTCGGCATATCCATCAAGGCAGCGCCGATGAACAACGTTGCCGTCGTCGGCGGCCGCGGACTTCCGAGCGCGAAAGGTTTCATCGCAGTGGTAGCAGTGATGCTGCTTGAAGTTGCCGAGGACATATCCGTCCTTGTTCAGGACCTCCTCGGTCGTGGCGTTGATGTTCAGGTAGGTCATCGGGCGGCTCCCTAGTTGGCGGTTGTTAGATCAGGCTCATCGCGGAGGCAACGTCGCGCTCGGTGCGGCCGGTGAAGTGTACCCGCGCCGGACCGAAGGTCCAGCCGGTCGCCTTGGCGTAGGTTGCCTCGCCGTCCCAGTCGTCCAGGAGGGCAAGAATCTGGTCCGCGTTCTGCTGCGCAACCTTGAGGAGGGTAGCCTTGGTGCAGCGCTGCGAGAAGGCCAGGCGGGTTTCGAAACCGTGGGCCGTGAGTGCGATCTCGTAGGAGGTTCCGTAACGCTGCATCTCGGTCAGGGTGCGGGGTGCGCGGGCGGTGATCATCGGGCTGTCCTCGTTTCGGGTTTTCGTTCCAACGATGTAAATATAGGATCTGCCGGGAGCGATGTCCAGAACTTTCTGCAGGAAAAGTCAATTTTCTTTGTTTACGATCTGTTCCGCATCGCCTTGACGTGACCAGCGGCCCGCAGCAAAGCTTGCTCGGCCCACTGCAAATAGTCCTCGCGGAAATGATCGACCCCCTCGGGAGTGGGATTCAAACCCGCCGCGGTCTGGAGCATGAGCTTCGCGTGATTGATGAAGCTCCCGGCCTCGGCCATTTGTTGCTTCGGAGTCACGAGGGAATCTTGATCCAGCGTGCCAGCATAACAGGTGCCGGCGAGTGCTCCTTGGGCCGGATAACTCGTACCACGCACGGCACAACGCGCAACCGTTCGCGGCGCTTCCGGAACTTGGACAGATGCGCCTCGCAAGCATCTCTTTCCAGAAACACGTGATGCCCAGACAGATAGGTGCGCTCGCCGCTGCCGTCGCTGACCCAGACCTCGCGCGCACGAATCCATACGTCCCGGGGAATGATGCGTGTGCGAGTGCCACCGGCGTGGAAGAGGGTGAGAAGATTTCCTCCCACTTCTTCCACGATTTTGTATGCGACTTGCTGCCGGCTCATCGAAGTTCTTCCGGCAAGGGTGCTCATACCGGCATGAATAACTCCTCGGTGCTGTTCTCATCCTCGTGAGGGACCGGCAGCCATTCCTCGCTCGCGTGCCATTGCCCAGTGCCACAGTCCTCTGTCTGGTAGGCCACATTCCATTTCTGCTCAAGCCGGAAGGCCCGCAAGCCCACAGGGACGAATGAGGATGGCTTCCACCACGGAGTGGGTTTCCGCGCCTTTGGATCTTTGGATGGCCGGCGAGCCCAGCGGAGATGCAGAGTCGGCGACCGAATCTGCATGGTTTTTTCTGGTGCATCTGTCATGGTCATGCTCCCTGCTCAGGCGCGGGCGGGACCACCTCGATCAACGATTCCCAGCCATCGCCGGTCGCAACCACGCAAGTCAGTTTCTTCGGATAGGTGACCAGGATAGTCCAGCTACCGCTGGGCGAAACCATAACCTCGACCAGCGCTCCGTCCGCGGACAGTCCGAGCGCCATCGGCGCCTCGGAATATTCCAGGTCGAGGCGGTCAACGATATGTGCGCGCTCGCCGCACAAGGCTTGCGCGGCCGCCCCTGTGGTCATGAGGCTCACGGCGCCGGCCGCGAGTAATGCGATCAGTCTAGTCATGGAGAACCTCCTTCACTGTAACGCGGGTCAGTTGGGTTTCAAGGATGCCATGGAAATCTTTGTGACCCTTTACCGTGCCATCGCAGATCAAGCGCTGGCCAATTTCCATGTGCGGGCTAGAGCCGGTGAACCAGCAAAACAGGTTGCCGGCAGCGTCTTTGAACTTCAGTAACTCGGTCGAGCCCCAGCCGTTATCGCCCATGTCGCGGGCGGATTCTAGCGTCAACTCCAAGCCCTTGAGGCGCTCTTTCAATTCGCCCTGGTACTTGCTGTCGCGGTTTGCCCT
>SDBV01013328.1_pt1 | contig 10471 bp, 5 predicted proteins | sample 2277081 | NCBI WGS metagenome assembly SDBV01 (sample SAMN10402039, study PRJNA504765) | marine sediment metagenome | isolation source: marine sediment core GS10_PC15, 223 cmbsf | place: Arctic Ocean: Southern Knipovich Ridge | collected 2010
TATACGCATACCCACATCAAGGGGATATGTAAGCCGCCGCATGAAACTGGCCAATGGTACGGTCTTGCGGAGCCTCTCGGAGGCCTTTGAGAATGTCGCGTTATCAACCGAGGAGTACGGCCTTCTTGCGGCCTCTCGTGACCCGATAGATACGAAGCCCTCTGCGCTTGTCAGGCGCTTGCGCTGGCGGGACCTGTCCGGCACCAGCTATTTCAGGGAATTCATTCTTGATGACGCCTTTTCCCAAGAGCGCGTGCAGCAGCTCAGGGAGCGCCTTGAGAAAGTTGAGTCCATAAACAGCGACATGCGCCCTCTTGCTTATCTTTATAACCTTATGCTCTGGAGCGAGATGCATGGCTCAAGGTGGCTAGCGAAAGTTCTTGAGGCAGGGCCGCACGCGGCAACCATTGCCGGAGGGTTTTTCCTTTTACTTGGTCTTGCAGCCTATGGCAGTGCTAAAAGGACGATATATTATTCGGTCAGTGTCGCGGGTTTTTCAGCCATGGGTTTCCTGATAGTAATAATGCTGGGGTTCCAGGCCTTGTACGGTTACGTCTATGAGATGTTCGCGCTCCTTAGCGCACTTTTCATGGTGGGCATGTCAGCAGGAGCGATATTCGTTCGCTTTATGCGCATTAGCGGGTCCTTGACATTGAAACTTGCCATGGCTTTTGACATACTTACGGCGGCACTGGCGGTAATTGCGGCGTTTGTCCTGGACATCGCGCTAGCAGTTTATGTGGTGAGCCTCCTGGCAGGTATTTTGAGCGGCGCGCAGTTTGCCGCTGTGTCCACAGCCTACGAGCAAAGGGGGTTTAAGTCCGCCGGAGGCAGGCTTTACGCAATTGACCTTGCAGGGTCATTTGTAGGCGCGCTAGTTTTTGCGATAGTCATCGTGCCTGTGGCAGGGCTCTGGGGCGCGCTCCTTCTTGTGGCCGTGGTGAAAGTGTTCTCAGCCGTGCTGATAGGGAGAGTACGTAATGCGTAGGACAAGGCTGATCGTTCTGTCCATCATTGCCGCAGCCATGCTTGGCGGATGGTTTATAAGGGACATGCTCCCCGGGGCCCGGATCGATGAGGCAGCCTCGCTTTCCGGGCTTGTCCCTGATGTGGTGTTCTCTGAAAAAGCCGGCTCTCCCCCCCATTATCTGGCTGATGACGGGCTAGTCGCTTTTAACTCATATGACATTGCTCCTGAAATCCGTGGTTACGCAGGCCCTATAAAAACACTTGTTGTGCTGGACCCCGATGGCACGATAAGAGGGGTCTCGATACTCTCCCACAGGGAAACAAAAAACTACGTGCACAGCATGCTTGAGGCCAGCTACCTCGCATCCTTCAACGGAATGTCCATAAACGCACAAATAGAGCCGGGCGTGGACATAGACGCGATAAGTCGAGCCACTGTAAGCGTTGACGCTCTTGCGGACACGGTAAGAATCTCATCAAGGCGCGTTGCGTCCGGGGTGCTGGGGCTTAAGCCAGTAAGCTCTGAAAGGCGCGGCGGTACGGGTTCCTTCGTATGGCTGGCGATGCTGGCCCTATATGCTGCCGCCCTTGTTCTCAGCAGGGTGCGCCCCGGCGGCAGGGAGCGTGATATTATACTTGTGGCAAGTGTTATTATTGTGGGGCTCTGGCTCTCAAGCCCCTTTGCAGCGCTCCATGCGTTTAACGTGGTTTTAGGGCGTGTCTCGTCAGATCCATTATGGCTGGTGGTTGTCATAGGGACTGCAGCAAGTGTCGTTTTTGCCGGACGGCTGTATTGCGGATGGCTTTGTCCCCTTGGCGCGATATTAGAGTTTGCCGGCAGGGTCCCTCTGAAAAAATGGGTTCTTGAAATTGAGCAGGATGAGAAGTACAGGAAAGTAAAATATCCCCTGCTCGTGATTATGGCAGTGCTGGTGCTGACTACCGGGCAGCCCGGGTACGTGGGCTTTGAGCCGTACGTGACTCTGTTCTCCTTTAATGGCACAGTTCTGGCCTGGTCCGTCCTGCTGGTTTCCCTTGTGGGCGGGTTGTGGGTGAGCAGGTTCTGGTGCAGGTATCTCTGCCCCGCAGGTGCGCTATTGGCGCTGGCATCTCCAGCCAGGTCCAAGCATGTTTCATCTGCAAATTGCCCGATGGGAAACCCCCTTGGGAGGCCTGTTGAGGGGGTTCGAAGTGCCGGGCACGTGTCTGAATGTATTCATTGCGGTAAATGCATAACATAGATTTACGTTATAATATGGACAAAGTATGAAAAATAAGGTATAAATAAAGCAGGATATAATTTGCGTATACTCTGAATCAAAAATAGATTAAGGAGGCTTCTGCGATGAAAAGAGCAATCGTTTTATTTGTGATGGTAACAGCGGCCCTGGGGCTGCTTGCGGCTTGTGGCGGCAGCACAAGGCCTGACACCCCCATACAGGACCTGAAGGCCCCGGACTGGGTCGTGCAGGGCGGCGGCGCGATGGAGGAAAAGGGCAAGAAGGTATTTCATGGCGTAGGCTCGGCCTCGGGCATCAAGAACATGTCGCTTCTGCGCACGACCGCTGACAACAGGGCCAGAAACGATATAGCCAAGATCTTCCAGTTCTACTCGGCCTCACTAATGAAGGACTATATGTCCTCGACCCTTGCCGACGACCCCACTGTAACCAGCGAGGAGCAGCATGTTGAGCAGGCGATCAAGACGGTTACCTCTCAGACCCTTTCGGGAGTGCAGGTTGTGGACCACTGGCAGCACCCATCGACCATGGAGATGTACTCGCTCGTAAAGCTTGACCTGGATTCCTTCAAGGGCATGCTTGACGAGGCCAAGCAGCTTGACCAGAAGGTCAAGGAGTACATCAAGCAGAATTCGGACCGGATGCACGATGAGCTTGAGCGCCAAACACAGTAAATACAGCGTCTAGGAAAGATCAGGGGCCGGATAGACAAGTGTTCGGTCCCTGAATTCTTTTGGGAAGAGATACAATTGTTGAAACACTATATATTTGTATTTATCGTTATAATTAGCATAGTTCTGCCAGCTTTTGCGGTTGCCGGCAACCCTTATGAGGAGTACTACGAGACTTATCCCATGGATGAGTATGTAGTAGGCATAGGTGAGGCCCAGGCAAGCGGGAACAAGTATGCTGTCCGCCGTATGACCGAGGTGCTTGCCAGGAGAGACATCGCATCCCAGATAAGGGTCAGGACCATGGAGGTAAGCGTTGATCTCATGTGCGGGGGCTCAGGGGCCGGAGATTGCAAGGACACGGTCGTATCCATAATCGAGACCTCGGTGGACGAGTTCCTTAGGGGGTCGCGCGTTGTTGATAGCGGTGTCAGGGATGGCTCCGCATTTACTATTGTTGTAATGCCCAAAGAAGGTGCGGTCAAGACCCTGGAAACCCGGATCGAGGGCGCTGCTGGTGTGGTGAAGGACGACCTTGCGGCAGCACGCTCCGGTGACAGGGATGCGCTTGAGCGCGCTCGGAGCAACCTGATGCGTGCACGTACATATGAGATTGAGCGGCAGATACTGGAGGGTGTTAGGACAAATGCATCTAACGCCTTGAATGAATTACAAAAAGAGCTTGATAAGCTCAAGGCTGATCTGAAGTGAGGTATGTGCTATGAGAACGATAGTAGCAATATTAATGATATTAGGATTATCTCTTTCCGCATCACTTGCTCAGGCATTTCCGGCCGTACAGGTATTCAAGCAGACGTCGGATAGTGTCGTGCTTATCGTTGCCTCGAGCGGTGGAGGCGGTGGGAGCATGCTTGGCACAGGCTCTATCATCACGCAAAGCGGCGTTGTCATCACGAACGCCCATGTAGTGGTCGACAGCGCAACAGGAAGGCCTTTCCCATCGGTCCGTGTCTATACAAAGCCGGATGAGGTAACGGGCAGCCTGAGCAGGGACCTTGTAAACCCGCATGAAGCAAAGGTGGCCGCATATGACAAAGACCTTGACCTGGCAGTGCTGAAGGTCAAGGGGCTCTCGGCAGGACAAGGTATCATCACCTTTGCAAACGACAGGGAGATCATGGTTGGCGAGGAGGTCGTTGCCATAGGACATCCTGAACAGGGTGGGCTCTGGACGCTGACATACGGAAGGATCAGCAGCCAGATATCGAACCAGTCGAAGGTTAAGGGTAAAAATGTGTTCCAGACAGATACGTCTTTGAACAGGGGCAACTCCGGCGGCCCGCTTCTTGACAGGAGAGGGTACATGGTCGGTGTCAACACGAATATAGCCAGGCGCGGCTCAGGCGACCTTGCCATTACAGGCGTCAACTTCGCACTTAAATCATCCGTGGTCAATAACTGGCTTGGGCAGCAAGGGGTAAGGCTCGCTTATGGCACAAAACCCCTTTACCCGGATTCAGAGGCCGCACAGAGCCCTCCGGCTCGACCTGCTCAGGTGCAGCAGGCTCCAGCCCCTGCGCCTGAAAAGATGCAGGCTCCAGAGCCAGAGCCAATGAAGCAAGAGCCTGTCAAGGAGACATCAAAGCCCGCTCCGGCCCAGGAGGCGTCCAAGACGGGTGTGTCCGGCGCAAAGAGCCGGGAGCATAAGCCGAGGTATGGCAGGCAACCCAAAGCACAGACGCCCCAGAGCGCACCTGCTGCTCCTGCTTTCGGGGATGCAGCGGGTGGGACTGGCATAAACGAATTTGGCGAGGTCTCGTCCCCCTCGTCGTCTCCAAAGAGCGGTGACGTCCTGACCCCCATCAAACCGTACAAGGAGGATGACCTCTTCAAGCAGGTTGAGATGGAACTTGAGGACATGATGAAGGATATTAAGATGCACTTCAGATAAACTGGCCGCGCCGAACTGGTATTGTCAGAAGTTAAGAGGGGAAGGGGCGCCTCCCCCTCTTTTTTTGTCGAAAATTATCTTGTCTGAAGAGGCTGGAAATGTATCAAACACGTTTCAAATACCCTCCTAATACTTATAGTGAATTATTTAGAATATTATTGTAAGATATTAATAATATGAGTATTTCATACCGTAGACTGGTTGCCGGCACAATTGTGCTGGTCGTGTTAGTGGGGTTTGCCTTTTTCCTGAGGAGTCCCTATGTATCCAATGCGCTCAAAAAAGCTGTGCTCAAGGAACTGAGGGCGGCCACGGGGCATCAGGTCGTTGCCGCTCAGATGTACGTGAACATGTTCCCTCTCTTTGTCGGCTTCAGTGACCTGGAGGCATTTGACGCTGAGGGAGAGAAGGTCTTTTCCGCCGAGAGGACCAAGGCTTACCTCAACCTCTCAAGTGTGCTCTCTGGCACCGTATCCGTTGACCGTATAGTCATCACCAGAATGGACTTGTGGGGCTCGTCGGATAAGGTGGCCGAGTTAAAGCGCCATGCTTCAAAACGCAAGGCAAAGAGGACGAGCAAGCTTGTCAGTGTTGCTATAAGGACCGTGGTCCTTGAGGAGGCAATGATAATCTACACCCACTTGCCTTCAAGCCTGAGGGTCGAGACCAGCGGTGTGGACCTGGAACTTGTGCTTAAAGACGACCCGTCTGCGGTCTTTGCCGCTAAGCAGACTACCCTGCTTCTAAAAGGATGGCCGGAGCTGACAGGAAGTATCAAAGGCAGGGCAAGGCTTGACGGCGAAGACCTTAAGCTCGATTCATTCAGGGTGGAGTCCTTTGGCTCCGAGGCGGAGGGAGGGGCTGTCTTGCGCCTCGGCAAGTCCTACGAGTTCCTGCTCGATGCCAAGGTGCTTGCGGGTACGGTAAAGCGGCTGCTGGGCTTAGAGAAAACACGTGACGGGACCGTTTTAGTAAAAGGCTCTCTGAAACTTGCTCCAAAGCTCAGAGAAACCAGCCTGGACCTTGAACTTGGTGGTGATTTCTATCTTGAGACACTGCTGGAAGCCGTAGGGGTCAAAGACCGTTTTGAGCTTGCCGGCCACATTGATTTTAGAGGGAAGGTTAAAGGCCCCGTGACCTCCCTTGTGGGCGAGGCCAAGGGGGTCATGAAGGACGCTGTGCTCTTTGGGGTACACGCTGACAGGCTGGCTTCCACTGTGCGCCTTAAAGACAACGTATTGAGCTTTCACGGGCTTGAGGGCGATGTTTACGGGGGCAAGGCAAGCGGCACGGTCTCGTTCAACCTTCCTGTGCCAAAGGAATACTCGGTAGACATCACATTTGAGAACGCTGACAGCGAGCCTGTCCAGAAGCTTGTTGGCATCAAGTGGCTCCCGCTTCCCAAGGGCAAGGTCGAGGGTAATTTCAAGACATCCGGCAACAAGTTCAAGCCAAATGGAAGGTTCTCCTTCAATGCTGTCAAGGGGCGCGAAGACCCCTTTGGGCGCGTGCAGACCATACGCGGCAGTTATTCCCTGGAGGACAAGGTGCTGGCCCTTAAGGACATAAACGCAAGGAGCAGCGAGGCCCATCTTTTCTTCTCTGGCTCCACTGACCTCGGCTCCGGTGGGCTTGATTTCGAGGGTTACATGCTGAGCACTGACATAAACTCACATCTGTCTCCTTACTTTAAACGCTTAAACGGCGGGGGAAGGGTTGACGCAAAGGTCTCGGGAACAAGGGACGCCCCTCAAGTCGCCGGGAAGGTTGAACTCTGGGACGCAAGGCTTGATGATTATATGTTCGGGAGCGTATTGACGGACTTTTCCATGGACAGGACCGGGCTTCGCGTGCCTGGCCTTACGGCCAGTTCCGGCAATACCGGACATGTGGCCGAGGGAGTTGTCCGCTTCAAAGGGGGGACCGCCCTCCTGCCTGAGATGAGCTCCCTTGAGTATGACCTGAAGGTTAGTGCTGAAAACGGAGACCTTGGGGCTTTGATAAGCTTCATTGGACTTGGCTCTCGGGTGGAAGGCTTATTTGACGCTGACGTTGCATTTAAAGGCATGGGGAAGACGCCGGTGATAGAAGGCAAGGCGGTGGTAGAGGCCGCAAGCATATACGGACGCCGTGTTGACAAAGGTGCTTTCAGGTTCAGTTACGCAGACAGGGAGTTCAGTCTGTGGGAAGGACGGTTCAGGGAGGGCGATTCATTGCTCAAGCTTGATGGCGCCGTATCCCTTGACAGAGATTTCACATTTGCCGCGTCTTCAAATAATTTGAGCCTGAGAAATGTCTTTGCAGGCCAATATGATATTGATTATACGGCCAGGCTCAAGATATCCGGGGACGGGACCTTTGACGAGCCTGAAATCTCCTTGGAAGGTGATCTGAAAAAGGGTTCGTTCAGGAACTATCCCTTATGGGACTCGTCTATAAAAGGCTCGCTTTCCGGGAGACAGTACGAGATAGACGTACACATCCTGGACGGGAAGTCGGACATCGCCCTTGTTGGGAGCCTTGAAGGCCAAAAGCCCTGGAAAGCGGACGTAAAGGTGGAATACGGAAGATATGATTTCCTCCTGGGCCCTTTCATGAAGGACCCCCCCGGCGACCTCGTGCTTGGCCTTCAGGGAAAGGCTTCCTTGTGGGGGGACCGAAACACCCTTAACGCGGATGCCGACATAGAGAAAGCACTGCTTAATGCCTATGGGCAGGGATTCAATATTCTTGAGAGCACAAGGCTCAAGTTGAGGGGCAGGGTCCTTGAGATACCAGGGGTCAGGTTCAGGGGGGGGACTTCCGCGTTCTCGGTCTCAGGCTCAGCTGAGATCGGCTCTGCAATGGACCTGAAGATAAAGGGGCATGCCTCTCTTGCACCTCTCCCGCTGTTCCTCCCGATTCTTGAGAATGTCAAGGGGAGCGCTGAACTGGACCTTGCGGTATCAGGCAAGTGGGGCCTGCCCGAGCTTTACGGCACACTTAGAGTAAAAGACGGCTCATTGTCTTTCAAGGACAGGCCTCAGAGGATCACCGGCATCAACGGTGCGTTAAGGTTCGCTGACGGACGCGTTGTGGCGGATGAGCTTGAGGCGCGTTTAGGTGGCGGAAACGTCAAGGCGGCTGGACAGTTGATGCTTGAGGGCATCAAGGTCACCAATATCAGGGTGGACCTCGCGCTTTCTGATATCTCCTACTATGTCTCTAGGAATTTCATAGCAAGCATAGGCGGCAATGTCCTTGTGACAGGAAACGCAAGCAACCAGAAGGTCTCAGGGGAGCTATGGGTGGACAAGGCCCTTTATAGCGAAAGGACAGATTGGAAGAGCTGGCTTGTTACGGGCGGTGTCCGCAGGCCGCGCAAAATAGGTGACTGGAGGAGGGGCGTGGACCTTAACCTCAGGGTGTTCGGTGCCAGGAACATCAAGGTGGTCAACAACATAGCGGACGCCTCTCTTGGCGTGGACCTCGTGATCCGGGGCTCGCTTGACTCACCGCTGTTGCTTGGCAGGATAGAGTCTGACGAGGGCAAGTTTTTCTTCAGGAACACGCAGTTCAGGATAATAAGGGCGACAGCGGATTACGCTGACGTCACATCCACGGCCCCGTTCATTAGCATAAGGGCGCAGAGTTCGGTGGGCGGGTATTTTATTTGGCTGACGCTTGAGGGCAAGATGGACCAGATGGACCTCACGCTAAGCTCCGATCCCCCTCTGGACGACGTGGAGATACTTGGGCTTCTTACGCTCGGGGGCGCCGGGGGCTCGCTTGACGGCCTGGAAGGCGGCATAGGAGCGGCAGAGGCCACCTCATTGCTTACGGGACAGGTGCAGGACGTGGTCGAAGAGAGGTTCACTGACATAACAGGCCTTGACAGGGTACAGATAGCCCCGTCAGTCTCAAGAGAGACCGGATCGGTTGTGCCAAGGGTCACCGTCTCCAAAAGGCTGCTTGGCGATAAACTGTACTTGACCTACTCGTCCACCCTTGGGGATGAGAACGAGCAGGAGATGAGCATAGAGTACATACTTGGCGAGAACATCTCGCTGGTAGGGGGCCAGGAGGATACGGGCAGCATAGGGGGAGACCTGAAATTCAGGTTCCGCTTTGAGTAAAATCATGTTAATGACTTTTCTTAATAAATATTATGCTTATATAAGTGGATCTTGCCGCAGGGCCGCACTTACCCCGGTGTTCGCGTTTCTCCTTCTTCTTGCCGCGCCTCCGGTGATATTTGCCGGTACGATAGATGTCAATGAGGTCATTGTTGAGGGCAATTCCAGCATATCACGCGAGGAACTCCTTTACCTTCTGGATATCACTGAGGGCGGCTCATTTGATGATGACGATATTACCAGGGGGATCAAGAGGCTTTTTAGAAAGGGCATATTCGATAGCATATCGGTCGAGACCCTTGAAGGGGAGGGGGAAGGGGCCGGCGGCAGGGTGCTCGTAAGGGTAAAGGAGAAGGCTGTTATCGATGATGTTTATTTCTACGGGCAAAAGAGGCTTTCCAGCTCGTTCTTAAAGAGATGGTTCCCGCTTAAAGAGGGAATGGTGCTTGAGCCGGACAGGCTGGAGAGTGCGCGTAACGTGCTTGAGGATGCCTTGGAAAAGCGCGGGTTCCCTGACTCTATCGCTGAGATCAACGTGGTCAAGACCGATGACCCCTACAGGGTCGAGCTTGAGGTCGAGATACTGGAGGCTGTGCCGCAATACATCAGGTTGGTGGAGATCATAGGGCGCAGTGATTACCCTGACCACAAGCTGATTAGCAAAATGCGCTTGAGGGTGAACGATATCTTCGATGTGTTCAAGTTAGAGCGGGACATGGAGCGCATAGAAAGCTTCCTGCGCTCTAAAGGGCACATCAAGCCTGATATAGGCCCGTATACCTTCATTGACGGCCAGTTGCTGCTGGGAGTCAAGCCAGGCGTAAGGCTCGAGGTGGAGATTACAGGCAACGACTCTGTGGCGGACCGTGCAATAAGAGCTGCAATGCCTTTTTCCGAGGCAGGCGAAGTGACTGACGGGCTTGTCACCGAGGCGGTCATCCGCATTAATGAGCTGTATACAAGGAAGAGTTTTTCCGAGACAAGGATAGTGCCAGTGCTTGCCGGGGAGCGCGACGACCTTCTGCTCAGGTTCTTCATACACGAGGGCATCCCGCAGTGGGTCAACGAGATCACCATAAAAAGCATGGCCGTTCCCCCCGAGAAACTGCTTGAGATAATGGTCTTGAAGGAGCGCAACCCGTTTGGCCCCAGAGAGTTGAAGAGGGACATAGGGAGGATAACGGAATTCTATCTGGCCCTTGGGTACAGGGATGTGGATGTGAAGGAGCCGCTGATAGCCATTGTGGATAAAAGGGTGAGCATCCTCATTGAGATCGAAGAAGGGCTTTTGCACAGGTACTCGGATATTACCGTCTCGACCGAAGGAAATCTCTCCAGCGAGGATATCTCAGGCGAACTGGCCCTTGCAGTCGGTGACCCTTATAACGAGGTGGATATCACTGATGCCAGGCGCTCTCTTCAGAGTGCTTGCCAGGGCACGGGTTACTTCTACTGCAAAGTGGACGTGCAGAGGGATTTCAGGGATGGCGGAGAAGTCGGGCTCTTGTTCAACGTTAACGAGGGCGATGTCTTTTTTTTTGGCAAGACTATAGTAAAGGGCAA
>SDBV01013329.1_pt1 | contig 10470 bp, 15 predicted proteins | sample 2277081 | NCBI WGS metagenome assembly SDBV01 (sample SAMN10402039, study PRJNA504765) | marine sediment metagenome | isolation source: marine sediment core GS10_PC15, 223 cmbsf | place: Arctic Ocean: Southern Knipovich Ridge | collected 2010
TGATGAGCGTAAATATAAAAGATAACACCGGTAACGTGACAAAGAATATTCTAATTAAAGCGAATGTATTTTTGCGAATTTTTGCAGATGATGTGGTGAGAATAGCAGAGCCAAAAACGCCTAAAGACACGGGAAGATTACGAGCCGATGTACTTCGACAAGTATTGGGTTTGAAGGGGAAGATAGTTTGGTCTAAAAATTACGCTGGGTATCAGGAAACAAAACAGTTTAAAAATTATACTACCCCCGGAACTGGGCCACATTATGCGAGAAACGCGATTAACAAAGCGGTTAAAAGGACTCCTGTGACAGCTAAAAGGGCAGGGTTATCTACATGAATATAACTAAGGCATTTACAACTTATATGGAATCTGAGGGGTTTGGTACGTTCGGCGGTGACCTTTTTATAGGTGGTGCGCCTTTGGAGGCCCCCGCTTCTTGTTGGTGGGTCGTGTCGTCTGGCGGTGCGCCGGAGTTGAAAAATAGCACAGGAGAGATGTTAAAAGCTTATGTGTTAGGAGTTTATTATCGGGATACGGATACGGAACAGGTTTACGAGAAATTGCAACAATTGGAGGAGCTTATAAACAGTATTGTTTGTGTGCAGTTAGACAGTTATGAGACAGTTAATATGGAAGCTTTGGGCTTTCCGGCCGATCAGGACTTAGATGCCGAGGATAGAACCGTTGGGTTATTGCAAGTTACCGTCGTAATACATCAAAGTGAGTAGTATTTCTTGACTATACCCAGAAATAAAGATAAACTAATGGTATGTTGATAAGAGGGCCTTTCACGATTAAATGGGGTGATAACACTATACTAGACGTTGAGGAAGTGGATGTAGACCACGAAGTATCCTCGGACGATTTTGAAACAGTCCAAGGAAAAATTTACGAAGTCGACGGTCCCTATAAGGTCACTGCAACAATTACTCTCCTAGCCTCCGATATCCCAGCATTAGCGGCATTATTGCCCCAATATTTCGTCGCCAATGGTGCCGTCATGTCTACCGGTGAAACGGTGGATAACGCAGATGGAGCTATTGATATTAAAGCTCAGGAATGTGACGACGCTATTACTTACAACAACCTTGATATTATATCTTGCGCCAACCCGTCCAATGTTCTCAGATTAGTAAACACCAGATCAAAAATTGATGGTGTGGAAGTTGACAACAAGCTACAAAAAGTAATGGTGAAATTAGTAGGTGAGTCCGATGCAGACGAAGCCACTCTACAAATGTTCATCGAAGGTACTATCAACGTAGTATCCTAATAAGGCAAAACAAACATGGAAAACAAAATACATAACCTAGATGATGGCGTACAAGAGCACTTTGAATTTATTGTAAAAGGCCACACCTACCGTTTTAGACAACCAAATACAGAAGAATTGGACGCAATAAGAATTGCTACTTTACCCGTTACGGAAGATATGGACGAGAAGGCTACAGAAGCTAAAAGCACAGAGTCTAAGGAAGCCTTATTTCAGTTTATTACTCCTGTAGGGGAAGCACCTGAGTTTAAAGAAGTTTCCAAGCAAATGACAGTTCCCCACTGGAATAGATTTAACAAAATGGTTGCCGTGGAGATGGGGTTAGATGAAGACAATCAAAGCCCAAAGGTTTCCTAGAAAACAGGTAAAACCCAAAGATACCCTTTACAAGTTTTGTTTTTATTTCCCACAATATAAATATAGCGAGGCTAGAAAGCTTCCATTTAAACACGTGGTTGGTATGTTGAAAGTGGCCCAAAGAGAACGTGCTATGAATATGCTTGATCTGGTTCAGATAGCGGCGGCACCACATACAAAAAAAGGTTCAGCAGTAAAAAAGCTCATAAGCCATTACAAAGACTTAATTGACTGATATAATTTAATTATGACTAGAGTTATAGGTGGTACAGTTGTATGGAACCTCGACGTAGATAGCGGAAAGCTGTCTTCTGGCCTTGCCGCAGCCAGTAAAAATATTAACGAGTTTGCTAACAATGCCGCAAAGTCCATGAAGTCGGCGACAGATTCTATGACTTTATCGTTGAAAAAAGCCGAGGCTGGTTCCAAGGTATTCGCTAAAGGGGTGGGGATTGCTAGTGCAGCCATAGGGGGATTGATAGTTAAAACTACTTTAACAGCGGCTAGAACGGAAACTTTGGGTGTAGCCATGAATGCGGTGGCAAAAGCTACCGGAAACTCTGTTACCGAATTAGCTACACAAGAAGCCATAATGAAGAAACAAGGTATTGCTACACAAGAAGCTCGTACCATTTTGACCAAATTTATGCAATCTCAGTTAGATGTTGCCGACGCATCTAAAATTTCAAGGGTTGCACAGGATTTAGCAGTTATAGCGGGTGAGAACTCGTCCGATACCGCCCAAACATTGACTACAGCTATTGCAAATCAAAACGTACTTATGTTAAGACAGTTCGGTATTGTTACAAACGCTAATGATATATTTGATGCATACGCGACAACTCTAGGTAAGGTCGCAGATGACTTGACCGGCCCAGAAAAGAAACAGGCATTTTTAAACGAGATTTTGAAACAAGGGGCTTTAGCGGCCGGTACCTACGAGGCTGCTATGGAAACGGCAGGAAAAAAACTAGGGTCTTTGGATAGGCATTTTCAAGAAGCGGCCACCGTCATTGGTACTGTATTTTTACCAGCTTTCGGGGATCTCATTGACATTGTAACCGTATTTTTGAAAAACATTACCCCAGAAATGGTTGAAAAGGTTTTTAAGATAATTGCAGATTGGGGGCCAATTGTGGCAGGGGCTATTATAGGGGGCTTGGTACCGGCATTTGTTGCTTTAACTATCGCGGCTTGGGCACTTATAGCACCTTTAATACCTTTTATCCTTGTAGGTGCGGCAGTAGGTCTTGCGGTTGTATTGTTAATTAAAATCTTTAAGGCATTTGGAAAATTTTTACCTGTACTCGGGGAGGTGCTTAGCGCTGTTTTCGATTCCATAAAAAGAAAAGCCCAAGAATTTGCGGATAAGTTAAAAGAGGTTATGGTGTCTATGAGAGAGAGTTGGACAAAAACAATCAACAGAATATCATCAAAAATGATAGATTTTCTCCAAGCTACGAAAGCTATTTTATCCAAGATTGTTGCCGCCGTATGGGGTTTTATAAAAACTGTGACAGCACCTTGGAGATGGTTATACAGAAATGTTATAGAACCTATAATGCTGTTGATACAAGCAATAATTTTGCGTGTATTTTTCGAGATAGGAAAGTTTGTTATAAAATGGTCAGGCAAGATAATCTCTTGGATTAAGGAAAAGCTTATCATACCTTTGTTAAAGGCATGGCAGGAATTGGTGCGAGCTACCGAAAAAGCTTGGGAAGATATGCTGGAGAAAATAAGAGGCCCGATTGAAATTGCTACAAAGCAAGTAACTGATAAAATAAATAGTTTTGCCAGTTGGTTGAAGGGGGTTTGGAATACCATACTTAGTTTTACCATAAGTGTTTGGCAGAGAATAAAAAATGCTCTCATAGGGCCTATTAACGCAGCTAGGGATTGGATAACAGATAAGTTAGGTAGTTTAAAGTCTTGGATTAAAAACACTTGGGATGATATTGTTACCTTTTTCAAAAATATAGCATCCCAGATAGTTTCCGCTATCACTAAACCTTTTGACGATGCGAAAAGAAAGATTGAAAAAACGGCAGAGGAAATAAGAAAATTAGCCGACAAAATAAATCCCTTCCACAAGGAGTCACCTTCTCTGGTTGATAATGTCCGTAAGGGTCTTGGTATAATAAAGAAAGAGTTCGCTTCCCTGGGAAATATCAGTATAGAGTCGCCTTCTTTTGATTCGCCCGCGATTAACACAATTTTATCAGATGATTTCGAGGGTAGTGCAGGGGGTACCCAGAACATAACAATCGAAAAAATTGTCGTAAGGGATGAGCAAGATATACAAGCACTAGGTAGGGAATTTGCCTTTAGGGCGGGGATAGCGGGGGCCGGATTATGAAAACGATAAGCATATTTAACGCAGATGATAACGAGACTTTTACAATTGCCCGGGATCAGATGGGATCATTGGAAGGTTGGGAATACGCTAGTGTTCAGGCTGCTATAGAAGATGTGGCCGGAAATCATGGGGCTACTTACCTCACATCAAAACAAGGGAGGCGTAGGTTTTCTTTGAAGGCGGCAATAAAAAATCAAACCCTGGCAAATAAAAGATCTATGTTATTGGCTTTGAGGCAAACAGGTAGTATGAAACTGTTAAAATTTACTACTCTAGATGACCTAACTTTACAAGCCTATATAGAGATACTAGCTGTTAGATACCCATATTCTTCTGTAATAAAACCATTTCTGATTGAGATGGTCGCTTCCGATTGGCGTTTTTACTCTCAAACTTTGCACCAAACAGCGGTGCCCCTAGATACCCCCACGGCAGTAACAAATGCAGGAAACGAAAACACGTACCCTGTTTACGTTATAACTGGCCCAGGGAACGACTTCACTGTTAGTGATGCGGACGGGAATAGTTTTCTAATTGATTATGAATTATTGGACAGTAGTACCATTGAGGTGGATGCAGTAGCCAACACAGTTAAATTGGGGGGCATTACATCCATTTTTACTAATTTCTCTGGTGACTTTTTTGGGCTACAGCCCGGAGCCATAAATATAACCCTTGCTGTTGGTAGCGGGGACGATGTTACAACGGAGCTAAGCGTCGACTTCCGAGATGCTTATAACGGAGTATGATAAAACACCGAATTTTAATAAAAGATTCTGTTGCTACTATAAGCGGGGCTGCTATACCGGCGACGATTCCCATGTCTCTAGGGACTTCCCATTTGGATGGGAGATTTATTGGGGAGTTCGCGGAGTTTAGAAACCTTGAGTTTGGGAAAAGGTTGAATGATTATGGTCTTTGTCAATTTGATGTACCTACCACAGACAGTAAGTTAGGTACATTACTGGCTCTAAGAAAAAACAAGGTTTACATATATCGTTCGGAAGATGATGGGGAAGGTGTTTTAGTGTGGGCGGGAGAAATGGCTGTCACAAAGGGAACGCTAGTACATAACGAAAACAACTGGATAACAATATATTCCTATACTTGGCTTGAGCAATTTAAAAATAGATTCACCGCTGCGGAAGTTATTTTTGATACCATAGATGCGGGACTTATTGCTTGGTCACTTATAAACACTACCCAAACAGAGTCTACTTTTGGTATAACACAGGGTTCTATAGAGGTCACAAAAGACAGGGACAGAACATATTTCAATCAAAATGTTTATGAGGGGATAGTAAATCTAGGAAATGTTTTAAGCGGGTTCGATCACGAAATAACCGACGAGAAGGTCTTTAATGTGGAATCAATCATAGGGGAAGATAAAACCGATGAGGTGCAGTTTATTTACGGTGTGAATATAAGGGAAGCGACTATAGAAGATAACTTTTTAAATCCGGTTAATAGGGCGATAGTTTTGGGGCAACCAACAGATAATACTAATCTTATTAGAGAAGAAAGTGACGATGCTGCGGCCCAAGCCGAGTTTAAATTGCGTGAAAATGTTTTGTCGGAAATGGATGTATCGGATACCGGAACGCTCCAAGACAAAGGGCTGGCAATATTACGCAAAAGATCAGCAGAGCTTAGAAAAGTTGAGTTTATTCCTGCCGGTTCTACAGGAGATACTATAAATGCCTTTGGTGTCGGCGATGCCGTATATATTAGTATAGTGGATAGCTTCTATAGCATTGAGGGTAATTTTCGAGTTTATGAATGGTCAGTAAGATATGATAGTGATAATGTAGAGCATATATCATTAGTCTTAGGAGATTTTATAACTATACCAGGAGTCAGTTAATGGGATTAAACACACTAGAAAAACTACAACTAGATAGACAGATAGCACGAATTACAGAAGACCTTAGAAGGGTTGAGCGTATGTTGCAGGGTCAACCTATTGACACTGTAAGGATTGCGGATTTGGCTGTCACCAGTGCGAAAATAGAGAGCTTGGTGGCTGGCAAAGTAGATGCCGACGTTTTATCTGCTATTGTTGCATTACTTGGTAATGTAACTGTGGGTAATGCCCTTGATGGTGATGGTACCATCCTAGTAAAAAATGCTAGTAATGTTACGGTTGTTACGATTAATAAAGACGGTATCTTGGTAGAAGGCGGGGTTATTGAGGTTAGGAATCAGGATGAAAACGTCATTTTAGATGAATTTGGTTTAACTTCCACTAATGTTTTTTCAGGCGGTTCAGCCACCGGTACCGGAATACAGGCATTAACAACTTCCTACGTTGACGTTACAGGTGTGACAATTACTTTCGACACCGAAAGAACCCAACGTGTCCTTTTGTTTGGACAGATGATAGGGTTAACAAATGCAACCGCATCAGCTAACCAAGCCCAAGGTCAGATACTAATAGACGGTGGCAGTCCAATAGGTGGGGGGCTTATATGCCCAGGTAGAGTTTTCAATGATCTTAGTGCCGCAAACACACAGGCGTTTGTACAGGAGATTAGAGCATTGACGGTTGGTTCCCATACACTAAAGCTCCAAGCTAAAGAGTCAGTAGCTGCCGGTGTTACACAGGTGGTAAGATCGGGTTGCACGGTTGGTTACGTTATTTTAGGTAATTGATATGTGGATAAAAGCAATAACAAACAAAAATACAGGAGATATAATATCCGTAATACGAGGCAGTAGAAGTACCGTTGAAAATATACCGGATGGCTGCGAAATACATAAGCTTTCCAAAATACAAGGAAACAACATGTTTTATAATTCCGACAATTACGCGTTTGATAAAAACACAAAGAAATTTAAAAAAGTTTCAAATAAAGACAAACTTGCACCTTTCAAACTAGATAAGGAAGTTGGGAGTGATATAATAAATCTATGAGTGTTAATGTACGAATAATTAATGGTTTGAGACCAGACCCAGTATCAGGTAATGGGGGTGCCTTAGATAGTTACGTTAGAGGGAATTATGGTGATATCATCGATGCTGGCGGAGGTGTGGTGGACCTTGCAGGAGGCCACTGTTTAGTTGAAGCAGATGCGCCCGCAAGTATGGAAGTTTCTATAGCTAATGGGATAGTGTACATACCCAACGTACTATTTGCAGAAGAAGACGTTGATACCATAAAATTTTGGGAGGCCGTTGTTGATACACAGGCCAATCTCGTCATCGGTGCTAACAGTTCTGGATCAACACGAATAGACTTAATTTGTGCAAAAATGGATGTAGTAACCGAACCCGATGAGTTTGCTTCCAATGTAGGTTCCATTTTAATAGTAGTAGGAACTCCGGGGGCAGGAGTGCCGGCAACACCAAACAACCATTATAAACTAGCAGAAATAACAGTTTTAGATGCCACGCCAGACATAACAACTGGGGATATAAACGATACTAGGGCACAATTAGCAATAAACACGGATTTTATATCCGTAAGCGGGGATACAATAACTCTTACAGCGGAGCCGGCATCAGATCTTACAGCAACTGGTATCAAAGTAACAATGACCGCTGGGGAAAACATAGTCTTTGGTGACATCTGTTATGTTAAATCCGATGGCAAAATGTGGAAGGCAGATGCCTCAGTTATTGCTACGGCCACAGGGGTATTTATGTCCATGGCGACTATTGCAGCGGACGCATCTGGGAGTTTTCTACATATTGGAATAGCGAGAGATGATTCTTGGGCTTGGACTGTTGGGGCCAAGTTATACCTATCTCTTACAGCAGGTGCAATTACTGAAACGGCACCTTCGGCTACTGACGAAGTGATACAACTTTTAGGAGTGGCTACCCACGCTGATAGGATGTTATTCAATCCTCAGTTAGTGCAAGTAGAGCACACTTAATAAATGGCTAGGGCAACGGGCGGAACAATCACAACCGATGGTGCTGATACAATCCACACTTTTACTTCTGGCGGAACTTTTACTCCTACTGGTGCAGCATTAGATTGCAAAATTCTTGTTATTGGTGGCGGTGGTGGCGGTGGACAGTATACAGGAGCAGACCGTTCGGGTGGTGGCGGTGGCGGAGGCGGGTATGTAGAAATGACCGGTTATGATTTGAATATTTCTTCGGCTGAAACAATTACAGTGGGTGCGGGGGGTGCTGGGCAAACTACAGGTACTACAAATCCAGGAGATGTTGGGGGAGACTCTACCATCGGCTCTTTAATAACAGCCAAAGGTGGTGGTGGTGGTGCTACTTGGGCAACTGGTGGAACAACAGACGGCGGTTCGGGAGGTGGTGGATGGAGTGGGTGCGGAGGGGTCGGAAGTGAGATACAGACAGGTCAAGCGGGAGATTCAGGGACTTATGGTTTTGGAAACGATGGTGGTTGCGGAGATGGTATTTCAGGCACTTGGGCTTCGGGCGGAGGTGGAGGTGCGGGAGGTGCGGGTGGAGTTGCCGATGCAACTGCTGGTGATGGAGGCACAGGTGGTGTCGGTAAATCAAGCTCTATTACGGGTTCCTCTGTTGATAGAGGTGGCGGTGGTGGCGGTGGTATAGCAGGAGTTGGTGCAAATGCGGGTTCAGCCTCTCATGGCGGGGGTGCAGGTTCTTCTACTTCGGCGGCAGGTTCTAATGGTACTGCTAATACAGGTGGTGGCGGTGGTGGCGGTGGAGATAATGGTTCTGACGGGGGCGATGGTGGCTCTGGCATTGTTATTATCAGATATTTAACCGTTGCTCCATCCGACATTAAAAAGTTGGTTGGTGTTGCGCAAGCCAGTTTAAAAAAAGTATCTGGGGTAGTGATAGCATCCGTTAAAAAAATAATTGGAGTAAGTAATGTTTAAAAGAAACGTTGAAAGGGCATATGGAAAATAAAACTGATGCAAAATACGAGGAGGGATATAAAATGAACATGGCCGAGTTTAAGGGCCGTACATTACAAAGTCTAGAATATATAGTAGTTGAAATGGAAAAGACAAATAAAAAAGTTGACAGGCTTAGCACGCAAGTTACCAATATAAAAATAATCTCCTCAATAATGGGGGCGATAGCCGCGATTATTACCACAATTATTAATCCATTCAAAATAAATTAAGCTCTCGCAAATGATATAATTACAATATGCTCATAAGACTACAAAAGGGCCTTTATATAGGCGATGATGTTGGTTACAGTCAACCTTTCGGCAATTCTCATTTTGATAAAGATTCGGTTGGTAACATACTCAACCCTTATAAAATATTCAGCATAGACGGTCATAATGGTTTAGATATCCCTATACCAACTGGAACACCCTTAACATCATGTATTAATGGAACCGTCATAGAATCACCTTATGATGCCGAAGGGTACGGCAACTACATAAAGATAGAAAACGACTACTGTGGGGTCATATACGCCCATATGAAGCGTCTTTCCGAGTATAAGGTAGGTATGCAGGTCGTTGCGGGGGCTACTATAGGGCTGTCCGGTAACACTGGTAATAGCACAGGGCCCCACCTTCATTTTGGTGTTTTTTCCAAACCAAGAGATCGAAGCAACGGATACGGGGGTTATATTGACCCTTTTGATAAGAGCCTTGTCGTTTGGGTTGATGACATCAACGAAAAACCGGAATCAGAGGCAATTAAGGAATTGGAGGAAACCCTAGCGGGAGTAAGGAAAAGCCGTGATAACTGGAAAAGAGATCATAAAAAAGTGCAGGGATTGTTGGACAAAGAGAAAAAAGTTACCACGATCCTCTTGAATCAGCAAGTACTCAAGAACAGTGAGATACGTAACTTAAAGGCTGAACTGGGGCGGTTTAATGAGGGTGTCATAGACTTTTCCTTTAGGCGAAAGCGTTATCAAATACTTATCACTCCTGTAAAGGAAGTGCCAGAAGGGGGTGTAGTTAATGAGTAAAAGTATAGTAATAAAGGGTAAGGCCCTTATAAAATCCAAAACATTTTGGTTCAACGTGTTAGCTGGTGTTGTTGCTGTAGCTTCTTTGTTCGGGTTCAGTAGTTTTGAACCTTCCGTAGAGAACGCACAGGTTATTTCTACATCTGTTGCAATAATTAACATTCTTTTGAGATTAATAACAGATAAACCAATTACAAGCGTAAAGTAACATTATAGTGCTATGATAGTAGTCAAAAGGAGGTCTTGTGATAATATTTGCATTACTCCCTTATATCCCACCGAAAGAAGAACGCAAAAGGAGGCGCAAGTGTTCAACAAAATCAATTAGGAAAGAGAAGAAAAAATCTAAGAAAAGCAAAAAGGTGAGGTGATCTGATCTAATTAAAAACCCTGTAAGTAGCTCAAGCCGTGTAAATACACACACACTACTTCACGGGGTTTTTTACTCGCTTAGAAAATAGAAATTCGCCGAAAATTTGACAAGGTTTAACTAAGTGTATACTCTGAACACATGACTTCGAATAGGCATTTTGAAAGCGATTTAAACCCCACCCTAAGAAAACAAAACAATAACAATCCTCTTTTG
>SDBV01013330.1_pt1 | contig 10469 bp, 13 predicted proteins | sample 2277081 | NCBI WGS metagenome assembly SDBV01 (sample SAMN10402039, study PRJNA504765) | marine sediment metagenome | isolation source: marine sediment core GS10_PC15, 223 cmbsf | place: Arctic Ocean: Southern Knipovich Ridge | collected 2010
AGGCACCTCACCTGCAAAAACATTAACCTCTGTTGGATCAGCAATAGGCTCTAACCGAAAAGGATCTCGATCTTCAACAGGAAGAGATGTTGGATCTGCAGGTGTATCTAAAATCGGAAAGTCTGCAAGTTCTCGAAGATTGAAATCATCTAAAATAGAAACATCTTCAACATCAACAGCTTCCAATCCTTCAAAACTGCCGATAGGCGTTAAGCCCTCAAATGCATCACCTGAGGGCTTAATAGGTTTTAAGCCTTTAAATGATGGCATTTGTTATCTCCCAGTATTGGTTAAATAATCTTCTCGATCATACCAAAGACCGTCAGCAGGATTTCTAACAAGAACCTTTCCATTAGCATCTGTCTTTGTTTCAAGATTCGCTGTTCCTGTTAAACTGTTTGGATCGGTTAGAGCGTTAACACCAGCGTTGACAGTTGATTGTGCTGGAACAAAACCTGCAAGACCTCGGCTTCGACCTTCCTGTTCAGCTAAACGACGCTCGTCAAGACTAAACCCTTTGAAGTCTGACAACTGAGCTGCAGTAAGTCGTTCCTTTGATAATTCACTGGCTCTAACATTTGGACCTGGAATGCTAAGGACTTGGTCAGGATTAAGATTAAATTGAACAGCATTAAAAGTTCGATCGATCTCCTGTCTTGGAAGTTGCTCACCTGCAGCAATTTTTCTAAGAGTGCCAATACTTTTCTGAAGGATATCTCTATCCGGATCTTTTTTATCAAAGGCTTCAAACTGCTCAATAAAACCTCTTGCTGTTCTCATATCTTGATTTGATTGAGCATTAAAAATTGCATTTGAATTTTGTCTTGCTGTAGGTAAAAACCCTGCCATTGTAGAATCTGGATCAAGAGAACTTGCCTGTTGTGTTGATGCCAAAATATGAGCAAAAGTTTCTGCCCTAACTTGATTATTCATATTCGGACTGTTTTCTGACATCATATCTGCCCAAACTTTTGTTATATCACCTTGCCCTTTTCTACGAGCGTCAGCGAACTGCAACATTTTGCCCATAGACGAGTTATCAAAAGCTGTTTTCTTCCGAACAGATTCTTCTTGTGTTCTAAGTAAATCAACTTGAGCATCACTCTTTCTAACATCTGCCGCAACCTGAGCAGCTCTCTCAGCAGGTATGTTTTTATCAACCATTTTTCTATGAGCCATCTCGGCATCAAATTGTTTTTTATCTTGTTTCATTTTTGCACCATGCATCTGAAACTGCAACAATAAAGGAACCAGATCCTCTAAACTGAAATTTTGCCTCTGACGTTGTGCGGGTGCTGGTACTGTAAATCCCATTATACCATCTCCAAAATAGTGTTTTTAATTCTTTCGTGCAATTCTGGTATCATCGAATCAATTCCAATACCATTTGAACGATAACTTCCATCTTGACTACTTGTTAACAAATCGTAACTTCTAACTGCCATCGGGACAAATTCTTTAAACACAAGACCCTTGTCACCAATTACTAAATCTTTCGCTCGTATCCCACCAATTTTATGAAGATCACAAACAGTAACTTTTACACCTGTTTCAAATGTAAGTTCAATAAATCGATCTTCTGTTGGCTCTTCATCAAATTCGTATTTCCATTTAACAATAACAAGCTGATTGTCTTTATCATAAACCACATCACCAGCTCTAACAGCTTCAACAGGTTTTTGACCATCAGCACAATCAATAACAGTCCCTTCAGGAATGCAAAGAAATGTCAGTTTTGCTGCACCAGCTCCACCTGCCAATGCCCCAGCTCCAAGCATACCACCAAGAGCTGCCCAATCAGTTCCTTGTTGACCCTGCATACCTTGAAGACCTATGTTTTCGACAGATTGTAACCCTGCTATCTGAGCACCAAGTTGTATCCATGGATCTTGTTCCGGTGCAAGTTTCAGAAACCTATTATAAGCATCAGACAAAACTTTCTGTGCTTCTGTTTGAACCAAAGTTGTTGCTGCGATTTCTTGTTGAAGCTGAGCAAACGGAATCCCTGCAGCGGTTAAAGCACCAGTTTTAGCACTCTCGGCAGCTTGAAATCCTAACTGTTCTGAAAACTGTTGTGCAGCTAACAAGTTTGGTGAAATAACATCACCAACAAATTCACTTGTTTTCTCTGCAATAACATCTCCCGTTCTTGTTGAGAAAAGGTCTCCTGCAAACTGCTCTTTTATAAAGGGAACAGCTTTTCTTCCGAATGTTTCCAGAAGAGGATCAGCAAAACCTGTTTGAAACTGTTCTGCAACTCTTGCTGGATCGTGCACATAACTTGGTGTTGATAGCTGGTTCATAAGAGCGTCTATATCGATATCACCAGATGCACCCATAAACCGGTCAATAGCTTGTTGAAACTCAGGTCCCTGCTGTGCAAAAGTTTCGCCAGGAAACGGCGTTGCACCCTCACCAATACGAGGCTCAATAAGATTAGCCATAGTATCGATCAATTTTTCTTGTGATGGTCTAACCGTTGATCGAGATTCTACCGTCGACGGTGTACCACCTGATTCCTTTTGACCCATTTTAGTTTTCCTTTAGTATCTTATTAACAACAGTTGAATATCTTTTAAAACCATAGTAACTTGAATCTTGTTGTTGAAAATTATGATAAACTTCGCCTCTTATTTCATTCACACCCATAGCGTTCTCTGTCCAATTTTCAAGTCTGTCCATAGATTTTATTTTCTCTGTCAAAGGTAAACTTTTATCTGCATACATCATCCAGATCCATACGTACTTTCCGGACTCATGAAGAGCAGCAATTATATATCCAATGACTTTGTTCTCATCTAAAGTAACAAGAACAAACATTTCATCCGGACGTTCTTTAAACATCATTTTAAAATAAGCAACATAATCTTCTCTTGAATAATATCTTTTATCGTTTATGAAGTATTTTTTCAATGCATCAAAAACTACTCCGTTTAAAGCTTTTACAGTTTCCATTTGGTCGTTCCTTTTTTTAAACTGCTGTTATGTTAATTGTATATTCAACACCTGCTCCACTTTGAAAATGAAGAGTGTTATCACTTTCTGTCCAAATCTTTCCATAGTTAACAAGTGCTGTTTGTAAAACATTTTCCTTCAAAACCAACACACCATTTTCAATCGTTAAATCTCCATCAACTCTAACAACACCTTCAAAATATTGTTGTGACTGAAAATGATCCTCAAGAACTTTCTGTAACTGCAAGAAAAACTCTTTTTGTTCGTCATCAAAACTCTCAGGAACAGCTGGAAACGAAAATGGATTTGTGACATTATCGGCCATTATTGTCTTTCCATTCCTTTCTTAACCTTAATACTTTGTCCACGCAACTGAAAATCTGTAGCAGAATCCTGAACAAATCTAAACCTAACCTGTGTTGTTGAAATGTCAAATTCTAAAAGATGTTCAGTAAACACAGTCGATAAGGTAACAGGAGAATCTGTAAACTCTGTAAATGTAACACCTTGATCTATGCTATAATAAACATTAACAGTACCTGCAGCTGAAGGCGAATCCGCACAGTTTGCATTAAAACCATATTCACTCGCTCTGAAAGAAGTTTTTTGATTGCCTTTTAAAACAGTAAAATCACCAGTTTCAACAATCATTTCAATGTTTGTACCATTATCAGTTCCGGTTGTCTGATCCATCTTATAAACATTACCAGATGAATCGATCGTAACTGCCATTGAATAGCCCCCCTGAGCATAAGCAAGATCACATCTAAGATTGCTTTTATCAGAATCATCGTCGCAATTTACACCAGCAAAGAAAGTTCCATCACAAGTGTATAAAGTTTGATTAGAGAAAACACTAAAGTCTCGAATATCATGTGCAAACCTGCCCCATTCCCATGTTCGAGGATTATCTTTTATGTTCAAACAATAAAATGATTGAGCATAAGTATCGTTAAAGTCTCCATCTCTATCAGGATAACAAACATAAAGTTTATGTCGAGCGGCATCGTAACCAAGAACGATGTTATCTTTATTTGCAAGATTCAAACTCTTGAAAAAAGCTTCTTCAACAACGTAACCAAGAGGTAACAACTGAGAACCACCAGCATAACCATAAAACTTTTGATCAGTGCCAATGAAAACATGCATTAAAGCTAAATCGTAAATGGCCTTTGGTGCAAAAAGTCCTGTTTCGGTGACATACGTTTTATGAGAAAAAATCTTCGGAGGTCCTGTGTAACTTTGTGTTGTTATTGAAAGATCGTTATAAAGAAACATGAAAAAACCAAATTTCTTAGCTCGGATAATTGCACCCTTTGTATCAGAAAGGAGTTTTTCCAAAGATGTTCCTGCAGTAAAATCATCAACATCACCAACATCAGAAGCTGCAAGATACCGAGATTTTTGTGTTCCAGTATTGTAGTTATATAAACAAAGATGATCGAAATGATGTTCAATCTCTTTCACCGAAGCGAAGCTTGTTAAATCAGACAAGTCATAAGAAGCAAAACTTGTCGCAGTTGCTCCATCCCAAACAAAAACTTGATCATTTGAACCTGTACCGTTTGATATCATAAGAGCCGTAGCTGCTTGCCAAGATTCTGTCGCGTCGTTTATAACAACATGACTCCATCTGTCTGTAACAGCCCCTGTGAAAGCTGTGAAAGTTCTGAGGTCGTCAAGATAAATTTTTGTTTCTGTAACATCACCATCAAGTTCTGTCGCATGGTTAGAATACAACGCGATGTTTACAATAGCGTTCATATTTGTTGGAAGATCACTTCCAGTTAATGGTATCTGAAGAAAGTACCATGTATCAGCATAAAGAATAATATCGTTTGTCAGAGTTATAAAGTTAGTCCCATCTGCACCAGTTTTAGGATCACTTCCCGCAGTTGTTTCTGACAAAACAAACTCAAGACTATCAACAGACAGTTGTTTGTTAGACTGAATCCAACAACCAAAAAACCCTTCACCTGTTATGTCTGTAGAAGAAATACCCTCATGACATAGTAAAGTTCCATCAGCAACATTAGAAGTAATACTAACTAAAATTGCTTTTGTTCCAACTTTAAACGTCGTTGCTTGAGCCGCAGATGTATTAACATTATCATTAACCCAATCATCTTCGCAATCTTCTAACAACGTTGAGGGATTTAAGATTCTCCATCGATTGGAGTCTGCGTCATAAACATTTCCTATTGTCGTTGTTATAGCAAGAAGATGTCTTGTACCAATTCCGTCAATGAATTCTACCAATTCCATCCCTGTACCATCAAGAGGAAGATTATCTCCAAGAAGAGTATCTCCTAACCTCTTAAAAAGCTTAGTCGGAGTAACATGCACGTTCTTCAAATTCGGAGAAAATCTCGGATCAAGAAGAACAGCTTCTGTTTTCTTATCCAACCCTCTTACAGGTGGTGGTAATGGTATTGTTTCATAATCTGGCATTTAAACCTCAATTTCTGTTATTGTTATGCTTGATGCAAGAACCCCACCATTTTTTCTGGCTCCTGCTTGCCCATTAAAGGTTGTTGTAGCACCACCAGATGAACCGGCCCTTATTCTGAAAGTTGTTGCACTTGTCGTATCCGCAGTCATATAATGAGAGAAAGTTATTGTGTTTAAATACGTGTTATTTTGCATAGTAGCACATGCTAATGCATTCACTGTAGCATCTTGAAACAATGCAGCAGTTAAGTTATGCGGAGCACCTGTATGAGCACCAATAAATACAACATCAATTTTTAATTTATTTGTTGCTGATGTCGGAGTAATTGCCAATGTCATATATTCATTACCCTCAGTAATTTGAGGAATAGTATCATCCCAGGGCATCGCAGTTGTTCCTGTATTTACTGCACCTGTCTGTACGTTTACAACTTGAACAACTCCATGAGCATCAACATAAGCTTTGATACTTTGTTGTGTCGCAATCTGTGTTGTACTATTGCTCACTAAATCATCTTCATCAAGAACAGCTGTTCCTGAAACACCAGTGTTTAAAACTGGTGATGTTAAAGTTTTGTTTGTTAAAACAGCTGCAAAATCCAAGAAAACAAAAGTATCATTTCCTGTCAACAGAGGAAGTGTTACTGTTCTATCTGCAACCAATTCTGAAACCGCAAAGATATATTGATGATCTGCAGAGGTATCATTTATCTGTGGTGTTGTTAAAACAGGACTGGTCAGTGTCTTGTTTGTCATCGTAACAGTGCCACTTGTCACGAAAGCTTTTATACTCTGTTGACTTGCAACATCAGTAGCACTATCACTTGCCATGTTGTCTTCATCTAAAATCCCTGTCTTAACAGCTCTAATATGTCCAGGCAAACTGGCCACTGTGACACTGTTAGTAGGATCTGTTACTGTCCAAGCCATTTTTTAAACTCCTTATCTATAACCACGACTGAACCAACTAAGAGCACCTAAATCTCCTGTCGTCGCGAAAACAGGAGGAACTGTTCCAGGCCTTCTCATTGTCCTTGCTTCAACATCTTCTGCCGGATGTCTTTTGTCAGCTTCGATAGCCTGTAACAAAAGACCTCCAGGGACATTTTCATCCCGATCTCCTTTAGACCCAAGAGCTTCTGTTATCCAAAAGATGTAGTTATCCTTATCTTCGATACTTAAAAACAACATTGCTGTTGCATACGCTTCCAAGAAAAGATCCAAAACATCAATCGGACATTCTTTATTATCATCACTATCAAAAGATGGAATTTTTGTTACTCGAAATCTTGCTACAAGAGCTTGCGATGGTCTATTGAAAAGAATCTGATTGCGATGTCTCAAACCAAACTCAGGCCAACCTTGACTATTCGCTGCAGGTTCTGTTATAAACTTATCCCACCATGTAGAATTTTTAAGTTTTAAATAAGAAGATTGTGTATTTGAAGAATTAAACAATCTAATACTTAAAATCGTCCTTGTGTTCTGTGGAAGAGGAATAAACATTGTTCCTACAACAAAGGTTGTATCCGGAGAAACGATTTCTCGGATGTCTGCAAAGTCATGTACCAAAGCAGCCTTCTTCAAACCTGTTTCAAAGGAAGAATTTATCAAAGTTGTCTTTGTTGTTTTTCCCGTGTTACCTTCAACAAGGGTTCTTATATCACTTCTTGTTCGAGCCATAGTTTACCTTCGATTCCTGTTTCGTAAAGTTCTGTCGTATAAAGATTCATTCATTATTTGTACTATTCTGTTTTGACTTAAAGCTTCATCGTAGATTCTTACATCTGAAATAGAACCATCAAAACCGCTACTTCCCACATCAGTATTACCAATTCTCAAATCGTCTGCACTATCATCTGAAACGGCATCTACACCAGCAATATCTACATCCAAAGATTGTAAGAAACCATCAATATATAATTTACCCTTCTTGTTCCCATCTTCGTTGTAGACAGCAGCAACATGACTCCATTTATTAAGCGTTACCCCGCCATTCTTTACAGACCCAACATCAGCACCAGCCATGATTAAACTAAACCTCAGATGAACGACACCTGATGATTCATTGGTTATATAAAAATAATATCCCTTATCTAACATTCTTGCTGCATTCCCTCCTCCATCACTTGCAGGATTTATCCAAGCGGTTATTGTAAGTGCAGTCTTGCCATTTGCATCAATAACCGAATTTGCACCAACCGCAATTACATCATCAGTTCCATTAAACACAAGTCCAGTTTCATTACCAGGTCCTGCGATAGGAACAACAGTGTTTGCTGATGTACCAGGATTAGTTCCAACAAAATCAGCAATAGCTGTACCTGTTTTTTCATCTAATTTATATTGTGCAACTAAGCTCATAATTTAGTACCCCGATACTTCAACTTTAACTGGACCTGGAAATGTTGGAGCTCCATGAAATAATATGATATTAGCTCCACATATATCAAATGTTAACCGTGCCATTTGGTCACTATCATTTGCAGATTGCACTGCTGATACCGCTTTAATCCAATCATTGTTAGTTATAACTATCTCATCAGCATACAATGTATATGTTGCATCATCAGTCTCCATTAACCCTGTTTCAACATCAAGTGTACAAACACGAGCCATGATACAATCAGTTTCATTAGCAGCTATCCGACCTGCCCAGACTTCCATTAAGTTATTTTCACCATTAGCATCACTCAAAAAGCGAGCAATTAAATTATTAACTCCTGAAGGAACTCCCCAATAAACACTGTTCGTCAAAACGCTTGCTGTAAGAAAATCTCTTTCACCAACAGCTAATACAACATCAGCATCTGCCGCAGCTTGATCAATGACTCCTAAATTCATCCAAGGAATCTGCTGTGTTTCCAATACAAATTTTTGATGATTATGTCCATGTCTACCCATTTTTCTTTTCCTTTAAAATTTAACAAATCCACTAACATCAATCCACCAATTTCTGGCAGCAAATTCAAGTTTAACAAAAAGACAGTCATAACCAGCACAATCAAAAGCAAGTCGTGCTTGACCATTGTTTCCATCTGCATCACCTTTTTCAATATCATCAATCCACTTCTGAGGAAAGGTCATTGTATCAACATAAAAACTTGTGTCCCATGTTGCTGCTTGTTCACCGCCAGTCAATGTTACATCAGCAACATGAACAATATCATCATACGCAGGAATTAAAGGTGTTGACGACTCTGAAAATCTTGCAGCGTAGATATGAGCTGTTCCTGAAGGATTGTCTGTCGCACCATCTACTCTAATTCTCATCTCAGCAATCATCAAACCTTCAGGTATCTGCCAAGCATCAGATGGAACATTAGCAGCTTTCATTGTTGATGAGGTCAAAGCAACCTCGGAAGCTGTTTTAGCCCATTTCCGCATCCAGGGAAGATGTTTCTCATAAGGTCGATATCTCATCTCAACATACCTTTCCATTATAATTTTTTGTACCCATCGTTTTATCCATAACATTATCGTATCCTATTCCTTAAGGTCGCAAAATCTTCTTCTACGCCAGTCCAATCGATCCAACCAAAATAATGTTCAATGTCATTTGCATCGAGGAACTGTATAAAATACATGCCTTGTGTTGTGATAGCAGTCGGCATACTTCCAACGAAACTGCTGCCACCAGAATCTTCAGTCATAGTAACAGCATAGTTCGCTTTGTTACCATCAACATATGTTACAAACGTCGATGTTGTAGTTTGCCATACGTTGTTACTGATGTCACGAACCATCGCGTGAAGAATCTCACCAGTTTTATGACTTACCATAAATTCATTCGCCATCTAAAACCTTCCAAATGAAACCAACAACAACAGAGCTAAAACATCGCCCAACAGCGTCTTTTATTTTTTTCGCTTCGTCAACCGTTAAATCAACAACAGTTGCATCACAAGCTTTCATCTTTGAAGCAAGTTCAAAACAAGTAAATTTAAACTCTCCAGAATCTTTCCCACCTGGTGTCGGTAACAAGATTGCAGAGATACATGCTTGTTGTACCGACCAAATTTCGTTTTTAGCCTCATCCTCAAAAGGATTAATAACATTTTTTTCGTCTAAGTCTTGGATAATTCTACTAAAATCATAAACCATAATCGTTTCCTTTTAAATCAGTTTTTCTATTTCCGTTAAGCGCTTTGTCCACTCATCCAATTCACGCTGATTTACCACAATTCTTTCTTTGCAGTCTTCTGCGGTGTATGCCGAGGCTCGCGTTACGTTAGTAGAGCATACCACTTTTTTCTTGTCTGGCAATACATTTCCCTGGTCTGGTTTTAGTTTATAAGTTTCCATAATACTTCTCCTATTTTGTTAATGTTGTTCTGCTTCCTACCGTATCCTCTTCGATATGTACTCCAACCTGCATTACGAACGGGTCGGCTGCCGGTTCTGTCCCCGTTGAAGCAATACGCCGAACCCTGCCAACTAATGTTGCTCCCTGTAAGAAGTTCCCCGTAGCGTCCGTTCCAATGCTTATAACCCACGAAGTCTTATCAACAGTGTTTGCAAGGATTGTAATTTCGCCGGGTATTATAGTCGTTCCCGTATAAGCATCGCCAAAATCGCCGGATGTTTGGTTATCCACTAATTCGTATTCTATTTCAAACTTAATGGTCTTATTTACACCCTCAAGTCCGTTTGTTGCCCCGTGAACATGAAACTCGATAGTAGAGCCTTCTTTGTACGAGTGTGCTATCTCAGAAGTGAACTCTTGAAAGTCATTCAGCCCATAAGTATAAGCATTTAAATTGCTTATGAATCCAGACCATATAGGAGCGTTAGAGGCGGGGACTCTTGCGGAGCTTAGGCTTATAACTATGTCGTCGAACACTGTAGCCGTACCCGCGAATTTCAAAGTTCCGTCGGCTTCAAATAGGGTTTCGTTTCCTGCATCATCGCCAAATCCCGCAGTGCCAACTACTTGAAGGTTTGTGTTTGGTGAAGTTGTGTTGATGCCGACGTTGCCGTCTTTATCAATTACCATTCTATCTTGGAGGTTCTTAGAACTATCTGCCACAGCAAAATATAACTTAGAATTTTCTCCTAAGTTT
>SDBV01013331.1_pt1 | contig 10469 bp, 12 predicted proteins | sample 2277081 | NCBI WGS metagenome assembly SDBV01 (sample SAMN10402039, study PRJNA504765) | marine sediment metagenome | isolation source: marine sediment core GS10_PC15, 223 cmbsf | place: Arctic Ocean: Southern Knipovich Ridge | collected 2010
GTCAGCCCACATCTAAGAAAAAAAAGGCAAGAGCTAGTCAGAATGAAAGTCAATGCGAATGTAAGGATAACACTAGGTCTCTAATCTGTCCTGAACATGGCGAACCAAGGTGGCTTATGAGAAAATGAGTGAATGTGAATGTGACAACTGTGAGTGTTCTAGTCACAAGAGTTGCGAATGTGATGATTGTGAATGTGACGATCCCTGTAATTGCTAAGATTTATATTACGGACCCCTTTATATAGGTTATGTTAACTAAGGATAGTATTGCCCAGTCTATGATGCAGATTGATAGTAGAGTATCTTGTATTCATGATGAATTAGAAGCACTACATGAAATGAAGGATGAACTACGTTCACAGTTCGAATTGATTGAAGGTTGTTATCCTATATGTACTTTCTACGAAAATAATTAGTTTATTGCTTTTTATTCCTTAAACTATATATAGCAGAATTGAACAGGTAGAACATGGGTGTTTTTGATAGATTTGTCAAAAAGAGTGGTACAGGCGCAATGGGCGTTAATAAGTACAATGACCCGGGACTTGTCGCAAAGACTATAGGATTTGAACCAAGAGCTCATGAGATAGCTCAAACTACTGCTAAAGGTATTGGTGAAGGTGGTGCAATGCCTTATGGTATAGATGTTAGTATGAGGCCCGGCGATGGAGCTGGAAGTCCTGTTTTAAAGAGTTGGACAGAAACAACATCTCGTCCTGCTATTATGCAGCCTTACATGGCAACAGACACAGGTGCAAAGCTGCCAATATTTCCGTTCCCTTTAATAATGATTTACGAGTTAGCAGATAACATAGATGCATTAAGAATTCCAATAGAGACATTAAACAGAGAAAGCTTTAAAAATGGTATGGAAGTAGTTGAAAGGTTTCAATACAAGTGTTTAAACTGTGGTAAAGAATTTAAATACAAACCAGAGGGTAATACAAACCCACACCCCGGTGGAGACAAAAAGAAAGCAGAAGATGACAAGGTAAGCACTTCAGAAGGTAAAGGTAAGAAAGAACAAGGAGTAAAGTGTGATAGTTGTGAAAGTACTGACTTAGTAAGACCTGACCCAACACACAGAAAGATACTAGAGGGCTTATACAGACATCCTATTAATAACAACAATCAGACTTTAATTGATGTAGGTAGAATGTTAGAAAGAGATTTAGAGGTTGCTGATGCAGGTTACCTTCTTTTAATGAAGAACTATCATATTAATGATGATACTGGTGAAATTGATGATTATGAAATTAAAGAGGCATTAAGAATAGACCCCCCGCAAGTAGCTATGATAGCAGACTCAGATGCTAGAATAGGTTTTGATGATAAACGAATACCCGTATACATCTGCCCAAAATACGAGCACCGTGATAAGAGATTAACGGAACCATTCTGTAAAAGACATCCAGTACCAGTTCGTGCATTACGTGCTATTATGGAAGTAAGCTCAATTTATAGTATTGGTATTCCCCAACCTAAGAGAGTCATCTATGGTGAAGGTGAAGTTATTTGGAAAGCAGGTAAGTATAAGCCCGGTATGATTTACGGTTACAGTCCTATCTATGCTGTGTGGTCTAAGGTAATGGCCTTAAGTCACATGGATGAGTACATACGAAAGTATTTCGATAAGATGAGACCACCGCGAGGACTCTTAGTTATCGCCTCAAGGAACTACGAGACGTTTAGAAAGTCTTGGAGCGCCTTAGAGCAACGAGCAATAGAAGACCCATACATGATACATCCATTGATGGTCGAGTCAGAGAAGGGTGGTAAGAATATGGCACAGTGGCTTGACTTTACTGGAAGCTTGAAAGAGTTACAGTTTGTTGAAATTCGTAAAGAGTTGAGACAAATCATTGGAGCTCAGTATGGTGTTCTTCCATTGTACTATGGAGAACTTGCTGCAGGTTGGGCTAACGAAGGGCTACAGGTAACTATTACAAATAGGGCTATTAAGTTTGCACAAGACTTTTTAAGAGATAACTTCTTTGACAGATTAGCAGAAGAGTTAGGAATTGATGATTGGATTATACAACTTAAGGAAGGCGAAGAGGCAGACGAACTACGCGACAAAGAAATTGAAGCGCGCGACATTGCTAACCATGCACAACTTCAACAAATGGGATTTGCTGTAGAGAGAACTCATCAAGGAGAGTGGAAAGTAGCAAAAGTTCCTGATTTTTCACAGATGCCTATGTTAGATAGTGGTCAACAGTCTAGTGATAGTAAAGGAGGAGCAGGAAAAGGTAGAGGCCCGGGAAAAGCTGGTAGTACCGATAAGACACCTGCGAGACAAGGAGCCCCACATAACAAAAGACCTTCCGATAGTGGGAGTGTCGGTCAAGGACACCCCTCTCCGGGAGGAAAACAGTCAGGAGTGTTCAATCAATCAGGAAAATCTGATTCTTCAGTACCTCACAGTAAAGAATTCTGGATGGAGACACTAGTTGACAAGCAAGGAATGACTGTAGACGATGCAGGAGAGATGATTAACTCTTGGCCTAGTCTTGAACGTAAATCTGGAACACTGTATATGGCAAATACAGTAGAAGAGGACCCAACACCTGCAAAAATAGGCAGACCACCCACTAAAAAGAAAACTAAATACATAACTTTAGACTGAACGTTTATATTACGCAAGAACATAGTATTTATACCTTATGGCTCCAACAAATACGAAATCTTTTAGACAAATAAAGTCATATCTTAAAGAATTAGAGTTTGACCCTGAAAAAGGCATGGTAAGACTGCCTATTGAGTTTGGTTATAAAGTAATTTTTGCTATAGAGCCACATGTTTCGTTAAATCCATATGATCCATTTACAAATAATGCTCCTGAGATACAATCTAATATAATGTTACGTCCAATTAAGATAGAAGGAGGGCCTAAGGCCATTCCTCAATCAAAAGTACGAGAGATTCTGCAGAATAGAGATGTTATACCAGACGAGATGTCATTTCAAGACCTTACAATAGGGTTTACATATGCTACACCAGACAATCCACAGAACCATAAATGGATGTTAGAGTTTAGAAGGAACAAAAAAATATTTTGGGCGTTACATTTTCTAGGAATTAGTGTAAACAAGGTACCTATACAAACTACAAGTTGGTTTGATAACATATTTCATGGTAGATTCTTAGTAAGTAAACAAGATATTGGTAAAACAGTAGAAGTAAAGCCCGGCTTTGTAGAGCTACAAGGAAAAGATATGAAGAGAAAGATAGCAAAGGGTAACACTAGCTTGATACCAGATGGTGTAGATAGGATAAGATTGCGTTTTAATGTTAAAGAAGACTTTTGGTATGGTGATTTACTAGCTCCAAAGGAGATTATATCTAAATTAAAACCATTAAAGTTTAAAAATATTACTGCAGAGAATATGTTTTTTGAAGGAGTTGCAGACTATTCATTCCAAAAGCCTAAAGTTTATTACATAGCAAAGGTAAAAGACATTGCGAATATAATGATAATGGCAAACAATCTTATTATTCAGGGACTGGGATGACTCAATTTAAATCTCATCCATATGAATATATTAATGAGTCTAACTTTCAATTAGTTAAAGAGTCAATGAGAATAGGATTACAATCTGGTAAGACACCCGGGGCTATAGCACAGATGATGCACCAATCAACAGGCCTTCCACTACCAATATGTATGGCTATAATACAATCAGAATTATTAGATAGTATGAAATCATTAAATGATAAAGGGGATATGGAAGATGCCAACAGTTCTCCCCTCAAATAAAGACGAAAATTGGGCGACCAAGATTCTTTGGAAGAAACATCAGAAGAGTGAGTTTCAAAGAGTAGATAATTACAAGGAAGGTTATTGTTTTGGTTGTTTTACACGTAAGGATGCAGGGGCAACTGTTGTAGATGTGTGTTTAGATTGTGGACTAAAGAGAGGTCACGAGCCAGTACTTGCTAAAATTACTGAAAAGTTTTATGGTTACTGTATGATATGTGGACAGTATAAATTTAAAATAGTACAGCTAAATGTAAGGTTCTGTCATAGGTGTTATACTAAAATTAGAAAGAATATGAAAAAATTAAGAAAACAAGGAACAGATGCTACTGATCCATTCTATAAACATCTTAGACGTAAATTAGGAAAGGATTGGAGATATCTAATGTCAGATGGTATATCATTCCCGGGAATTTAATATTAAACATAATCTATCTCTTGTAGCGTCATAAAACCTATATCTGTAATATAGCGGTACTCTACTTCTAAAAAATGTAGTTATCTTATTAGTACGTGTAATTTTATCTCCTATATATCTATTAACATGAAATGTAAACTTACCAACTTCTAGTTGTTGTTTCTTGTAATTATACCTTAGACTTTCTTGATGTAGTAGTATTTCGTCACCCTCTAAGTATTTATCAGGAGTACCATTTCTAAAATGAACTATGGTCTTTGTAAGAGAGGGTCTTTCTTTTGCAACGTTGGTCTGTGTAACAATCCATAGATGAGGTTTGTTATCCATTTTGGCATACATATCATATACAGGAGTTTCTTGAAATATAGTTGTTCCCAATGGATAGTGTCCCTTATAGTACCTTAGACTTCCATATACGAATATGTCGGTAGCCATATCTTTAATAGATACATACCCACTTATATACGTTATGAGAAAGTGTAAGATATGTAGGAACAGCATGTCAAGATATTGTATAGATGTGGTTGATACTTCTTTAGGAATGATAGAATTTAGATTAAGTTTTTGTTGGAAATGTGGACATTTTGGTATATACCCAGACATAAAAAATGATTTTACTAATAGTATATTATCTAACCCAGAACTAATATATGAGCTAATTAGGAACAAACAATTAAAACTAGTCCCTTAAATTTAAATAGGTAATTAGCAATCATTATATATGGCCATACGGAAAAGTATATTACGCATGCTTGGTAACTGGGGAGTTTCATTTTTTGGTCCTTTAGGTTCAACTAATGTAGCAGAAACATATTATAATATAGGTTTAAGTTTTGAGCAGACAGTATTTATAGCTTTCTTATCTAGTTTGATCCAGACTGGATATGTAATATCTGTTGAGGTAAAGAACCTTGGTGAAAAAAGAAAAAGCGTGTAGGCTTCATAAATTCTTGTACTATTTCACGCCTTGTATTAGTGATGATATACGCAAGGCTGTAGAGGACGAGGAAAAACCTTAGATAAGTTTATATAATCCTTTGATGGTGTCAGAATATGAGCGAACATAATCTAAGATATTATGCACTAGCAGCCTATACTGGTTTAGCAGGACTATTTGTAGCGTTAGATAAAATAGATATATCTGACCCAACAATAGCAATAGCTGTTCTAGCACCAGTAGCACTAGTTCTAGGCGCAGATGTCATCAAACACAGAGCAGAAGTTTAATAATTCTGCCTAGTTTGGGAGTAAACTTTAAATTCCCGTAATTTTTATTATATATATGCCAGAACAAGAGTTAGTATTTTTCTCTAGACTTATAACAAAAGGAATGCAGGTTGTAGATGGAGACCGTAGATTATTCAAAGGATATCTCACTGTTGAAATGGTAGATAAACAGAATGAAATTACTATAAGAGATGAATTATTAAAGGTTGTACCAGTATGGCTTAATAGGGGGGGACCTATTTCTGATAATCATAGCAATAGAATAGTAGGTAGAGGTTTAGATTATGAGAAGACTGATATATATGATGAGAATACTAAGAAAAGTTATCCCGCCATTATGATTTTAGCTGAGATATACAAGAACTATCAACTAGATGATTTCATATGGGATGCTATAAAGACAGGAGAGTACAAAGGATTATCATTCGGAGGTTCCACTAAAACCAATAGAGTACCACAAGTTCAACCAAATGGAAGTATAGCATATGCTCTAAAAGATTTAGAACAATATGAAGTAGCCGTATGTAAAGACCCAGCAGTTCCATTAGCATTAATAGTAGATCATAACAATTTAGCAAAATCTGGCATGCAAGACAAAGCAAAATATCATAGTGAAGGAAGGTCAATAATAAGATGTACTAGTGTTGGATGTTATGTTGAAAAAAGTGGTGCTATATATGAAGGCCGTAAAGATCATAGAGGTAAGAAAGTTCTTTACGAAGGTGGTAGAGATAGCAAGGTTAGAGATACGCCAGAAAAAAAGAAATATCAGGATACATTTGATGTATATAATGACAAGGATGCAATAGCTGACCAGCCAAAACATCATAAAGTTGGTGGAAGTTCAGAAGGTGGTAATGAATGGTCAGGAGTAAATTCCGCCGCGTTAAAACCACAGAATGATAAGAGGGTTATTGAAGATCAAACTAATCAACAAGAACCCGTAATAACATCAGGTAATCAAAATGATGCTACAGGTAACGATCAAACATACAGAGGAAGTTCAGGAACTAAATCTACCGATGGTGCTAAACCTGTACCAGAATCAGATTATGGTCCAAAACAAAGACATAATGAATCTGCAAGAGAACTTTCAAGAAGACATAAAGAACCTGATAATCAATTAGAATCAACAAGTATGCGAAACAGAGATTTAACAAACACAGAAATTAATACTACAATGACTTCTCCTAAATTAGCAAATCCAACTGAATTAAAATCACATTCACAAGGTTCTTATCCAAGTACAGGACCAATATATAATGACAAGCCAGTAAAAGATAAAGACTACATAGGAGAAAAAGCAAAAGCAGTATTAATATTAACAATGTTAAAAGCTGATGAAGGATATCATGGAGACGAACAGCGTATTAAAGTACCAGAAGATGATAGACGTAAACCTAGTAGAGACAGTGCTATAAATAATTCAATGGATAAAGATGACATAAAGAAAGTGTTACCATTATTAGCATTAGCAGCTCAAGCAGCATCTCAAGTAGAAACATCAATGGATAAAGATGAAAAAGATTTACCAATAGAGAAAGATAGACATGAAGATAGAAATGCTGAATATGATGAACTTGAAGCTATTGTTACAGGAAAGATTAGACCAAGTTCTGTACAAGGTACTAGTGAAGGAGCAAGCAGCTCAAGTGATTTATCAAATACTACAGGAAAAGTAGGAATGACAATAAGCCCATATGTAGCTGATAGAAATAAAGAGAACACTGATCCAGAAGACAGTAAACAAAAGCCCGGATCTAATGCATTGGCTGATGAGTATTCAGGAATGATAAGTGGTGATATAGCACCAGAGAGAACATCTACACCGGGACAAGCTCCTAGAGCTTTCCAGATACATCCACATTTGTTAGATGAAGGTAAGAGTGGTGATACATTTGCTCAGAGTGGTAGAATAGCAGGTAGTGCTGACCATGATAAAGAGAAGTATGATTATAGTATGAATGGAATAGTAAAAGACCCAGACGAAAAAGACATTAAAGATAATAAGAGCAGTGATTGTCCTACAAGATATGTAGATTTACCTGAAGAAGAGAGAGAATCACTAAGGAATGCATCATCTCATAATAAGTTTAATAGTGCTCCATCACTACAAGCTACGGGAGGAGAGGATGGTCCTAATAAAGAAAGGACAAATAACGATCAAACAGCTGATGGTTTTGTTAATCAAGAATTTGGTAATGCTAAATGTACTGCTCCAAAAGATAAATCAGAGATATTTTTAATTGGTGGAACTAAAGGAAGTTTTGATACATTTCAACAAGGTCCCGGAAACTCCGTACAGTCTCGAGAAGTACCACCTAAAGAGGATGATACTAATGCTAGAGAAGTAGAACACAAAGACTCAGGGAAAAAAGACCCATATAATTCAATAAATAGAGCTACTACAAACCTTTTAATTAATCTGCGGGCTATTACAATACTCAAACAACTCTAGCAATCTTTATATATCTTGCATCAACAACATTTAATAAGGACTATGCCTGAAGACGAAAAACCAAAAGAAGAAGAGAAAGAAAAGTCAGAAGACGAATCTAAAGACGATAAAAAAGAAGAGGAATCAAAAGATAAATCTTCATCCGTTTTAGATACCCTATCAAAGATTGAAGGAATAGTTACGAAGTTCGATACTTCCAAACTAGAGAAAGCAATCGGCGAAATTGGTGACAGAGTTAAAGCCTTAGAAACTTTAAAGACTGTAACTGATAAAGCAATGGAAGAGCCAACAGACTTACCACTGAAACCACAGGTGCAAGCCAGTGAAGATATCGGTGCAAAAGTCAAGGTACCAGACACATACCAAAGCAATTCTCAGCAAGCTAGTATTGGGGACTCAGACCCTCAAAATGAAAAAACACCTGATAAAGGTGGATTAGCCATGCAAGAGAAAGCTGTAGAGAAACCAACAGAAATAGCAAAATCTATTGAAGTTGATAAATCTAACACGCAAGACTCATATAGACCCCCAACATTCGAAACTGCCGCAGAGATTTTAAAATCCCGTGGTGAAGGTGGAGATGTAAACGCTGTGCTTAAAGCATGTCGTGAAACTCCTTACGAAGAGTTAGGTCATACTGTAGGTCGTGGTATAATGAAAGGTAAATTCGGCGCTCCAACAAACGATGAGGTAGCAAGATGGTAAAAATCGAAACTATAGATGAGTTAGAAGCTCTTTACTACGGTTACAATAGAAACATGCTTATGAAAGCTGATGTGAATGTCACTACATCAACCACAGGAGTATTCAACGCAGTATTCGGTGCTTATGCTTGGGCTCAACTGAACCTTGAAGCAAATGCATTCGGCGTACTACCAAAATACCCTTGGGACAAAAGTGGATTCAGAGTAATTACTGCCAAAGCAGATTCGATAACACATGGCGCTTGTTGCGTTAACTGTTGCTTATCTACATTAGGTGGTACACCTGAAGGTGGTATTATCGCTAATACCGAAGTACCAACATTTGCGGAAGTCGAGTTAAGACCAAAAACTGCTCAATTACCATTCGGAACATCCGAGGTAATGGAATGGTTGGCAACACACTCTAAAGACGACATATGGGGCGGTCTAGGTTCGCTTAGATTGTTCATGGCAGTTCAACATAAAGAACTGTTAAACAGAATGTTGTTAGCAGACGTGGAAGGCCCAGCAGCCGATACTTGTGTAAACTGGTCAGCCTGTGTTATATGCAGCAATGACTGGGAAACATTAGACAGAATCGTATCAAGTGATGCAGAAGAAGATACCTTAGGTGGATGTAAAACTAGTTTTTACGACCCATATATAGGTGCTAATGCAGGAATTGATAGAGACTCTGGAACTGATTTCGACACAACTGTTGACTCAGCAAGTGGTACAATAGGTACCAACGGTATTTTAACAGACGATGTTATCAGAACATTCCTAAGAAAGATTAGGATTGCAGCTGGTAAAGATCCAAACGTATTCATCGGTTCACACGAGGCCTATTCTGAAATACAAGGTTTATACCAACCATCAGTAAGGATTCCAAATCCATACGGTGAGAAATTGGTACAAATTGATGTTAACGGAATACAGACCTTTAAAGGAACTGGTGTAGGAATACATGTGGACAGCATTTATGGCGTACCATTTATCCCATCCAAGGATGCACCCTCGAAAGGAGGTTGTTGTGCAGACGCTTGTGAGGTAGGTAGAATTTTCGGATTAGATACATCTGATGCCGAAGGTTATGGTTACCCTAGAATAGGATTAATGATAGCTATTCCAACCGAGTATTATGAAGCAACTAGACGTTCACCCGGCTATCCATTCATCAACTCTGCATTTGTAGAGAAAGGATTGTTTAGGACTATGGGAGAAACGACTTGTCGACACTTCAAATCTCAAGGAAAGATTCGGGACATAAAACTCTAGGTGATATAAGATGGCAACTGTAATCACAACCAATGCAAATTGGAAAGGTTTCGCTGGAAAAAGTGGATTTACATATTCACAAGATGCCAGCAAGATTAAGGAAGCCGTTGTATGTATCGCTATAGGAGCGTGTAACGTTTATCCAGCCTGTAATGCTGGATATACAGTAGACCTATCAATAGGCGGGGCTATAAAAACAATAATATTTGTTGATGTAGAACCAGCAGAAGTAGGTACTAATACAGCATTATTAACACAATATGCTAGAGCAGCTTGTTGTGCCGCAGCTACAGGAACCCTTCATTTTTATGAAGATGGTGATCTTGCTTGCCCCGGCCCATTTGTTGAACTACCAGCTTGTAGTACTGATGCTGAATGTGAAACAATCCGAGTTCATGTCATAGGATTTTAGATATCTATTAGATATCATTTTTTTTAATTACTCCTAACGGAGGTTATGCGTAAACCTTATAAAGGATATATATATAGATAAAGGTGATATCGGATGGGCGATAAGAATAATGTAAAGGAAGTAGAAATTACAGATACTACAGTCAAAGTAGGTCATGGTGTTATAAAGGCAATTTATACTAGTAGGCCCGGAGATAACGTTTGGGTAGTAAGAGATGGTACATCTTCAGTTCA
>SDBV01013332.1_pt1 | contig 10469 bp, 7 predicted proteins | sample 2277081 | NCBI WGS metagenome assembly SDBV01 (sample SAMN10402039, study PRJNA504765) | marine sediment metagenome | isolation source: marine sediment core GS10_PC15, 223 cmbsf | place: Arctic Ocean: Southern Knipovich Ridge | collected 2010
CCCTGCGGGTTCTGGATGGCGCCATACTCGTGCTGTGTTCGGTAGGAGGCGTGCAGTCCCAGTCCACTACCGTCGACAGGCAGCTCAAGCGCTACCGCGTGCCCCGGCTGGCATTCATCAACAAATGCGACCGCACCGGCGCCGATCCCTTCAACGTGCGGGATCAGCTGCGCGACAAGCTGGGCCACAACGCCGTGCTCATGCAGATCCCCATCGGTCTCGAGCACGAGCATGAAGGCGTGGTGGACCTGGTGGCCATGCAAGCCGTGTATTTCGACGGCGATTTCGGGGAAACTATCAGGCGGGAAGCGATACCCGACAACCTCGGCAACAAGGCCCACAAGGCGCGGGAGCAGATGCTGGACGCTCTGACTCTCTTTTCCGATGAGTTGGCCGAAGCTTACCTGGAGGGCAGGGAAACTCCCGAGTTAATCTACGAAGCCACACGGCGGGGCACCCTGCAGCTGGGGCTGACGCCTGTTTTCATGGGCTCGGCCTACAAGAACAAGGGAATACAACCGTTGCTGGATGCCGTGGTAAGCTTCCTGCCGGCGCCGTGCGACCTGACCCATGACGCTCTCGACCTTTCCCGCGATGAAGAGGCAGTCCGTCTGACGGCGGATCCGCGCAAACCCACAGTCGCCCTGGCCTTCAAGCTGGAGGAAGGGCCTTACGGGCAGCTCACCTACATCCGCATTTACCAGGGAGTACTCCGCAAGGGTGACGAGCTGCTCAATGTGAGATCGAAGCGTAAGGTCAAAGTAGGCCGGCTCATCAGGATGCATGCCGACAGCATGGAAGATATCACCGAGGCGCCGCCCGGCGATATTGTAGCCCTGTTCGGTATCGACTGCCATTCAGGCGACACGTTCAACACCCCGGGCGGGTCGATCAGCATGACCACCATGTACGTGCCCGAACCGGTGATATCCCTCGCAGTCGCTGCCAGGGACAGGAACGGGTCCGACGGCCTTGCCAAGGCCCTGGCTCGCTTTACCAGGGAGGACCCCACCTTTCGTGCCTACGTAGACCCTGAGTCAAGCCAGACGGTTATACAAGGCATGGGCGAGCTCCATCTGGATGTCTATCTCGAGCGGATCCGGCGCGAATACAAAGTCGATGTGCAAACCGGCAAACCGCAGGTGGCTTACAGGGAAACGGTCACCCAGGCCGCTTCCTTCGACTACACCCACAAAAAGCAGACCGGCGGCGCCGGCCAGTTCGGCCGGGTTGAGGGCACGATCGAGCCCAGCTCGAACGGCGAATACGAGTTCGTCAATACCGTCCGCCGTGGGGCGATACCTACGGAGTACATACCGTCCTGCGACAAGGGCTTTCAATCCGCCCTGACCCGGGGCTCGCTCATCGGGTTTCCGATCGTTGGGGTGAAAGTTACACTCGAGGACGGCGCTTCCCACACCGTGGATTCCTCCGACATGGCGTTCCGGCAGGCGGCCGTAGGGGCTTTCAGAGAAACCTATTTCAAGGCCAAACCCGTGATCCTGGAGCCGCTCATGAAGGTCGGCGTCGAGAGCCCCTCGGAGTTCCAAGGCGCCATATTCGCCTCCATCAATCAGCGCAGAGGCACCATACTCAGCACATCTGAAAACAACAAGTTCTGCAAGATCGAGGCGGAAGTGCCGCTCAGCGAGATGTTCGGCTACTCCACGGTGCTCCGAAGCACGACTCAGGGCAAGGCCGAATACACCATGGAGTTCTGCCGCTACGGCAGAGTGCCGCGCAGCATCGCAGAGGCTCTGCGCAAGGAATACGAGGAACAGCGAGCAAGGAGGCACAAGCGTGGTTAAAGCGGAAATGATCAAGCGCAGTCCGCTGCGCATACTCGAACGATCGACCCGGGGAGGACTGGGCAAGGGCCATCTGGGCATCATAGCCGCCAAAATGGGTGTCGGAAAAACCGCCGTGCTGGTTCATCTGGCCAGCGATCAGCTCTTCCAGGGTAAACACGTCATCCACGTGTCCTTTGCCGCCAACACAAGCCACATCATCGACTGGTACGAAGACATTTTTTCGGAAATATCCCGCCGCTACGACCTGGAAATGGCCATGTCTGTGCACGACGACATAGTCAAGAACCGCGTGATCATGAACTTCAACCAGGCCGGGGTCAACGTCTCGCAGATCGTCGGAAGCCTGAAAGTCATGATACAGGAGGGTCATTTCGCGGCCGACATCGTGGTCGTCGATTCCTTTGACTTCAGCCGGGCCACCCTGGAGGACCTTGGCAATTTCAAAACGTTTGCCGAGGAAACAGGCATAGAGATATGGTTCAGCGTCACCCTGCCGCCTGAACCCATTCAACACGACGAGCAGGGATACCCCTCGTTGCTGTCACCCTTTATCGACCTGATCGACATCATGATCCTGCTCAAACCACAAGACGGTCTGATACTCCTGGATCTCGTCAAGGACCACGACCAAAAGCCGTCGCCGGATCTTCACCTCAAGCTCGACCCGAAGATACTGCTCATAGCGTCCGTAGATTTCTGACCCACTTCTCGAACGCCCCGCGATACTCCGGGCTCAGGGAAATGTGTTTGTGGGTAGAGCGCAGGCCTGACACGAGGGTAAGGCCGCGCTTCGGCACACCCCAGACCTCGGCCATCAGCGAGATCAAGTCGCGGTTGGCCCTGCCCTTCTGCGCGGGGGACCGCACCCTCACGACAAGCTCGTCGTTCCGCGGGCCGACAACGGCATTGACGCCGGACCCCGCGCGCACCTTCACGCGCACGCGGATGCCGCGCATGTCTATTTTCCAGAAGCTGTTCACGCGCCTATGATATCCCGCCGGACCTGTACTGGCAATGGCCGCCCTGACCCTACCCCGCCTTCCGACCCTACCCCGCCCTGCGCAACCCGCTGTGCTGATCCTTCGTGATTCCATGCCGCTCCGGACAAATTCTTTTGCCTTTAGTCTACTTTTATTGTAATATTTGCCTATGATAGACACCAAAGCGGAATGCGCGCAGAGAATCATCGACAATGTGGCAAAAGTATTCGTTGGCAAAGAATTTCAAATCAAGACGATGATAATCGGGGTTCTCTCCGGGCTGCATGTGCTCATCGAAGATGTGCCAGGGGTCGGAAAAACCACGCTGGCAAAATGCCTTTCGTCCAGCATCAACCTCGACTTTGGCCGCATCCAGTTTACCCCCGACCTGCTTCCAGGCGATATAGTCGGCATGACGACGTGGGATCAAGAGAAGCGGGAATTCACGTACAAACCCGGCTCTATCATGCATCAGTTCATACTGGCCGACGAAATAAACCGCGCCTCTCCCCGCACCCAGTCCGCCTTGCTGGAGGCCATGGAGGAGGGATCGGTAACTGTCGACGGCGTTACCTACCCTCTTCCCAAGCCCTTTTTCGTAATCGCCACCCAGAACCCCGTAACTTTCGTGGGAGCCTTTCCGCTGCCGGAAGCGCAGGTCGACCGGTTCGGCATTTCTTTCTCGATCGGGTACCCCTCCGAGGAGAACGAGGTGGAGGTGCTGTCCCGCTTCCAGAGGGACAATCCGCTGCTGGCGCTCGAGCCGGTGTGCAGCCCCCAGGAGATCTCCGAGATGCGGCGCCTCGTGCGCCAGGTCCACGTGAAAAACGAGATAAAGGAATTTATAATAAAGATTTCAGGCGAAACCCGCCGCAGCGCGCACATCAAGCTGGGCCTCAGCCCGAGAGCATCCCAGCACCTTCAGCTGGCTGCGCAGACAAATGCGCTCATAGAGGACAGAGACTACGTCATACCGGAAGACGTGCTCTCGGTTGCGCAGTCGGTGCTGGCCCACCGCATCCTTTTGTCCGCGGAGGCGCGCATGGAGAGCAAGACCTCCCAGCAGGTAATCGAATCGATCAAGACGGAGGTCCCGGTACCCACCGGGCTCTAGGTCGGGCAATCGCCTGCACGGTTCCCGGCGCTCTGGCCCGGCGCCCGTGCCTCACAACGCCCCTTTTGCCAAGAGCCCTTCCTGGAGCTCGCGCAGTTTGTAGACAAAGGCTGTTCGATCCGGCTCAAAGGCGGCAGATGTGATCACCCCGCCCTTCCTGATATGCCTGGCGACCACGCCGCCGGCGCCGATGCCGATGGGGATCGCTTTCCGGCTTACCGCCTGCTCACGGGTCATAATGGTGCCGTACCAGTCGTGACCACCAATTCCTTCAACCTTCTGACCGGCTTTGAGATCGCGTTTGGCGATGCATACAACCTCTGAGTGGGGCGCGTTTGAGGTGATGGTTCGCTCTCCCAGGAGGACCGCTTCCGCTACGCTCTGGGGGGTCTCCAGGTCACAGAGGTGATAGGGGCGGAAGTGAAGGTAGTAGGGCCCGTCGCTCCCGGTGATGAACTTCATGTCTTTGCGGATGCGGGGCTCGTCCGAGTAGACGATGGCGAAGACACCCGGGGCAACCTTGCCGGTGGAGTAGTCGACACAGCCCCGCCGGCTGAAGATGCCGCCGTTTTCTTTGGGTATGAAGTGCTTGACCAGATGCTCGACATCAACCTTTGGCCCGTGCATCCCGGGGACGTCCGGGAGCAGGGCCGTGGCGTTGCTGACCGCCGCCAACTCAACCATGGTTTTGGTGCCGTCCTGGAAGGCCGCCAGGATCTTGGGATTCATGTCTTTGCTGAGCGCCTCTTCCCGAGCGGTGTCCGCGTTGGCTTCGAGATTGATTTTGTTGTTCTTGCCCTTCCCAAGACACACAACCTCGAATCCCATGAGGCTTGCCTGCTCCCAGAGCATCTTCAGGACGCCCGGCTCATCACCGCTGGCAACGGTGTAGACCGTTCCGTTCTTGCGCGCCAGGTCGTTTAGAAGCAGCCCTACGGTGACGTCCGTCTCTACGTTGAGCATGATCACCGGCTTGCGATTGTTAACACTGGTCCAGGCAACCAGGGCGCCGATATCGGGGTTTCCTGTGGCTTCCACGTTGGCCTCGAGCCCGTCGAGCTGGGGCAGGATCAGGGCGTCGGCAGTGACCACGCGCTTCCCGCCGGTGATGGCGTCGCGGGCCTCCGAAAGCTTTTCGGTGATTACCACGTCGCACCCTGAGTAACCCATCTCTGCAAACACGTCGATGCCTCGTTGGGGCTCGATATCGGCAATCGCATTGATGGCCATCCCGTGGATGCTGTTCAGGGTGTGGGCAAGACCTGAGCCCATCTGCCCACAGCCCACAATGCCAACCGCCACGGGGTTGCCCTCCGCAGCTCGCTGCCGCAGTTTTGCTACCAGCTCCATTTCATCTCCCTCTCATTCTTGCTTGTTGCTTCTCATTCGCACCAATCGCCGGTTTGGTGGCCCCGGACTCCGCCCTTGCAACCAGAGACCCTGCAGTCATTGCATCAGTGACCAGTACTGTGAGGTAGCGACCCGCCATGGCGCCCTCAATTGCGGCAAGCTTCTCAGAACCACCGGCAACCCCGACGCGCCTGGGCCAGCAACCGGGAGACACGTATGCGAGAGATGCCGAACCGTTCGGCAATCTCCGCCTGCGTTAGACCCTGCTCGTAGTATGCGTGAGCGATTTTATACATGAGCCGACGAAGATCGGTTTCTTCGCGATCCATCTGTTCGCACTTGATCAGATGCTCGGACTTACTCTATGCTGCTCTCTGCAGTTCGTCAACAGGAGGATATGATGGGTAGCAGTTCTAAATATGCCCTTGGAGGTGAGATAGGTTCCTCATTTTCCTGCGATCCGTGTGGCATTATAAGGCGGATCGTCGGAATGCCGATGGCCGGGATGCCGTACCACCGCCATCGCGGACACTTGAAAATGCAGACATATATCAAAGTTCAAAGCAGTTCTCATTTTTCCTTCGTCAAAATGAGAACGGCTGTATGATGGGGACCTTTCTGCTTGGAATCGACTATGGAACCGGTGGCGCCAAGGCCGCTGTAATCGATGATCGGGGAACCGACCTGGGCGACGCGTTTGAGGAGTACCCCTTCATCCACGCGAAACCCGGCTGGTCTGAGCATGATGCCAACAACTACTGGGCAGTGGCCTGCAGGATAGTGAGCGAGGCTGTCCGGAAGGCCGGGATCAACCCTAAGGAGATCAAGGGCATCGCCGTCTCATCCGCGCTTCCCTCCATGGTGATGGTGGACAAGCATCACGAACCGATCCACCACGCCTATAATCTCATGGACCGCCGTGCGACCGCGGAGGTCGAGTGGCTCAAGGAACACATAGGAGAGCATCGAATCTTCTCCACCAGCGCCTACCGGGTAGAGGATCATCCCAACCTGGTGAATCTGCTCTGGGAGAAGCGCAACAGGCCCGAGAGCTTCGGTCAGATCTGGAAGGCTCTGACCATTGACGGGTTTATTGCCCTGAAACTCACGGGTGTGGCCGGCGTGAACTACGCCGCGGCGGCGTTTTACGGGGTCGCCTTCAACCTCCGAACCCGCAAGCTGGATACCGACATGATGTCGGAGATAGGTCTTGACCCGGCCGTCATGCCGGACCTCTACGAGTGCACTGACATCGTGGGTCAGGTCACCCCGGAAGCTGCACGAGAAACCGGCCTGGTCCCGGGAATCCCGGTCGCCGCCGGACAGGTCGACTGCAACGCCAGCTGGATAGGGGCCGGCGCCACCGAACCGGGAGATATCCAGAGCAACCTGGGAACTGTGGGTAACTTTGGGGTGGTGTACAACGACATTGAGTTTGCCTTCAGCGAGATCGGCAAGCAGCTGATGAACTTCCCCTACACCACCAAGGACACCTTTGTCACCGCTCCCACTACACTCACAGGCGGGCAGACCATCCGCTACGTCCGTGACACCTTCAGCGATGCCGAGCGGGCCGTGGAGCAGAGCTCCGGAGTCTCTGCCTATGACCTGCTCAACTATCAGGCAGAGAAGGCCCCCCCCGGCTCGGACGGGCTCATCGCGCTGCCGTACCTCATGGGGGAGCGGTCACCACTCTGGGATGTCAATGCCCGGGGCACCATCTTCGGCCTCTCCCTGAACCATACCAAGGGTCACCTGGTGCGGGCCCTCATGGAGGGTGTCGCCTACGCCATGTACCACAATTTCACTCTCGTCCAGGAGGCAGGTCTGAAGATCAACCTTCCCCTCATCCTGAATGAGGGAGGCGCAGTGAGCAAACTGTGGCGGAGCATCATCACCGATGTGTTCGGAGTCGAGACAGCAATGGTGAAGCGGCGTACAGGCGCGCCCTTTGGCGATGCCGTGCTTGCCGGGGTAGCCACGGGCGTATTCAAAGACTTCTCTATCACCAAGGTCTGGGCCGAGTACGTCGATCACATGGAGCCGGACAGCGCGAACCATCAGCTCTACCAGGAGTACTTCAGTCTCTACAAAAAACTGTACCTGGATCTCAAAGATGATTATGCGGCGCTGGCGGCGTTGCGTCTCAAGGGGACGGCCTCCGGAGCGTAGAGGCCGCCCGCCCGGTACGGCGCAGAGCGAGCGACGATCGTGAGACCCGAGACGCAGAACAAGGAGCGAGCATGAGCATACCTACTAGCATGAAGGCGTTTGTCCTCCGCGACGTGATGACGTGGTCCGTGGACGATGTTCCGGTACCCGCCGTGCCCGAGGGCGGCATGCTGGTCAAGGTGCTTGCCTGCGGTCTCTGCGGCAGCGATCTTCGAACCATCCGAAGCGGACACAGGAATGTGAGGCTGCCCTGGATTCTGGGCCACGAGATCTGTGGTGAGGTCGCAGTCCTGGGGGGCGGGTTCTCGGGACAGTGGAAGGTGGGGCAGCGACTTTCCATTGGACCCAACGTGTACGACCCCAACGACCCATACAGTGTTGAGGGGCGACACGAGCTCTCTGCAAACGTGCGCGAGATTGCCCAGCATTGGCCAGGGGCTATTGCCGAGTACGTGGCAATCCCAAGAGAGAGCGTCGTAATGGGCAACATACTGCCCTGCCCCGAGGGACTCGAGAGCGCCTACGCGGCCATTGTGGAACCTGGCGCGTCGGTGATGCACGCCCACGAGCGGGCCAGGACAACCATCGACGACACCGTGCTCATCATGGGCTCCGGTCCCATCGGCTGTCTGCACGTGGCAATCGCCAGGGCCCGCGGCGCAGACAAGATCTTCATGAGTGACATCGTGCAGGAGCGACTGGAGCTTGCAGAGGTGTTTGAGCCGGAGGCGATGATCAACGCCTCCACTGAAGACGTTGCAGCACGGGTTGCCGATCTCACGGACGGTAAGGGGCCCACGCTGGTGATTACCGCAAACCCATCGCCACAGGCCCCCGTGGATGCCGTCAAGATAGTTGCCAAGGGCGGCAGGGTGGTCCTGTTCGGTGGGTTGCCCCAGGGCATTTCGGCTCCCGGCGTAGACTTGAATACAGTTCACTACCAAAACATCGATCTCATCGGCCTCAGTGGATTTGCCTCGCGTCACTTCCGTATGTCGCTGCAGATGCTGGCCGGCGGGCGGATACCCGGGCACAAGCTCGTAACCCACGTTCTGCCCCTGAACAGGGTGGATGAGGGCGTCAATGCCGCGCTCGAGGGGCGGGCACTGAAGGTGGTGTTCACACCATAGCAGCCGCGTTCCGTCTCCAGGGTTTCAATAGCGACCGGTGCAGCCGCGTTCCGTCTCCGGGGTTTCAATAGCGACGGGTGCACGGCCTTTGGCGTGCCGCCAGGAGGCGTCGCCTGCAGCCGCCCGCTTGCCCGCCGATCAGTTTGATTCTTCTTCGCGGTAGAGGCTATAATCTACGGAACTAAGGTACGATAGAACCTGATATACCTGATGCGAACGGGAGACAGCAATGACAGGTGTGCGTTTTACAGGCAACAAAGGACTCTATTTAGGTGAATTCGACGATCCGCGACCGGCAGGCGGCGAGGTCGTGATCCGCGTGAAATCTTCAGCCATTTGCGGAACCGATCGCGAAGCCTGGGAAGACGAGGGAGCAGACATTATTTCCGGTCACGAGACGGCGGGAGAAGTGGCCGAGGTGGACCAACCGAGCTGGATCAAGGTCGGCGATCGCGTGGCGGTCAACTGCCACGTCACTTGCAGGCACTGCGAGCACTGCCTCAACGGAGACCTGTATTTCTGTTCGGAACTGACCACCATTGGCTTCGATCGAAATGGCGGCAACGCCGAGTATCTTCTCCTGCCTGAAGCATGCTGCATGCCGCTTCCATCGGACCTGTCGTACGATGCCGGGGCTCTAATGGTTGATATGCTGGGCACCCCTTTCCGCGGGTTCAAACGCATCCAGGCACTCCCCGGAGACACGATCGCCGTGTTTGGAGCCGGTCCGATTGGCCTGGCGGCGTTGCTGGTTGCCAAGACGTACGGCATGCGAGTCATTACCGTGGAAATGAACGAATACCGCATCGACATGGCCCGCAAGCGGGGGGCGGACGAAATCGTGAATCCCGGAGAGGGTGATGTGGTGGCAGCCATTAAAGAGCTCACCGGCGGCAAGGGTGCCGAAGCCGCCATGGAGTGTGTTGGTCACGAAACGACGATCAATCAAGCCTTGAACAGCCTCAAGCCGCGGGGCAAGCTGGCGCAGATCGGCGTTGCCGACGCCGTAACTATCTCGCCGTGGAAGCAATTCATCCCCTGGGAGCTGACGATGTTCGGTTCCCGCAACTTCAATGTTCGCGAGTACGACCAGATGGTCGAGCTGATCAGGAAGGGGCTGCCCGTGGAGAAGATCATTACCCATCGATTCGCCCTCGAGGACGCAGAAGATGCCTTCGCCGTCTTTGGAAGCGGTCAGTGCGGCAAGGTAATGCTCCAGCCCTGACAGGCAGGAAGAGACGCGGCTGGGCGTCAAGAACGCTGCTCGTCTGCTCTTCCGACTATCAAGACGGCAGCACCGCCTTTTCGAAAGGAAACTGGCATGCGAAGAGTCCGAGTCGCGGCTGTAAGCGCCGGTACGGATCATTTTAAAGACGGCAACCCCGGTCCGGAACGCAATTTCGCCCGGCTCAGAGGCTTTGCACTGCAAAGCCTCGAGCAGAAACCGGATATCATCGTGTTCCCGGAATTCGCCATTCCCGGGAAACCCTACAGCTACGATCGCGACGGCGAGTGGCTCATGAAATCCTCCTGGGAGCCGGTACCAGGCGATGGCAAATACTACAGGGAATACGCGGAGCTCGCCAGAGGCGGCAACTGCTTTGTATGCGGCTGGCTGACCGAACGGGACGGTGAGCTGGCTCACAACACCTCCTTTATCGTCAACCGGCAGGGCGATTTCGTCGGCAAATACAGAAAGGTCCACCCCACCTTCGGCGAAGAGGAGATCTGGAATTGCCGCGCCGGCACGGAACATCCCGTCTTCGACCTGGGGATCATCAAAGTGGGCATACAGATCTGCTGGGACATGCAGTTCCCCGAAGGTTGCCGCATTCTCATGCTGAAGGGCGCTCAACTTATACTCCACCCCACGGTAGTCAACGATCGGCGGGACATCTGTCCCGTCCGATGC
>SDBV01013333.1_pt1 | contig 10468 bp, 7 predicted proteins | sample 2277081 | NCBI WGS metagenome assembly SDBV01 (sample SAMN10402039, study PRJNA504765) | marine sediment metagenome | isolation source: marine sediment core GS10_PC15, 223 cmbsf | place: Arctic Ocean: Southern Knipovich Ridge | collected 2010
ACAAAAGACCTCGCCTCCTACTTCGCAGCCATAGACTCAGGCAATTTCGCAACAAATCTCGGCTGCAAACTTTCAGACGACGACAAAGTCCGGCGCTGGCTGATCCGCCAATTGATGTGCAATTTCTATCTCGACATGAACGAACTCAACGAGCGGTTCGGTGTCGTTTATGATGAATACTTCGCAGACTCCGAAAAGGCGCTGGAGGAATACTATGCTGAGGAATTCCTTGTCCGTGAAGGCGACACCTTGCGTGTACTACCCATCGGCCAGGTGTTTATTCGTAACGTAGCGATGGTTTTTGACGCTTACCTGAAGAAAGCCGAAGGCTTTAAACATTTTTCTCGCACCGTGTAAATTGGAGGCAAGGGGCAGCAGCCGCTTGTCTGTGGAGTGGGAAAGGTTGCGGTAAGAGTCTGGAAGATGTTAATGAGAGAAGAAGTCAAAACAGTCATCATCGGAGGGGGAGTGACCGGCCTCTGCGCTACGTATTACGCGGCGGAAAACTTTGGCCGCGAGAGCGTACTTCTCCTGGAAGCCTCCGACTATGTCGGCGGACAAACCCGCACAGAACGCGCGGACGGTTTTCATTGCGACTGGGGTCCCAACGGTTTCCTCGACAAAGAGCCGCTCACGCTCGACTGGGTAGAGTCGATGGGCATTTCAGACAGCAAAGTGAAATGCAACGAAGCCGCCGCACGCCGTTTCATCATGAAAGATGACAGGCTTCTCGAAGTCTCCGGACCGCCGAAGTTTTTCCTGTCCCCCTTGCTGTCGGTTCGGGGCAGATTGCGGGTGTGTTGCGAACCGTTAATCAAAGCCAAACGAAACGGTGAACCCGAATCCGTCTGGTCTTTCGGCGCGCGCCGCATAGGCAGAGAAGCCGCCGACATGATGGTGTCGCCCATGGTGTCAGGAATATTCGGCGGCGACGCAAAAAGCCTATCGCTCGAACACTGTTTTCCGAGAATGGCGCAAATGGAGGCCGAGTACGGCGGTCTTTTCAAGGCGATGATTGCAAAGCGTTCCAAAGGCGACAAAGTGAGCGCCGCCGGACCATCAGGCACCCTGACAAGTTTCGATGGCGGAATAGGCGTCGTGGCCGAGACCGCGGCCAAGCTTCTGCGCGACAGAACAAGAAACAACACCAAGGCGCTCTCCATCTCCAAACGCGATTCCGGCGGCTACACAGTGAAAACAGACGGGGACCTGACAGTCGATGCTGAATCGGTTATTCTGGCGGTTCCGGCATATGCGGGAGCAGTGATGACGAGCGGCCTGGACTCCGAACTTTCCTCCACGCTCGATTCCATTGAATATGCTAACATGGTCGTGGTGTGTACCGCTTACAGAAAAGAGAAGGTATCGCATTCCCTGGACGGCTTCGGCTTTCTTGTTCCCAGAAACCAGGGCAAGCGCCTTCTTGGATGCCTGTGGACCTCTTCCCTGTTTCCCAAACACACACCCAAAGACCATGTGCTCATTAGGTCCATGTTCGGAGGCTATACCGACCAAAGCGCGATCGAAGTCAACGACACCGAGATACTCGAACAAGTGGCCAAGGAGGTACATCCCCTGTTGGGAATAGACGGCCAGCCGGACTTTGTAAGAATCTTTAGATGGCCGCGAGGAATTCCGCAGTATCTCCTTAACCACGGAGAGGTTCTGGCCTCAATTGAAGCCGCCGAGAAACGCCACAAAGGACTCGCGCTGGCCGGAAACGCCTACAGAGGCGTCAGCTTGAACGATTGCGTGGTATCGGCAAGAAGGGCGGTTGACTTGATTGCCAGCACTGTGTCTCAGGAGAACAAAACATGCCTGTAAGCACTTCCGTACACATAAGCCACTGCTTGAACCTGATAATCTCGACCCAACCCAGGTCCGTGCTGGACGTAGGTTGCGGTTTTGGCCTGTGGGGATTTCTCTGTCGCGAATATCTCGACGTTATGTGCGAGCGAGTGCAGCCGGAACAATGGCAAATAAGAATAGACGGAATCGAGCTTTTCGAACCCTACATTCAAGACCATCAACGAGCGTTGTATTCGTCAATCAAGATCGGCGACATAAGGGAACTTGCACCGAACATCGACAACTACGATCTAATCATCGCCGGAGATGTGATCGAGCATTTGGAGAAGTCTGAAGGCGAACGGGTCATTTCCCAACTTTATGAAAAGGCCGAAAGGGCGCTCATAGTTGGTATTCCTTTGGGAGACGGCTGGGACCATCCCGAGGCACACGGCAATCCCGGTGAACTTCATCGGAGCAAGTGGGAACCAGCGGATTTCCTTCAATACCCCGTCCTGCCTCAGGATTTTGAACTCCCGTGCGGAAAATATGGAGTGTTCTATCTCAAGAAAGAATTCTCCCAGGAGGAAAAAGTCGCCGGCCTGCTGAACGCGGCATCATACAAGGAAGGCAAAGGCGATTCAGATGCGGCACTTAAATTCTTGCTGGAAGCGCGCGCTTTGGAGCCCACCAACAGGGATGCCGCACTTTTTCTTTGCGACGTGCTGATTCGAAAACATGACACTGACGAAGCCCTGAACGTTTTGGAAGAGGCCGTCTCTATGGATGCCGATTTTCATTATGCCAGGTATGCCGCTGCGCGTATTCTGAACCAGTTGAAACGACCGGAACCGGCGAAAGAGCATCTTCAAGAGATCTTGAGCAGCGAAAGTGTCAGCGCGGACACGCGCGCGGACGCAGAAAGTTTATTGAGAAGCATAAATCCCTGATTTATGGGGAATTATTATGGAGGTAATTAATGTCTGCTTCATCCAGGACGGATGACATTGTAGGTTTGTCTGCGGCCATGAATACAGATTCTGATACAAAGACGAACGACAGCGTGACCTGCGCGCCGCTGCCGGGTTCGCGCAAGGTCTTCATCGAGGGTTCCGATCCCTCGATAAGGGTACCGTTGCGGGAAGTAGTGCAATCGCCGACAAAAAAACAACTGGCATGTGGAGTTGTCGAGGAACACCCAAACCCATCCATTCCGCTTTACGATACTTCCGGACCTTACACCGACTCCGAAGGTGGGGCTGTAGATATATCGCATGGTTTGCCTCAGATTAGGAATGGATGGATTTCGGACCGCCAGGACGTTGAGACTGTTTCCGAATGTGAAGTTCCCCAGGGCGCCAAGTTCAGTCGCACGGTATTGCGCGCGAAATCCGGTTCGAGAGTGACGCAGATGCATTATGCGCGCAAAGGCCAGATTACTCCGGAGATGGAGTTTGTCGCCATTCGCGAGAATATGCGTCTGGAGTCTACTTTAGACGCACTAAAACGCCAGCATCCAGGCCGGAATTGGGGGGCCGACATCCCTGAATCGATTACGCCGGACTTCGTGCGCGACAAAGTTGCCAGTGGACGCGCCATCATTCCCGCCAACATCAACCATCCTGAAGTGGAACCTATGGCCATAGGCAGAAGTTTCCTCGTCAAGATAAACGCAAACATTGGCAACAGCTCGCTGTCGAGTTCGATTCATGAAGAGGTCGGCAAAATGGTTTGGGCAATTCGCTGGGGGTCGGACACAGTCATGGACCTGTCCACAGGCGAGAACATACACGACACACGCGAATGGATTTTGCGCAACTCCCCAGTGCCCATTGGCACAGTGCCCATTTACGAAGCCCTGAACAAAGTCGAGGGCAATCCTGAAGACCTCACCTGGGAACTTTACCGCGAAACCCTAATCGAGCAAGCACAGCAGGGCGTGGATTATATGACCATTCATGCCGGTGTTTTGAAAGATTTCGTGCCGATGGCGGACGAACGCCTGGCGGGAATTGTAAGCCGCGGCGGCGCAATCCTGGCGACTTGGTGCCGCGCCAGAAACGAAGAGAATTTTCTATACTCGCATTGGGACGAGATTTGCGAAATAATGGCCGCTTATGATGTGGCTTTTTCGATAGGCGACGGTTTACGGCCGGGCTGTTTGGCCGATGCTAATGACGAGGCACAGTTCGCCGAACTCAAAGTGCAGGGCGACCTGACAAAACGCGCTTGGGAGTACGATGTTCAGGTGATGAATGAGGGCCCTGGGCACGTGCCTATGCACATGATCAAGGAAAACGTAGAGAAGCAGGTGGAGTGGTGCGATGCGGCCCCGTTCTATACGCTTGGACCTCTTCCCTGCGACGTGGCTCTGGGTTATGACCACGTCAACTCCGCCATTGGCGCTTCCATGATTGGTTGGTACGGCGCTTCGATGCTGTGTTACGTGACGCCCAAGGAGCACTTGGGATTACCGGACAGAAACGACGTGCGCGAAGGTGTAATTGTGCATAAACTTGCCGCCCACGCGGCGGACTTGGCCAAAGGGCATCCCGGCTCCCAGGTACGCGATAACGCGATCAGTTTGGCGCGCTACGAGTTCAGATGGGAAGACCAGTTTAACTTGAGTTTAGATCCGGAACGTGCTCGTGAGTTGCATGATGCCACGCTCCCGGATTCGGATGACAAGTCCGCACATTACTGTTCGATGTGCGGCCCAAAATTCTGTGCTGTGGAGATTCACAAGAAGGGAATGGAGGAAAGCGGTGAAAATCCAGATGCAAACTGAGCGTTTTTAGTCTCACTATTTTCTTTGTAGAACCCGTAATGCCTTAGGCAAAAACGATGGTCGCTAAAATGAACAAACTAAGCGTACTAATAGTCGATGATGTTCCGGCCAACCTCCTGCTTTTTAAGAGGCAACTGAACTCTTTTGATCTAAATATTCTTGAAGCATCTTCCGGCGAGGAGGCGTTGAGCCTTCTTGAGCAGTATGATGACATAGCTTTGATCCTGATGGATCTGCAGATGCCTGAAATGGACGGATTTAAGCTTGTGAAGAGAATTAGAGCCTCTGATAAAAGCAAAGACATTCCAATGATATTCATCACTGGTACTGGAGACGATGCCGAACAGATCGCCAAAGGCCACGAGGTGGGCACGGTTGATTTTATGATGAAGCCTCTCTACAAGGACATTTTGGAGAGCGAAGTGCGGGTCTTTTGCGATCTCTGTCAAAAAGGCACCTTGATTCAAGAGCAACTTAAAGAGATTCAGCAGCAAAAGCACAAACTCGAAAACGAAATCCATAAGAGACAATTGGCTTCTGAAGCCTTGGTCGAAAGCGAAATGCGCTATCGCGCCCTCGTCGAGTTATCGCCAAATGCTGTGGCGGTTCAAGTTGGGGACAAGATTACTTATATGAACGCAACTTTCCTAAGGTTGTTGGGGGTTCCTGGCATCTCCAAACTCGACGCATCATCCATATCTGCTTTTCTTCATCCGGATTGCCGCGAGCAAGTCGAGGTTTGCCTGACGCAAATTCAAAGGCAAGGCGGATCGGCTGAACCAGTCGAGGCAAGGCTTGTGCGACAGGATGGTGAAGTTTCGCATGTTGTCATACGTGCCTCATGCATTCTTTACGAGGGCGAGGTCGGAGCTTTGGTGACGCTTCAGGACATAACGGAATGTAAGTTGTTGGAGGAAGAACTGCGCACTCTTTCTTTTCGCGACGCTTTGACGGGTTTACCAAACCGCCGTATGTTCGACAATCAGTTGAACCGGGAATGGGAGTGCGCCAGGCGCGAAGCCAGGCCGCTGGCAGTTATTTTGGCCGACATCGATATGTTCAAGTCGTATAACGACAATTACGGCCATACCGAGGGAGACGAATGCTTAAGAAGAATGGCGCTTCCGTTGACGTCGGCTGTACGCCGGCCGGGAGATTTTGTTGCGCGTTACGGAGGCGAGGAGTTTGTGGCCATTTTGTCCGAAACTGATGCGGACGGCGCCGTAAATATTGCCGAACGGATGCGCGCGGCTGTCGAAACGGCAGCCATAGAGCACGCGTATTCAAAAGTGGCTGAGGTGGTAACGGTGAGCGTTGGGGTGGCTTCTCTGGTTCCCACGGCTGACATGCAGCACAGTAACATTGTCGAGGCGGCGGACCAGGCGCTTTATGAGGCAAAGAAAATGGGTAGGAACCAAGTCCGGCTATCAAGTAATACCTAGAGCGATTCGCCTATTCTTCGACCTTAATGCGCAGGTCTAGAATTTCGCCCGGTATAAAGACGTCAGCCTTCAGGGGCGTAACCAGCAGCGGCAGTCCCCTTCTGGTCATCAGGGAGTTTCCTTTGAGCGCCAAAGGATATTCCTCGATTGTCGAGCCGACCTTAACCACTTTCGCCTGCGCAATCTGAGTCGGATAGCCTCTGGAATGTATTTCGACTTCAGTATCGACCTTGATCTTTCTGGCGCTGCTCTGGTCAACATAGGCAAGTATTCTCTGGGATGACGTGTCCGAAATCAACATGACGGGATCCCCAGACAGCACGGTTTCACCTGTTCTGTGGAACAATGTAGATACCTGGCCTGACATAGGCGCCTTTAGTGTCAACATAATGCTTCGGTTCTTGATCTCCTCAATCCGCTTGTGCTGGACCGTCAGCGCTTCTGAAAAGGGTGCAAGAAAGTTGTTAGCAGCCACCGCCACGCCGAGCGTCTCTGCCTCGGCCCTTCTTGCTTTGGCTGTATCAATGTTCACACGTGCAAGCCTTATGGCCGCTTCGTTCTCTTCAATCTGTGTTTTAAGGGCATCATGGAGCAGACGGGTTTCGTCGTATACCGACTCGTCATCAATCATCTCGGCAGTCAGACTTTTCTGTCTGGCAACTCGAAGTTCGAGGCGTTGCAGCGTGACTCGATCCGTTTCCTGGCTTATCAACCTGTCCAGATGTTCGAGGCGGGCTTCTTCCTCGTCAAGCGCCAGGCGTCGCATATCAATCATGGCATCCCGGTTGCTGTTAGCAAGTTCCAGGTCGATTCTTGCCGATTCGGCTTGTAACTCAGCATCTAGCCTGCCCAGTTCGGCCTCTGCCACCATCAACTCAGACTTCACCAATGTGTCGTCCATGAGCGCGACAACGTCGCCGGAGTGTACAAGATCCAGCACATCGACGCTCATCCCGTGGATTGTCCCGTCGATGAGAGGCGCAACAACCACATTGCGCACCTCGACTATTCCTACAGCGTCTATGTATTGGGCCTGGCGTTTTGCCAGTACAACGCAGGCGGCCACGGCCAAGGACCAAACCATGATCGGCAAAAACTGTTGGCGCCATAATCGGAAGCGTCTGCCAATTGATGTTTGCACTATTCTGCCTGCAGGTGGGTTCATACTTCAGCCTGCTCTTCGTGTAGGACAAATGTCACGTGGGATATTCCTTCCAAGTGTCTAAGCTCGTCTACAAGTGCGTCCGAATGCGCCGGGTCCCTCATTGTCAACTGGTAAGCGAGTTCCCCAAGTCCTGTTTCCTGGAAGCGTTGGGAAACCAAGTGGGACGAACGGCAAAACCTGTTCAAAACGTTTGCAAGTGCCTGCTGTTCCGTCTTGCCGGTTTCCAACTGGAAACGCACAAAGCCGTCGCCGGTGCGTCTGCTTCCAAAGTGCGCCCAGTGAAGGTATATTAAAACCGTGCAGAATACGACAGTGCCCAGTATCGCGAGCTGATAATTTGCCGTACCTGTGGCCATTCCCGTTACCAATGCGAAGAAAATAAAGGCCGTGTCACGTGTGTCCTTAAGAACGTTTCTGAATCGAATGACCGCCAAGGCCCCAATCATGCCGAAAGCCATCACGAGGTTGTTGCCGTTGTTACCTATGACCATCATCGCAAGCGAGATTATTATCGTTAGCAGGATGATAGACTGCACGAATGCGCGCGAATATGACAGTCCTGCGTGCGTGTATCCGTATGCCCACGCGGCGGTCTGTCCGAGTATAAAAGAAAGAAGAAGGCCTAAAACCGCTTGATCCGTACGTATTCCCCCCAACGGCGAAGAACCTATGCTAAGTACGTCGTTTAGAAATTCCATTGTTCCATTGTCCCTCTAGTTGCGCTCGTCCGTGAACCGATAGGCTGGGAATCGCGCACTTCTATACCCTCTGTCTTTAATGATCTCACACAGAACACGTATTTGGCAAATGAATCTCGTAACAAGTTGAACCGCCTTATGACTTGTGAGACCCAAAAAGGGAATTGATCGGTAAATTTTATCTCCAGAATTACCGGCAATACGTTCAGTTTTCGCCATGCGTGGCCGTCTTTCCAAATGGAATCTTCGTAGCTAAGGCTGGGCAAACACTCGAGGTGACGGTCAAAAGTTATTCGGACTGGCTCCTCTCTGTCACTCACGTATGCTTCACGATGATAGCGCACAGTCACCCTGGGCGTGGCCGACATCCTTTCCATAAGGTCGCGGAATTTGAGCAAGTTGGATATGGCCTTAACGTTTTCGGGTTTTGCGAGTACGTCGTGGGTCAGGTTGCGCCCTGACAAAACGTCTTCCACGGCCCAACGAGAGACTGCGGCTCTGTATTTCCTTATTACCTGATCTACACGTTGTTTGATTTCAAAGAACACGGGCGAATCTGGAAGGGCGTCATAACCTCTTATTCGCAGTTTGTATCTGTTCTTTTCGCCGTCGCTGGAACTTTGAAACATGCGCAAGTTTGGGCTGTCCAGATAGAGGCTCGTCACATGATATTGGTTCCCATGAATATCCCCGCGTACATGCGGTTCGATGAAATCTTTGATGGCGAGTGCCTGATGCTCGGTTATTATATATTTTGCTTCGAAGCGCTGGGCGACTGCGCGTTCGTCGTGAATTGGGAACCCAGCCACTTTTGGGGACACAGCCACTGTGTCTTGATGTTTGTCGGCGTCTGTCGGCATTGTTTTTCTTTCCACCTATTATGTCCTAAGAACCCGGTGTTGGGTTTGCTGCTTGCCAGTTTGCCACGTCGTTGCCGTAGTCTGCGGCTACTTTCCGTTTGAGTGCCTGGCCGGTTCCGTCGGGGGTTGTTGGCCAGGGTGCGTCGTCATCGTAGTTTACGCGGTCGATTCGGATGTATTGGCGTTCGTTTTGCGTGTTCAGGTCGCCGGGCATGGCTAGCTGTAAACGTTCGCCGCCGTTATCGAGTTTATTGGGGTATGGTCCGAAAACCTGAACGCTGGGTGGTACGCTCGTGTATCGCGCCGCAAAGGCCGCCGGATTCTTGGCCACTATCGCGTATCCATTGGCGGGAATCGTTGTGTTGGCCGGGAACTCGAAGGATATGCCGTCGGTAAATGTCCATGGGTTGCCTTCGAGGTCGTACAGCGAAACCGGGTTGCTGGTGATGTTGAGCAACTCGATAAATTCTTCGTTGGGATCGGTCGCTCCGGGGTTGTACATGATTTCGTTGATGACTATTGGGCCGACTTTTGGATATGCGTTGGCCGCTCCGGGGGTGTTTGCGCTCATAGCCACGAAATTGTACGTACCAGTGCTCTTGAGGTGTCTGCCAAAAGCTATTCCCGTTTCGGCCGCTCCGAAGGCTTCCCGGTCGCTGTAGCCGGTCATATCGCCGCCCAGGCCGGATCTGAGGTAGACAGTCTCGCCGTTTTCGCTCAGTGCGAACTGTGTCGTTGAACCGGGGTCGGCCGCATTGCGGAAGTGATCGTCTTCATTGAACACGATGTAGCCGTTGGCGGGTATTGAGGTCCCAGCGGCGATTTCGTATTTCTTCAGATCAAGCGCGTCGTCGCTCAGGAACCATCCGCCTATGTTTATTGGTGATGCGGTCGTGTTGTGCAGCTCGATCCAGTCCGGATCGACCGCGTGCGAATGCGAGAGAATCTCGTTGATGACAATTGCGCCAGGGTCGGGTACCAGACCCTGGTCGTCCGCGCCAGGCGAGCCGCCTGCGAGCGAACTTGGCCGCCACGAGTCTTTGAGGTCCCACGACAACAGGTTCGGGTTCGCCGGGTCGATTAAGGTGAGGGAGAATCCGTCGCCATCGGTGATGCCGTACCAGCCGTCCTTGTACCTGAAATTCAGTATAGGCGTTCCGGCGGCATCGTCAAGTTGTATGCGCTCTCCCGCGTTCTCCAGGCTGCCGGTGTAAGTGCCGGCGACGTTTATACCGGCACCGTATTCGGCCTCGAAGGTCGGCAGATCTTTTACGACAACGACATATTCGCCAGGGCTCAGCGTCATGCTTGGGAAGGTGAAGTCTATTCCGTTTGAGAACTTGACCAAGCCGATGTTTATTGCTTGTGCGCCGATGTTTTTGACTTCGATGAACTCAGTATTCGGCAGGCCGGGTGTGCTGCCGAAGGGATGGTACATGATCTCGGTGATGCGCAGGTTTTCCGCAACCGGCCCGAGGGCATACGTGGCCTCAGTCAACGCGCTCCATTCCGTGCCGGCCAATGCCCGCGCTTTTACATGCATGCTCTCAGTCAGGGTGATTGGGGTGGTGTATTCCACGGCATTGGCGCCAATACTTCTTTGTCCGCCGGTAAGTTCAGCGGACATAAGGAAATCGCTGTCGGCCAAGCCAGAATTAAGACCGTGTATCGCCAGCAAGTTGTCACCCACTTGCAGGTCGGTGATGAAGCTTGCCAGGTCGAAGGTC
>SDBV01013334.1_pt1 | contig 10468 bp, 4 predicted proteins | sample 2277081 | NCBI WGS metagenome assembly SDBV01 (sample SAMN10402039, study PRJNA504765) | marine sediment metagenome | isolation source: marine sediment core GS10_PC15, 223 cmbsf | place: Arctic Ocean: Southern Knipovich Ridge | collected 2010
GCTGAGTTAAGCGCGCGGAAGACCGCATGGAACTGGAAAACACACTCACTCTGCTGGCCTCCGCGAGCGCATCGGCGCCGCACGTCCCGGCCTACCAGACGTGGACCTGTGCCGCGATCCTCGCCGCCACCCTGATACTGATGGCGGCCGAGAAGGTGCACAAGACCGTCCTCGCGCTACTGGCCGGTGGCATCAGCTTGCTCCTGGGCGACCTGTGGGGGTACTTCCCGCAGGCTCCCGGGCACCACCTCCCGCCCTACATCGCGATGATCGAGTGGGAGGTCATCGGCATCGTCATCGGGGCGACCGTGTTCGTCGAGATCGCGGCCCGCAGCGGCGTGTTTACCTGGGTCAGCATCAAGATACTCAAGGCCAGCCGCGGCGACCCGTTCCTGCTGCTGGTCCATTTCTCCATCCTCACGGCGATCTTCAGCGCGTTCCTCGACAACATCACCGCGATGATCATCATCGGCTCGCTGACGATCGTCGCCTGCCGCAAGCTGGAGTTTGACCCGACGCCGTTTCTGCTTACAGAAGGCATCATGACCAACGTCGGCGGGCTGCTGACGCTGATCAGTTCCATCCCGAACATTATCGTGGGCAAAGCGGCCGATATCGGTTACCTCGATTTCGTGGTCGTCGCCGGGCCGTACACCGTCGTGGCCACGATCGCGACGCTCATGGTGGCGCGGGTCTGCTTCGGCCAGGCCGTCCGCCCGCTGCGCGCGGCGGAGGACAAGCGGCGCAACCTCGAGCTCGTGCTGGCGTTCGACGAGTGGGAGACGGTCAAGGACCGGCGTTTCTTCTACACGTCGATCGTGGCGGTGATCCTCGTCATCCTCGGCTTCGCTTTTCGCTCGCAGATTCCGATCCTCAAGAATTTCGGGATCGAGTTCGTGGCGATGGGGGCGGCCGTGATCATGCTCCTGCTGCACGCCAAGGACGTGGAGGAGGATTTTGACCACGTCGAATGGTCGCTCGTGTTCTTCTTCGTCGGCTTGTTCACCCTGATCGGCGTGCTGGAGCGGGCCGAAGTGCTGCACGCCATCGGGGTGTTGCTGGAGAGGCTGACGGCGGTCACCGGCGACGTCGGGTTGATGTGGTTCACGGCCATCTTCTCTGCGGTCACGGACAACATCCCGCTGGCCGCGATGCTGGGCAAGATCTTCGGCCCGACGCCGGAGATCGCCGCCGAAGTGCCGCGTGTGCAATGGTGGGCCATCGTCTTCGGGGCGAACCTGGGCGGCAACATCACGCCGATCGGCTCGGCCAGCACGGTCGTCGCCGTCACGATCATGAAGAAGAACGGGCTGAAGATCACCTTCCTTCAGTTCGTGAAGCTCGGCGCCATCTTCGCCGCGGTGCAACTCATCCTGGCCAGCGGATACTTGCTGATCCTGCGCGCGATTCTCTGAACGATACTCGCCACCCGTCATTCCGAGCGCAGCGAGGAATCTGGCCGCGGGCGCTGGCCGGGTTCGCTATAGCAGCCAGATCCCTCAGTCGCCGAGGCTCCTTCGGAATGACCGCTGCTAACGCCTGAACTGTCACCTCGCGACAACAATCGACAAGGCACCATTTGGGCGGTCGACGGCGGCTGAGTACAATCACGGGTTCCGTATCGCATCCACTGTCGATGATGAGCTGCGCCCGGGACCGTGCGTCTTCCGGACGAGAGAGAAAGGATTGCAGACGATGTCCAAACCACTCCCGCGGATCGCCGTTATCCTGGCTGTTGCCGCCGTTTGCGCCGGGGCCAGGGCCGAAAGCCACCTGATGCGCGTCGCCGACGTGCACGAGGACCAGATCGTATTCACCTATGAGAACGACCTCTGGCTCGTATCGACCGATGGGGGCCTGGCCCGCCGCCTGACGAACGATCCCGGTGCCGAGGTGTGGGCCAAGTTCTCCCCCGACGGAAAGTGGCTCGCGTTCACCGGCCAGTACGACGGCGGCGCGGACGTCTACGTCATGGACGCCCGCGGCGGCGTGCCGCAACGGCTGACGTACCACCCCGGCTCTGATCGCGTGCTCGGTTGGTGGCCCGATGGGAAGTCCGTCTTCTTCCGCTCCCGTCGCGAGTACCCCTATCGCGGCGAAGCGGTGTACCGCGCCCATCTCGACGGCGGCATGCCCGAGAAGCTCCCCGTCGACCGGGCCGGTCTGGCCGCCATCTCGCCGGACGGCAAGATGATCGCGTACAACCGCCAGTCGCGCGAGAGCCGCACCTGGAAACGCCACAAGGGCGGCACCGCCCAGGACATCTGGATGGGCAGCCTCGATAAGCACGACTATCACAAAATCACGGACTGGCCCGGCAGTGACAACTTCCCCATGTGGCACGGCGACGCGATCTACTTCAACTCCGATCGCGAGCACGGCACGCTGAACCTGTACAAATACGACGTCAACTCCGGTGAGGTCACGGCGCTGACCCACTACACGGACTATGACGTCAAGTACCCGTCGATCGGCCCCGGGCACATTGTCTATCAGTGCAACGAGTCGCTGCACCTGCTAGACCTGGCCACGGAGCAGACCCGCCGCGTGCCGGTCGAGATCCCCAGCGATCTGATACACGTTCGCCCGGAGTTCATCAGCATCTCCCCCACGACCGGTTCTTTCAGCCTGTCGCCCAGTGGTGTGCGGATGTTGCTCGAAGCGCGCGGCGAGATCCTCAATCTTCCGGTCGAAGATGGCGAGCCCATCAACCTGACCCGGACCTCCGCCTCCCGCGAGAAGAACGCCGCCTGGTCACCGGACGGCCGCTGGATCGCCTTCCTTTCCGACCGGACCGGCGAGGAGGAGGTGTACCTGATCGACCAGCACGGCGAGGAGGAGTGGAAGCAGCTCACGACCGGCGGTCTGGGCTTCCGCATGCAGCTCGTCTGGTCGCCGGACAGCAAGCACCTGGTGTTTTCCGACAAGTTCATGCGGCTCAACGTCGTGGATGCGGAGACGGGCGAGATCCTCGTCGCGGACCAGGCGGACTATGACGACGCCTGGGAACGCTGGGGGATTCAGGATTACGTCTGGTCGCCGGACAGCCAGTGGATCGCCTACACGAAGATGGAGCAGAGCATGTACGAGTCCATCTTCCTGTATTCGATGGCGGAGCAGAAGTCATACCGGCTGACCAGCACGATGACGCAGGACTGGAGTCCGTCCTTCGATCCGGAAGGCCGCTACCTGTACTTTCTTTCGAACCGCACGTTCGCGCCGCTGATGGGCTTTGTGGATCAGAACCACATCTTCCTCGATATGACCCGGCCGTACATCGTGTTGCTCCCGGCCGACGCCGAGGCGCCGTTTGCGCCAGAGGACTCGGCGGAGGAGTATGAGGAAGCCGAAGCGGAAGAGGCCGAGGCAGAGGATGAGGACGAGCCGGCGGCGGAGGAAGAAACCGCCGAGGCCGATGACCAGGAGGAAGAGGAAGAGGAAGACACGCAGATCGACCTGCCGGGCATCGAGCGGCGGCTCGTGGTGGCCAAGGGCGTTTCCGCCGGCAACTACTTCCGCCTGGAGGCCACCGAGAAGGGCTTCTTGTATCTCGAGAAGCCTGAGCATGAGTTCATCAAGTATCAGGTCGTCAACGACGAGACCGGCGGCAAGCTCGACCTCTATCACTATGACCTCGAAAAAGCCGAGACCGAGAAGATCCTCGACGGCATCGCCAACTACCACCTGTCGGCCGACCTCGAGAAAACAGTCTATCGCGCCGGCAGCAAGTACGGCGTCGTGGACACCGGCTCCGAGGCCAGCGTCGGCGACGGCCAGGTCGATTACAGCGACGTCCGCATCAAGCTGACCCGCGCCGCGGAGTTCCTGCAAATCTTCAACGAGGCCTGGCGCATTCAGCGCGACTGGTTCTACGATCCGAACATGCACGGCGTCGACTGGCCGGCGATCGGTGAAAAGTACCGCGAGTTCGTGCCGTGCTGCGGAAATCGCAGCGATCTGAACTACCTGATCGGCGAGATGATCGGTGAGCTGAACATCGGCCACACCTACGTCCACGGCGGCGACATCGAGAGCGGCGCCAAGCGTGTTTCCGTCGGATACCTGGGGGCCGAGTTCACGGCCGAGCCCGGCGTCAAGTACTACCGCATCGAGCACATCATTCCGAACACGCCCGGTGATCCGAGCGAACGGTCCCCGCTCGATGAGCCCGGCTGCCCCGTTGAGGAAGGCGACTACCTGATCGCGATCGACGGCGAAGAGATCACCACCGCGGACAACATCTACGAGTTCCTGCAAAACAAGCGGAATCGAACTATCACGCTCACATACAACGATGAGCCGACCGCCGACGACGCGGAGAAGTTCCGCCTGAAGACCATCGGCAGCGAGTACGCCATCCGCTATCGCGAGTGGGTCGAGCACAATCGGGCCCATGTGGAGAGAATGACCGATGGCCGCGTCGGCTATGTGCACATCCCCGACATGGGCCAGAACGGCCTGCGCGAGTTCGCCAAATACTGGTACCCGCAGTACAGCAAGGAGGCCTTCGTCGTGGACGTGCGCTATAACGGCGGCGGCTTCACGGGTGACATGGTCATCGATCGGCTGGAGCGCGAGGTCTGGGCCATGAGCCAGCCGCGCGAGGGCCAGGTCTGGCGCGATCCCGAACGCGGCTTCGTTGGGCCCTGGGTCCTACTCATCAACGAGGACACGGGCTCCAATGGCGAGATGGTTGCCGAGGCGATCAAGAGGCGAAACCTCGCGCCGGTCATCGGCATGCGGACGTGGGGCGGGTCCATCGGCTACGAGGCCCACCAGCCGCTCTCCGACGGCGGTACCGTCACGCCGCCGCAGTTCGGACTCTATGGCCTCGACGGCGAGTGGCTCATCGAAGGTGTGGGCGTGGTTCCGGATATGGAAGTGCAGAACATGCCGGGCGACGTGTTGCGCGGTAAGGACGACCAACTCGACGCGGGCATCGAGTATGTGATGCAGCAACTGCGCGAGTATCCGCCCCAACTGCCCGAAACACCGCCGTATCCGGACAAGAGCAAGAAGGTGCATTAGCGCGCCCGGTCGGAACCGCGACGTCATTCCGAAGGAGCGTAGCGCGCGACGTCATTCCGAAGGAGCGCAGCGCGCGACGTCATTCCGAAGGAGCCTAGCGACTGAGGAATCTGGGTCAGCAGCGCGACTGACCCAGATTCCTCGCCGCGCCCGGAATGACGCGTTCAGGGCCCTTTCTCAACAAATCCTCAGCGCTCACCCCCACCCTCGCGGAAGCGCGCCAACGCCTTTTCCAGCGCATCCATACCGGGGCCACCCCTTTCGCGGCTGAGCTCGATAGCCTTCTCTTCCAGTTCGACGGCCCGGGCCGTGTCGCCCGCCTCGAACTCCGCCAGCGCCAGCGTATCGACGTAGGCCCAGTTCGACTCACCGGTCAGTTCGTTCGACCGGCGGGCAAAACGCAGCGCCATATCGTTGTATTCCTGTCCGTACTGATCCTCCGTGAGCAGCGCCCAGGCGAAGTCGTTAAGAGACGTGGCGCTGTCCTTCAGGGCCGCGAACAACTCCTCGGCCAGCCGTGCTGCCGCGTCGCGGTCCTTCACTTGCACGGCCAGGATGTTGAACTTGGAGCGCAGAGCCTCCAGATCGCCCGGTGCGGCGCTGAGTTGCTCGTCGACCAGACGGAGCGCTTCGTGCCAGTTCTTGCCGCGCAGGGCCTGCTTGATTTCACCCTGCAAACGGGCCCGCCGGTGTTGCTCGGTCAGCATCTGGTTCACGAGTCCGCTCACGTCGGGTACCCCACTCACGGCCGTCGCCAGCCGCAGCGTCCGGTCGGAGTGGTCCACCTTCACGAGCGCCGTCGTGTCCTTCAGCAGCGCCAAGACGGGGTCCATTTCCGCCACGTCCGCCGCGGACATGAACGGTCGGGCCACTGCGGCGCAGCGGGCGGGATGGACCACGACGGCGAACGTCGTGCTTGCGTCGAGCTGGGACAACGGGTAGGCGAAAGCGTCGTCGGCCAGGATCGAGTGGCCCTCGCGTTTGGCCGCGATGCAGCGCTCGAGCGCCGCCGTCGTGGTCGCGATCATCAGGTCGTGGCCATCGGCCGCCACGTGCACCGTCACGCCACCCGCTTCAAAATGGTAGCTGCGGACCGGCACGCCGGCGATCTCGCGGGTCTTGCCATCCATGGTCGGAGCGCCGGCGGCCACGCTCGCGATGCCGAGGAACTGATTCCATATCGCCAGCGACTGGCTGGGGTCGTTGACCGTGATGACCGCTACGACATCCGGAATCGGCATGCCGGCGGGCCGCGGAACTCCCGGAGTCGGCGGTAGCACGCAGATGGCGATGCCGTTGATGTTGGCGAACAGCTCCCGGCCCAAATCCAGCGCCGTCACGATCGGCTGTTGGCTGCCCTCCGCCGCCAAGGTTTGCGCGTAGTCCGCGGGTGCCTCATTCATCGCCAGGGCCAGGAAGCCCGCGGCCCCGGCCGGCACGCAGCGCAGCGTCTGAGGATCCAGTGCCGGGCGGCGGAAGAAGTTGTAGACCAGATTCCGGTGTCCCTCATCCAGCCGCAGCGTCAGCTCCAGCACCAGACCCTGGTCGCTGATGTCGAAGCGTCCCGCGAGCGACTGGAAGCTGGACGGGTCCAGCAGCGCCCGAGCCAGGGCCACTTCGCGACTCTGCGACGCCGACCCCATCATCATGTCGATCAGCGGCATGAGCGGCTTGGGGTTCACGCAGAAGAACAACATGGCCTCATTGCGTTCTCTCAAGATCGGCGCCAGGTCGGCGTTTTCCGCGAGCGACTCGGCATGCGGGTCCCGCATGCGCTCGAGCACGCCCTGGATTTCCATCCGGCTCGATCCCGCCACGACCAGCCGCTTGGTGAGCGTGACGTGGAACTGCTCAATCTGATATGTCGGGTAACCGCCGATCGGTTCCACGACTAGGGCTGCCGCCGGCAGGGCGGTCTCGATCAGGCCCCGGATCAGCTCCATGTCGCCCGGGTGCAGTATCGCCACTCCCGCCGGCTGCTCCGACGCCGGGTCAAAGCCCGTGACGGCCACGCACAGTCCGCGCATCCCCAGCACGGCGTCAATCAAGGCCGGGCTGATGGCCAGTCTGTTCTGGCCGGGAGTGGGCACGCTCCCGGCATCGGCCAGCAGCCCAAGCTGGTCGATCAGCTTACGCAGCCGCTCGCCCGGCCGGTTGAGCTCCAGGTACGCCAGCGGCTCCGGCGGCATGAGCCGCGTAAAGTCAGCCGTGGCAAGCTCTTCCCGGCAAACGGCCAGACGCGCCTGGGCACTCGCTTGAAGCTCCGGATCCACGTTCCGGGCCTGAGCCACCTGGCCATACAACTCGGCGGCCGCGGCGATGTCGCCGTCCGCGTGCTCCAGGTAGTACGCCTGGTAAAACCGATCTTGCGTCGTCTGACCCTGCCCGGCGGCCACGCCGGCCGCCAAAATCGCCAACGAGACGATGGCCCTTCGCACAAGTTCTTGAACTGGCAACATGGTTCGTTCTCCTGTTTCGCGCGGCACCGACCGCGTACGGCGGGCCGTACCCGCCGATCACGCTCATCCGGGGATTCGTTTGACAGCGCTGGTTATTGCGGCCAAAAGTGTGGAATTGTGTCAGCCAAGCAACGGCGAGAAACCACGGAGGATCACCATGAGAGCCTCGTCCCAGCACCTACCCGCCCTGATCCTTGCCGCCGTGACGTTGGCCTTCTCGGCTCCCGGCCGCGCCGCGCCGGGCGACGTGCGGCACTCCTTCGACGCACCGTGCAAGTATCCCGCCGGCCTGGCCAGCGACGGCACGTACCTATACGTCGTCGACTGGCGTGACGCCCAAATCCACCAGCTCTCGCCCAGCGACGGGAAAGTCCAGCAGACGTTTGCCGCCCCGACTCTGAGGCCGCAGGGGCTTACCTTCGGCAACGGGCGTCTCTTCGTTTCCGACAGCCACAGCGGCTGGGTCTACGTCCTCAATCCCGCCACCGGCATCGTCGAGAACATGTTCCAGGCGCCGGGGCCGCGCGTAACCGGCCTGGCGTTCGCCGATGACGCGCTGTTCCTGCTGGAGCGGAAGTCCCGCCAGATTTACAGGGTTTCGCCCGACGACGGCGCGATCCTGGCGTCTTTCCCGGGGCCGGCCAAGTACAGCACCTGCCTGGCTTTCGACGGTACGTACCTGTGGGTCGCGAATCGGAGCAAGGATGAGCTCTACATGGTCGACCCGGACAGCGGGCTGGTGCTCGGCATCGTTGCCGCGCCGGGGCCGCACGCCGCCGGACTGACGTGGCATGACGGTCACCTTTGGAACGTGGACTTCCAGACCCGGAAGCTGTACCAGATCGTCATCAACGACCAGCAGCCGTACCGCCTGACGGACCCGCGCGAGGCCCGTGTCGAGTACTTGTGGACGCTGTACAATTACGGCCCCGGCGACATCCGCAATGTCACCCTCAACCTCGCTGTGCCACCGACGCTGCCCAGCCAGGAACTGCTGTCCGAGATCGAGTATTCGGTCCCGCCGACGCAAACCGTCGTCGATCGCTGGGGGCAGCACTGCGCCGTGCTCAAAGTCGAACAGGTCGCCGCCGGCACCAAACTGCCGGTGTCGTACAGCGTGAAGGCCAAAGTGTCGGCGATCCGGTACCTGATCCGGCCCGAGGCGGCGGGGACGCTGGCAGACATCCCCGCGGACATCCGCGTGGCCTACACGGCGGACGGACCGCGCTACCGCATCCACACGCCCTACATCCAGGAGACCGTGAAGAAGGTGGTCGGCGACGAGCAGAACCCATACTGGATCGCCCGCAAGATATACAACTTCCTCATCGATCGTCTGGAATACCAGATGGTCGGCGGGTGGGACGTGCCGGAGGTCGTCCTCAAGCGCGGCACGGGGTCGTGCTCGGAATACACCTTCGCGTTCATCGCGCTGTGCCGGGCCGCCGGCCTGCCGGCGCGTTACCAGGGCAGCATTGTCGTCCGTGGCGATGACGCCAGCATCGACGAAGCGTTTCACCGCTGGGCGCAGGTGTACCTGCCCAACTACGGCTGGGTCCCCGTCGACGCCAATCGGGGCGACGCGGAGTCTCCGGCGGACCAGGCCCGCGGCTTCGGCGAGCTGGCGAACAAGTTTCTCATCACGACCCAGGGCGGCGGCGACTCGGAATACCTGGCTTGGAGCTACAACTCGTACGCCACCTACCAGGCCACGGGTTACTGCAAGCTGGAGGAAGAGAACTTCGGCTTTTGGGAGCCACTGACGGCGGAGGAGACGTCTTCCATCGCCAAGGACGCCGACAAAACGGGCGCGTGCCGGCCAGACTGACCCGCCGTGCACAACCATCGCTCGAGCGTTATCATGGCCAACCACCAGGACCGCTCAACCCAGTCCGTCGGCCCCGGCGAGCTTGCTGGTTATTTTTTCCTTTTTGGGAGAACGGATCATGAGACCCATTGCTTTGCTCGGATGTGTCGTGTTGCTGTGCAGCTCTCCGCCGCTGACCTCGGCGGGCGACGCCCGGACAACTCCGGACGGTGTCCTGGAGCTGCTCGCCGCTGAACTCGACTACTCCATGGCCAATCTGGCCATGCCGGATGGCACGCAGCCATACTACCTGGCCTACACCATGACCGGCACGCAAACCGATTCGATCCGAGCTACGCTGGGCGCGCTCGTGCGCGACGACGTTGGCCGGCGGCGGGTGTTGGACGTCGACGTGCGCGTCGGCGACTACGACCTCGACAACACGCACAAGATCCGCGAGGGCGGCTTCGGCTTCGATTTCTCCGACATGCTCTCTCGCCGCACGATGGAACTGAGCCTGGAAGACGATCCAGACGCGATTCACCATGCGCTGTGGCTGGCGACGGACCGGGTCTTCAAGTCCGCCGCCAAGAGATACCAGCGGGTCCTGACCAACCTCAAGACCAAGGTCGCGGAGGAGGATCAGTCCGGGGACTTCACGCGGGAAGAGCCGCAGCGCCACACCGAGCCCACCGTCCACCTGAAGCTGGACCGCCCGGCCTGGATCGAGCGAGTGCGGCGGGTGTCCCGCCTGGCGCGCGAGTACCCGCTGATCTACAGCTCGTCAGTGTCACTGAGCGCGACCGCCCGCAACGAGCACATGGTGACCAGCGAGGGTGTCCGGCTGCAAACAGGTAAGAAGTATCTGCGCGTCACGGTCTTCGCCAACACCAAGGCCGAGGACGGCATGGAGCTCAGTCAGCGGCACATCTTCAGCACCGCCAGCGAGGACGGCCTGCCCGGCGAAGACGAGATCGCGGCCGCTTTCCAGCAGGTGATCGACCAGGTGCTGGCGCTCCGCGAAGCGCCGCTGATCGAGCCCTACATCGGCCCCGCCATCCTGATGAACCGGGCCTCCGGCGTCTTCTTCCACGAGATCTTCGGGCACCGCATCGAGGGCCATCGGCAGAAAGACGTCGACGAGGGCCAGACCTTCGCCAAAAAGATCGGCGAG
>SDBV01013335.1_pt1 | contig 10468 bp, 8 predicted proteins | sample 2277081 | NCBI WGS metagenome assembly SDBV01 (sample SAMN10402039, study PRJNA504765) | marine sediment metagenome | isolation source: marine sediment core GS10_PC15, 223 cmbsf | place: Arctic Ocean: Southern Knipovich Ridge | collected 2010
AAGAACAGAAGCAATTGGCCAGATCGCATCAACCAACATGCCCCACCCTCCCGTCAATGACACAATCCATTTCTGAGCATAAGGGCCCAGAAGCAGTATTAGTCCCGTGATATAGTAGATAGCCCGGGCGATTCGGCCAGCCTTTTCTAGTTTCCTGCCACAAGACATTACAGCGTCCCCCTTTGGGACATATTCTACATCTTGCGGCTTGGTGAGTCAACCCGATAACCATGATTACCATTATGTACGCCACGACGGGGCCTAACTCCTTAGTGCCCCACGACTTACGCTAGTCTTCGTCCCGCCGTGGTATAGGGCTGACACGGCTGATGCCAGCAAGGTAACGCGCGGGCTACTCATCCCTCCTCTTCTTCAGCTTACAGATATCGCCTACCTCGACACCAAGACCAGGGTCCTGGGCGAGGCGAGCCACCTCCACAGGAAGGAGGCCATCAAAGGCCGCATCGTCGAGGTGGCTGAGGTGGCCGTCCGCTCGACCTTGCAGACCTACGTGGACGAGCTCAAGCAGAAGAACGAGGACGGCAAGCTCACGAAGGACGAGGCGAAGGAGGCCTTCCGCAGGTCCTACCAGGCGGCCCTGGGAGTCCTCAAGTCCGAGGGCATCGAGGTCGGGAAGGATCTGCTTTCCGCGACCATCGAGGCCAGCGTGGGCAGCATCAAGGGTGCGGGGAAAAACTCCTCGGGGGGCGAGGCGACGCCGCAGGCGGCGTAGGCAGTCTCGTCCCGAAGCTGCTAACTGCTGCGGCTGAGGCGGCAGGGCTCCCCCTCAAGCCCGGGGTCCTCGTGACCCGGGGCGAGGTGGAGCCCTCCACCGCCTGGGAGTTGTGGGAGTCGGAGGGCAAGTCGTGGCTCGTGCGCGGATGGTCTGTGGATGCAATCACCACAGCCAGCCGTGGCGGCCTCGGCATCGCCAAAGATCTCGTCAAACGCCCGGGCCTCGAGGTCGACCTCGGGGCCTACGTCACGCAGGATTACGAGGGCCTCTTCCAGGGGCGCCTTAACCCTCAGTTGGGGATTGGCCTGAGCGCCAGCTTCTGATCATAGCGCGCCCGCGGCAAACGGAGGCCCCTCTCCCGAAGCGGGGAAGAAAGGAAAGAAAGGGCCTCGTGATCACGCGAGGCCCTCCTGCCACCGCCGCGGCGCTACTTCTCATCGCACAGTTCTGCGATCTCTGCCGCAACGGCAAGCAGAACCAAGATGATCCCTATCCACTTTCTCATCTCTTCTCACCTACTTTCCCGAGGCTTCTCGCGTCCCGGTCCGTCCGGGCCGACGTGGGAGGAACGGCAACTTCCGTGCCATACGAGATGCTCCCGGGAGTGTACAGAATCGTTCTCTCTCTGTCGGTTCACCAGCAACTCCCCTTTGCTGTGCCTAGGCGTGTCTGATAGAATCCGTGAGCAGCGGAGCAGGATCGCTGTGAGTCGAAAGGAAGACGCGCGCCAAAAGGTGAAGACAGCTTCTCGGAACGCACCTTTTGGCGCCACCGGGGCAACAGATGCGGTTGTCCGTGCGCATCGCGGCCCCGGGTGTTGGCATGCGAGTTGCTCCTCACAATAGTTTGGATAGAATGACACTTGGGAGGTAGGAAGTGGCGTCAAGCGTGATTCCAGAACTAGCGCCTGCGCTATTGCGAGGTGACGCAGCCTTGTGGCTCGGCACCGAGTGGAAGACGCCGCGCGGCAGCGAGAGTCGGACATCGCTTTGCTCGCACGCTTGGCTGGGGATTTGGTCCGATGCTGAAGGATCAGAGTTCGCCGATTGCCTGACGTCCCGCAGGCCCGGGACTGTTGACTCGCGCTTGCTTATTGAGGTCCCGGAGAAGATCGAGGACGACCTGGGAGAGCATTACTCGATTGCTGAGATCGTGCCCTACTTCTACCTTCGCGGGAAGGCTGGGTCCGAGACCAGCATGCGTCCCCGGCAGCGGGACCGGTCACGTGATGCGAAGATCGAACAACTGAACCGCTTGGGGCAAGCGGTGTTGTTCGTGTCTGGATGCACCCAGCCTGACGAGCTGCTTGCCACACTGGAGGACATATGCGATCTCGGCCCGAACCTCCGGCTCTTGGCCCTCTTCGACGTACCGCCGAGCACACAGGGCCTGGCCCAAAGACAACTGCCAGAGTTGCAGCTTGCGAAGCTCAGGTTTGTGAACCAGACTCTCGTGTCTTTCTTGACCGAGGTGGAAACTCGCAGGATTGAACTGCCTCCTGGACCTTCTGTGCTGGTCGGAAATACTCCGGTAGACATCAGCGGCTTGGTCCGAACTGAGCCGCCAATTGATCAGGACTTCCTGCTAGTTACGCAGAATGATATCCGGCTACCCGAGGAAGAAGAGAACGTGGCCGAGCTGCTGAAGAAGCTCCTCAGTGGACAGAATCCCCCCTGGAGATCTCTGGCCCACGGCCTAGCCTGGAAGAGGGAAACGGACTATGAGAGGGACGTGCTTGATGCGATGGCTCGGGTCTCCGATGGATCGGCTAGGGTGGCCTGTCTCGACATCCCGACCGAGGCTGGTTCCGGCCTAACGGTGCTGCTGTACCAGATAGCATTCAACACAGCCATGCGGGGCTGCCCGACGATGTTCCACATAGGCGAGACCAGCAGGCTCAACTACCACCGGCTAAGGGCATTCTTGACAGACCTGTATCAAGGGGTTGAGGTCCCACAGCGCCAAGTTCCCGCAGTACTGATCTTCGACGCGCCTTCCGTCGACACTGACCCTCTGGAGACTCTGAAGTCGCTTCCGGGGCGCCTGGCGAAGGATGGCAGGTGCGTTGTGATGATTCGAGGCATCCCGATCAGGGAGGGTACGCAGCCCGACGAAAGTCCTCGGCGCAGATATGGCAAATCGGTGCACCGCAGAACCCTCCCAGCTCTGCGTGCCGGACTCGGTTCTGCCGAGCAGCAGGACCTAGCAGAATGGGCCGAGAGGGCTTTCGACAGGATTGGTGCGACGCTGCCGCCAAGAAACGTTGAGGCAATCCGCGGATGGGATCGTGAGCGAACAGCGGCACCTCTGCTTATTTGCATGTATTTCATCCTCATCGACAGCATGCTAGATGCCGCGCAGCTTGGGAGTCACCTCGTCGGCCGGGTGCGAGCCAAGGTGCCGGTGCAGGATGGGGAGAGGCCGATGGGCACCGGCGAGGATGATGATAGGCCGCTCAGGGGCAAGGATCTGGCGAAAGCGGCCGAGCTTCTCAAACGTTCCTTCCGTCGGGCAGGTGCGTCGTTCGCGGCCCCGCCTCGGGCGGATGAACTGGGGCGGCTGCTGGGTATCCTATCTGTTCTTGGATGCCTGCGTTTGCCAATACGACGAGGTGTGCTTGCCGACCTAGCTGGCGTTGAGCGAGATAGGATCATAGCTGCCATCCTGTGCCTCGAACAGTGCGACATTGTCGGCACTAACCTGCCGCTAGGGGATCCAGCCAAACCGGATGCCGGGCGGCGGCTCGCGCCTATCGCGTTCTATGACTCTCAAGAGACTGTGCGCGTGCGACACCCAGCATATGGTCGGTTGGTGCTGGAGTATCTGAGCAATGAGGGAGGTGCGGCGGATCGGAACGCACTTGGGGTTGGCGACTTCCTTGATGAGGCGGGGATATGCTCAGCTGCTCCTGAGAGAATCCCTAACTTCCCTCTACGACTACTGAAGCCTCTGCTTCAGAAGCTGCGACCGCGAAGTGACCACGTAGAGTTCGCGGATGCTGTGGCACTCACGTATCTGCGTTTGCAGAAGAGAAGCGCCGGGAGATCCGACGACCTGACAAGATTCCAGTGGAACAATTGGCGGCTCCTTCTCGACGCCTTTGACTGGATGAACCCCCAGATAATTCGGGAGAGCCCGTCACTCCTGCACAGCCGTGGGATCACGAGATACAAGACGACGGATTCGATCAGGGATTTGAGCAAGTGCAGGGATGCCTATGATAGCGCGGTTGAGGATCTCGCCCGTGCCCGAGATGGTGCGCGGCAAATTGGTGGCGAACATCCAGGCAACATCATCACTTCCCTTGGACTGCTCTACAAGGGATGGGCGGAGCGCGAGCGCGATGAGAACAACCAAGCCGAATGGAAAGAGTTGAAATGCAAGGCTAAGCAGACCTTGCGTGATGCCCTCCGTGAACGCAGCGACAACCCATTCGCCTCGTTCGGCTTGGCGGAACATCTGGTCGAAGATGTCCATCTGAGACTCAGTGAGGGTTCTCGGGAACACGCTGCCATTGCCAACGATCTCGGCGAGGCGCTGCAACTTCTCAGCGCAAGAGAACCCGAACCCTATTTCGAGGCTCAGTGGAATGAGCTCAAGGCCAAAGCAGTCATGCTCCTTGGTGGGAGCGACGCTCAGGAACTGATCGCGGCACTGAAGAACGATCATGACGAGCTCGGCTATGCGCTGGAAGCTATGAGGCTACTTGACGGGCACATCCCAAGTGCTGCCCACGAGCGCGAAGATGAAGAGCGGATCGGACAAGCCAACGCAGTTCTGCGTGAGGCCCAACTTGACCACGCACTTAGGCAGTGCAGCCTCGCGAATCTGTTGCGGTATGCGCTCTTCAGCACAGACCCGGAGCGGCTAGAAACCCCGGCCTATGCTCAGAGGTTCGAGCTGCTGAGCCAGCTCGTGGGAACGATCTACCTCGACAATCCGGTGTGGCTGTTCGACTATGCCATGCTTGCATTCCAGGTTGGGCACTTTGCGGAGGGGGCCGATGCCTTCGCCAGTCTGCGGAAGGGCAAGAAGTTCCTGGATGTGCCTTTGGAGAAAGCCTGCTACCTTGCCAAGTCACCCGACTCACCTGATCCAATGCCTGTGACGCTCCGCGTGATCTCGGCGTATGAAGCGGACGACATAGGGTGGGGTCGCGTGCAGCATCCCGTTAGGTTCCAAGAAAGAGTCAAGTTCTCGGTACGTGCCTTCAGGAGTCGTGGGAGGGACACGAGAATTGGAGCCGTGCCGAGATGCTTCATCCGTCTGCGTCCTGCCGGTCCCTACGCTGAACCGGAGGCCAGGCACTCATGACGGATCATGTGCGCATCGATAATGATCGATGGGAAAGAATGGGCCTCATCGGGACCGCACCGATCATGCTAGAGGTGCGCGAGCGCATAGAGCGCTTCTCGCCGTCGGGAGCGAATGTTCTCATACTTGGTGAGCGAGGAACGGGGAAAGAACTCGCAGCACGGGCAGTCCATGCGCTATCTTGCCGAAGTGAGAAGCCCTTCGTACCTGTCAACTGCGCTGCCCTGCCGGAGAATCTTCTCGAATCGGAGCTCTTCGGCCATGAGAAAGGCGCGTTCACTAACGCCCATGGGACCCGCATCGGCAGACTCGAGCAGGCTGACGGCGGCACGCTTTTCCTGGACGAGATCGGCAACATGTCGCCTGCGTTCCAGGAGAAGATCTTGCGCGTCGTCGAGTACCAGGAATTCGAGCGAGTAGGTGGCATGAGGACCATCAGAGTCGACGTTCGCATCATCTCCGCCACCAATGCGGAACTCGACGAAGCCACAGATCAGCGGAGATTCAGGTCTGATCTTCTTGATCGGCTGAATGTTCTCATGGTCGAGATGCCACCCCTGCGCGAGAGAGGCGAAGACCTGGCTCTGCTAGCGAGGCATTTCGTCCGAGAGTTTGCCCGCAGAGAAGGTCGAGCGCTGACCGACCTCGAAGATGGAGCCCGTGCGAAGTTGCGAGGGCATAGTTGGCCGGGCAATGTCCGAGAGTTGAGGAACGTAATCGAGCGCGCTGTTGCGCTGATGGACCGAGAATCGAGCGAGGTCCTTCTTCAAGCCGAGCACATCGAAATCCGGCCCGCACGGGGCACCTCGATTTCCTCGGCCGACTCTGCGAAGCTTCCACTTCAATGCGCAGAAGCCATCGCCGACATGACCCTTGATAGTCTGCTCCAAGATCACCTTCCTCTTGAAGGGCTTCTCAGGGGAAGCAAAGAACTGGGCGGCCTTGCCGAGTGTGTGGTGGAGGGCGTCGCAGTGGGTTTTGAACGATATCTTGAGACCGAAGACGGCCGCAGAGCTTTGGGCAATCTCAGTGATCGGCATCTACTTGCGAAAGTCGGAGGCGGTACACGTTCCGCGAACGTCGCCCTCTGGCGTGGGCGACTGCTGGAAGAAGCCAAGGGCGTGTTGCAGCGCGCGAAAGAGAGCCTATGAGCCTGGGACTACATCAACCAAGCGCCAAGTGATCGCCCTCCGCTGCCAGCACGGAGAAGCACGCACTCCTCAAGTGGAAGGTTGAACTCGTAGCTCGTCGGCGCTACCCATTCCGACTGACGGGGGGAGCGTCGCGCAGCGCCATCCCCTCACGGATTCCGTCACGCCGAGCGACTTCACGAGTAAGGCTCTCCGCTCGCTCCGCCGCAAGCTTCGACACACTCGCCAGTTAGCGCGACGAGCTCTTCTCAAGAACAAGCTCACAAACCCCTTGCTGTTTCCATCCCCGCGAGGTATCTGTGTGCGACGATGCTAGTAGAGGATGCGCGAATGGACGAGACGCACGGAATCAGAAGCCAGAAGTTCGGGGTCGAGAGCGACCCGCCCTTGTTTCCGACTCGCTCCTTCGGGCCGATGTGTTTGCCCGTGTAAGCGTAGGCCGCCTTGGTCACCGAGTCCTTCAGGACCTTCGTCGGGATGACCTCCTTCGTCTCGGGTCGGCCCTCGAGGCGCCCGCACTCGTTGTCAACCCGGGCCCCCGCCAGGCGGAGCGCCCTCGCTACTTCCTGGAGCTTGGGAATCTCGTCGTACGTGAGAATGGGCGTGACGATCTCCGCCGAGACCCCGTGGAGCGAGCCGTCGAGGACGGCCTTCCAGACCTTGCCCGTCTCCGGGTCCGTCGCGTGCGTGCCCCGGGCCTCGCCGCCGAGGGCCCCGGCGATGACCCGGGCGGCCTCCGCCAGGCCCAGCCCCTTCGTCTCGATCTCGAACCGGCTCCGCGCCGCGCTCAAGGCGTAGTTGAGAGTCACATCCCCGTTTGAGGGGAGCCCTGAGCATTCTGCTCAGGGCTTCTCTCCGGCATGTCCCTGCTCTCATCCCTTTTCTCTTGCTCCGCCCCAGTGCTCGCCCACAGGTTGTCTCTCTTGACAATTCGAGTACGTTTCGTGTATTCTCGTCGTGTGTTGTGTGCCCTGATTCGCTCGCTTGAAGCACCTTCGGAGGTCTGTCGCGCATGACTGCTCAGGAAGCGTGGGTGGATGCTGAACAGGTTGCAGCCCATTTAGCCGTGCAGAAGCACTCGATCTACCGCTGGACTGAAGAGAAGGACTTCCCCGCCCATCGGGTCGGTCGTCTGCTTCGCTTCAAGCTTTCCGAGGTCGACGAGTGGGTCAGGCAAGGCGGCGGAAAGGAATCCCCGAGCGATGAACCGACTGGGCGAGCTGACTGAAAACCGGAGGAGGCAAAATGCTTGGACTAAAACTTCGTAACGAGTTCCAAGGTCGCCGCCTGAAAGGGACGGCCATTGAACTCACGAACAACAACAACACCGGTGCGACTCAAGTTCCGGCCTCCGATTTTCTAGGGATCACCTATCCCACCGCCGATGTTCTCAAGACCATCGAGGCAGCAGGTCCGGATCAAGGCAGCCCCGTCACGATGAAGGGCGAGCGCGGACAGGGCAAGTCCCACCTGATGGCGGTTCTCTACCATGCGCTCAGTGACAACGGTGCAACCCAGCAGTGGCTCAAGAAATGGTCCGGTATGCTCGGCAACGAGAAGATCGGCAAGCTCCCGCTGCGAAACGGAATGCACGTCATCAGCGAGAGCCTCCACCGTCAGCGTTACCGTTTCCTGTGGGACATGCTCTTCGAGCGCCATCCGCGAGGCGAGTATTGCCAGGGCAAGTGGGAAAGCTCCGGCGACAAGAAGACCGACGTGCCGAGCGATCAGATTGTGCTCGAAATGTTCAAGCACACCCCGACCGCCCTGATCCTCGACGAATTCCAGACTTGGTACGACGGGCTGACGAACACGAAGCAGTACCCCTGGCGAAACTGGGCATTCAACTTCATCCAGATTCTCTCCGAGATCGCCAAGGAGCATCCTGACCTTCTGGTTCTCGTCGTCTCCGTCCGGAACGGGAACACCGATGCATTCCAGCAGGTCCAACGGGTCAACCCGGTCATCATCGATTTCAAGGGCCCGACCGCGAAACAGGACAGGCTGCGCCTCCTCCTCCACCGTCTCTTCGAAAACCGTCTGCAGGTCGCGGACGACAAGGTGGCGGCGTCCATCGAGGCCCACATCGACGAATACATCCGCCTCAGGAACGTGGCGCCCGCCGAACACACCAGAACCCGGGACGAATTTCTCCGGGCATGGCCCTACGCGCCGCACCTCATACAGCTCCTCGAAGACCAGGTTTTGATGGCGACTCATGCGCAGGAAACGCGCGACCTCATCCGCATCCTTGCCGACCTCTACAAGCGTCGCGGGGAAGAATCGCCCATCATTACGGCAGCGGACTTCAGGCTTGAAGACGAGGATAGCGGCATCGCGGCTCTTCTCGATTCGGTCGCCAATCAGCATCACGCGAAACTGCGCGAGAAGGCCATCCGCAACCTTGAAGCGGTGAATGATGCCGTGGCGAACACGGGACAGAAGGTTCCCAATCTCGAAGGCGTCATCGGCGCGCTCTGGCTCCGATCCCTCGCCGAAAGCAATTTGGCGGGCGCAGATCAGGCCACGCTTCAGGTCGATCTCACGAAGGGCAAGCCGCTCGACGACAACGCCTTCCAGGTCGAGCTGGCCGCGATCACAGAGAACAGCTTCAACATCCACGAAGACGGCAACCGCCTGATTTTTCGCGAGGAGGAGAACCCCCAGGCCAAGCTCATCGCCAGCGCCCGCAACGACAAGCTCTTCCAGGAAGGCAATGATATCGACCACCTGGCCAGAGAGGTCCGCTACGTGCTGGCCGGTCCCGAGGACGTGGCCTCGCGATTCCGGGTCGTGGTCCTCCCGCAGTACTGGAGCGCCGACCCCTGGAGCAAGATCGACGAGGCCGACCACCCACAGCACTGGGATGATCGCATTCCGATCCTCGTTCTGCCCGAAACGCCTGACAAGGTGGAGGCGAGGCTGGGCCAGTGGCTGAGGGACAACCTGCAAGCCAACCGCAATGCCGTCCGGTTCCTGCTGCCGAGGGACGGCAGCACCGACATCTTTGCCGACCGCGACCTCGTCGTGCTGGCGCGAGCCGTACACCTGGCCGAGAAGTGGAAGGCCCAGAACCCGGAGTACGCGCGGCTTCAAACGAAATACCAGAAGGAACTGAGGGAGATACTCAAGGTCCGGTTCGACCGCTTCGCGCTGATCTCCAACTGGAACTTCCAGGAGCCGAAGAACTGCCGCTTCTACATCGAGGCCCACAAGGCGGAAGGCTCGAAGATTCCGGACGCGATGGACAAGCACGTCCGCGAGAACCTGTTCATCCCAGAGGATTTTGAGTCGTTGATTCTCGCCGCCGCTCCGAACAACGAGTCGGTCGGGAAGATGATGAAGGAGCTGCGCGAGCCGCGCCCGGGCGGGAAGGACTGCATCCCCTGGTTGGGCGAGACGCTCATCAAGGAACGCATCATCCGCCTGTGCGCCAAGGGCAAGATCGCCATCAACGTGCGCGGCATGGAATACCTCCAGCAGGAGGACGGGGAAACCGAGGAAGGCGCGTGGCGGCGCATGCGCGGCAAATTGGGAACGGGCAAGCACCTCGATGAGACGTATGTGCTGCTTCCCCAAGCCGTCCCCGCGACCGGGGGCGTGACCCCTCCTGCAGTGCCGGGCGGCGGGATTCCGCAGCCCGTGCCACCGGTCCCCGGCGGAGGGGATACGGGTGGCGGCGTTACGCCCGTTCCTCCGGGAGGCGGCATGGGCGACCCGCCCGGTATCTTCGGCGGAACCGCGACGATCAAGCCCTGCTCGGCCCCGGCCACGTCCGCCCTGAATCTCCTGGGCAAGGTTGAATCGTGGGGGATCGGTCCGGGCACCCAGCTTCGCGGGATGAACCTGAAGGTGGAGAAGCTCACTGGAGCTCAGCTTCAGGACCTGCTCAAGAAGCTTCCCGACGGCATGACCTATGAACTCGGACTGGACAAGGAGGAGGCCTGATGGCGCTGTCTCATTCGACACTGCAGGTTCTCCAATCCCGGCCGTCCGCCGAAGCGTGGAAGACCATCTTCGATCTCGCCTGGGACGTCTGCTCCAAACCGATCGCCGACGGGAAGCCGGATGCCGAGATTCCGCACAGGGACCGCGCCGTCGGCGACATCGACCTCTTCCTGGCAACCGCCGGGTGGGACCTTTGGTCGAGCTATGAAAAGGACGTTCCCAGGACATCGGATTCTCTGATCTCCTGGTGGCAGGCGCAAAGTGAGGGATGCGCCGCCCTGATCCTCGATGCCCTTTCGCTGCGCGAGGTCCCCTGGAT
>SDBV01013336.1_pt1 | contig 10467 bp, 7 predicted proteins | sample 2277081 | NCBI WGS metagenome assembly SDBV01 (sample SAMN10402039, study PRJNA504765) | marine sediment metagenome | isolation source: marine sediment core GS10_PC15, 223 cmbsf | place: Arctic Ocean: Southern Knipovich Ridge | collected 2010
AAAAAAGCTCACCGGATGACGCTCGTCCGGTTTGGCGGTCTATTTCTGCGTGAGATTGAAAATATCACCGAGATTGCAGTTCTCATAGTTGATATTATATACTGGTCGATTATCGGTATTGTCGACAGAAAACAATACAGGAAAGGATCATTTACGGAACAGGCCTTCTACATCGGTTCAACTGCCTTACCGATTGTGGGGACAATTTTATTTCTCATCGGGGTTATCCTGGCCCTTCAAAGCGCAGCACAGTTAAGGCAGTTCGGCGTAACAATTTTCGTAGTAAATCTCGTTTCGATCGGGCTGTCACGTGAATTCGCGCCGCTTATGACCGCAATTATTGTCAGCGGACGCAGCGGGTCTGCCATAGCTTCCGAAATTGCGACAATGAAATTTACCGAGGAACTCGACGCCATCAAGACACTGGGGCTAAATCCTATCAGGTTCGTTATCGTGCCGAAATTCTGGGCATTGATATTGTGTATGCCGCTGCTATCTATCCTGGCGCTGTTTATCGGTATCTTCGGCAGTTTTCTTGTGGCGATTACATACATGGGCCTGTCCCCCACGACATTCATGAACCAGCTTCTTATTTCGCTGATGTTCCGTGATATTGTCACCGGGCTTATCAAGGCGGTTTCTTTTGCGATTATCATTGCTATTGTGGGAACTTACTGGTGTCTCTATTTTACTGGTGGCGCACTTGGAGTCGGGCGGGCGACCACATCAGCGGTAGTGACATCTATTTTTATCATTATTGTAATGGATTCGATATGGGGAATATTATTTTATTTTAAGTTTTGAAAAAACACAGACTATAACCTGATATTCCGGCAAGTAAATATGTTTCAACATTTGTATGTTTCATCAGTTTTACCCCCCTTTGATTCCCCCCTATTTAGGGGGGATGCCGAAGGCAGGGGGATTTTGTCTTTGCCAAACATTGATGTATGGAAACCTTTGAATTAATCAAATATGATCTTAAAGCTCTCTCAATACAGCCCCCCATACCCCCCGAAGGGGGCAAAAAACACCAAAACGGCACGATAAGTCCCCCTTCGGGGGATTTAGGGGGCATAGCAGGAAATAAATCAAAGGTTTCGTATGGTATTTAATCGCCTCAGTAATAATAGAGAAACATTTATATAACTAATCCAAGTCAATTTTTATCGTCTAAAGTTTATCAATCAATATTTAGAAAATTACTTTAAAATGCAGACCGAAAACATACTCGAAGTAGAAAATCTCCATACCTGGTATGGACAGCAGCATGTCCTCGACGGCGTCAATTTTACAGTACGTGCCGGCGAGATAATGGTTGTTCTCGGTACTTCCGGATGCGGGAAATCAACGCTGCTCAAGAACATAATCAGACTATATACTCCGAAAATCGGGAATATACGTCTTTTCGGGCAGGAAATGACCGAACTCGAGGAAGAAGAAGTTGAGGGAGTTCTGAAGAATGTGGGTGTAATGTACCAGAACGGCGCACTTCTGAATTCGATGACTGTCGGGGAGAATGTGGCGCTGCCTCTTGAAATGCACACTTCGATGTCAGCGGAAATGCGTCGTGAAGTAGCTGCACTCAAGTTGAGCCAGGTCGGACTTACAAACGCTTATGATAAATATCCCAAGGAACTCTCCGGCGGAATGCAGAAACGTGCCGCGGTAGCGCGAGCTATTGTGATGGATCCGGATATTATTTTCTGCGATGAGCCCTCGGCAGGCCTTGATCCGGTTACAGCCCGAGGTCTGGATAATCTTCTTATCATGCTCAACGAGACACTCGGGATGTCTATTGTGGTGGTAACCCACGAGCTTGAAAGCATAAAACGCATAGCTCATCGAGTTACATACCTGCATCAGGGCCGGGTGCTATACCACGGTACACTTGAAGAGGCTTATGAAGCGGATATTCCACAGCTCCGTGAATTCTTCCTTATCGAAAGCGAATTATAAGCGCAATGTAATATTTTCATATCATTTTATTTTCTTCCATATAGTTGTATTTTTCCATATACTGTTTTCTAATCGACCGTTAAAAATATTCATAATCGTTACGAGGAGCATACGATGGCTTTCCCAAACCTGTTTTCACCAATTAAACTAGGAAATGTTGAAATAAAAAACAGATGCGCCATGGCACCCATGGGAGGCGGATTATACAGTATCGATGAAACCTGGCCCATGAGAAGCATACGATACTATGAAGAACGTGCCATTGGCGGTATGGGGCTTATTATAACACAGTTCACCCGTGTGAACGGGCAAATCGCATCGGTTCCTCTCGTGGGAATATATGATGACCGTTTTATTCCCTCCCACGAGGAGCTTGTGAAACGGGTTCATAAGCACGGCGCCAAAATTTTTCTCCAGATAGCGCTGTCAGGAGGAAAACTGAGCGCGGAAGCGCCCTCGTCGATCTACAGCCCTAATTATGTTGTCAAGCCGAGAGAATTGACGGCGGATGAACTTGACGGTCTTGTGGAGGATTTTATAAAAGCGGCAGGCCGTGCGGTTAAAGCGGGATATGACGGTGTCGAGGTTCATGGCGCTCACAGCTATCTTATCGGACAGATGATGTCGCCCGCTTTGAACCTGAGAACAGACAAGTACGGCGGTTCTTTTGAAAAACGGATGAAATTCCCGTCCGATATTATCAGCGGAATTCACAGCGAATTCAACGATCTTGCGGTTGGTTTCAAAGTCAGCGCCCACGAGGAAATCCCCGGCGGAGTGGATATATCCCTTGCAGGAAAAATATCACAATACATCGAAAAGCTCGGCGTGGTTTACCTTCATGTCGCCTCAACCGCTTCAACAATAGAGGTAATGAGTAAATATCCTTCCGTTCCGCCCATGTATATACCCCGTAATACCCTTATGCCTCTTGCGGAGGAAATAAAAAAAGCCTGTCCGGATTCGGTTGTGATGGCGACCGGTTCAATCACCGTTCCCGAAGAGGCGGAAGAATTCATAGCCGCCGGCAAATGCGATATGTTTGCCTTAGGACGTACCATCCTTGCAGATCCGCACTGGCCGAACAATGCAGTGAACGGCAGAAGGGTTACTCCCTGCATCAGGTGCAATGTTTGTTACCATCAACTCTGGCTCGGCGAGCCGTTATGCTGCGCGGTAAATCCGTATGTAAACCATGAAGCGGAACAGGATCTGCCTGTTCCCTCACGTAAAAAGAAGGTCATGATAGTCGGTGCCGGACCTGCGGGCATACGGTGTGCGCTTACAGCATCAAAAAGGGGGCATGATGTAACATTATACGAGAAAATGCCTTATGTGGGAGGTATGGTGTATCCCGGCAGCAAACCGAAATGTAAAGAGGATTTGATACGCCTGATCGAATGGTACCGGGCGGAACTTGCAGACAGCGATGTCGAGGTAAAACTCGATACCGAGGTGACACCTGAGAAGGTAAGAGCAGCGGCGCCAGATGCGCTTGTCATAGCCATCGGCGCTGAAATGGTAATGCCCGATGTTCCCGGTATTGATAAGCCGCATGTCGCTTCATCGGTCGAGGTGCTCCGTGATGTTTCGAAGTTTTCGGGGAAGATAGCGGTTGTCATCGGCGGAGGTGATGTCGGATGTGAGACTGCCTGCCATCTCGCAGACAATGGATTTGAGGTAACAATTGTGGAGATTCTGCCCCATCTCATGGAGCTTAATATTATGACCAATGTCAAAGTGCAGATGTTCAATCTTTTCGAAGAGAAGAATATCAGGGTTCTTACCGACACAAAACTGGCAGCGGTGACTGATGCAGGTGTTGAAGTAACACTGCCGAATGGCAAGCAGTGGGGACTCGAATCCGACCTTGTTGTAATCGCAACAGGATTTAAAGCGGAGGATGGTGTAACACCATCGGAAGTAATGCAGGTACCTACACTGAAAGGCAGTGCTGCCGCCCTTGCAATGCAGTGTGATGAGGTCCATACCATTGGGGATTGCCATAAACCGGGAGCCATCCGTGAGGCGACAGAGGTCGGTGAACGTATCGGGAGATGGTTGTAAAAGCCAACTTACGATTGACAGTTGTCCATTATAAGGTAAAAGTCACAGGAAAGAAGGCTTTTTAAAGCTGACAGCCGGATGCCGAAGGATTTTTTTATATTAAGGATGATGGAAGAGTGATTTAAGTTTGCCAAAGTTCGGAGAGCAATAAAACGTTAAAATAATAATTAACGTATAGGATTATTTCACACCATCCTTACCCTTTTTCAATTTGTTGTAAATTTCTTCACCGACGCATTCTTTTGCAAGCAGGCACCATTGAATGCATGATTCGATATTGTTATATACCGTGAAGCCGCACTTTCTACACTTCACTTTAATATCGGTTGAAAAAACCTCTACTTCTCCGCCGCATTCCGGACAGTTCTTAATTTTCAGTGTGGGTGTTCTCATATCTGCAGCACCGGGGCATTTATCAAGCATTTTCGCACAAACCTTTCATTTTATTTGTGTTTATTGAAAAAACAAATTATTTTAAAGTTCATTTATTGTTAAACTCTTCTAATTATTAATGGCTTCAAAATAAACACTTATATCATAATATTTTTTATAGTTAATTTCAAGCATTCTTTGTTACATTATGGATGTATGGAATTCTGATTAATTTAAAAGTCCTGTGAAAAAATCTCGGACCTCAGGTTTAAGCTGTCATGGTACATTACAAAGCGCTGATTTACATACCCTTGACAGAAACATAAATCATATTCCATCCCGGGGTGCGTGAAAAAGGACTTTTTCACCGCACTCTTAAATTTACTTAAAAAGGTAATAAAAAGTGCTTGTAATTAAAGAATAAAAATTATACAATATATCCTACACTATACAATGTAATTATATAAGTTTGAAATAATATTTTATTTTAATCATTGTTGGGATAGATATGCTGATAAACCAACAGAAAGGGAAAGACCAATATGCGCTCAGATCTGGAAATTGCCCAGGCTGCTTCATTGAAACCCATTAAAGAAATTGCAGAAAAAATAGGCCTTACAGAAGATGATCTTGAATATTACGGCCGCTATAAAGCAAAAGTAAACCTCGATGTACGGGAAAAATTTAAGGATCGTCCTCAGGCGAAATACATAGATGTGACTGCAATCACTCCGACTCCTCTCGGTGAGGGCAAGTCGGTTACACTCGTTGGCCTGAGCCAGGCGCTTTCAAGGATCGGGAAAAAGGTTTTTACCACAATCCGACAGCCCTCGATGGGGCCGACTTTCGGTATAAAAGGAGGCGCTGCGGGCGGCGGATACTCACAGGTGGTGCCAATGGAGGACTTCAACCTTCACCTCACCGGTGATATCCATGCGGTTGGTGTTGCCCACAATCTCCTTGCTGCATTCCTGGACAACAGCCTCCAGAAAGGAAATCCGCTCAATATTGATCCTTATTCCATCACTTGGAACCGTGTGGTCGATGTTTCCGACAGGGCTCTACGCAAGATTGTGATAGGGCTTGGCGGCAAGCAGGACGGTGTCCCGCGTGAAAGCGGTTTCGACATAACAGTGTCAAGCGAAATAATGGCAATCCTTGCGCTTACCACAGGGCTCAAGGACCTCCGCAAGAGACTGGGGCGGATAGTAGTGGGATTTGACAAAGACAAGAAACCGGTTACCGCCGAGGATCTCAGGTGTGCCGGCGCCATGACAGTACTCATGAAAGATGCGATCAAGCCGACTCTGATGCAGACACTCGAGAATACACCTGTTCTTGTTCATGCCGGGCCGTTTGCCAATATCGCCCATGGTAATTCTTCTGTTATAGCCGACCAGATAGCTGTAAGACTGGCGGATTATGTGGTTACCGAGAGCGGATTCGGCGCCGATATCGGGGCTGAAAAATTCATGAATATAAAATGCCGTGTAAGCGGATTAAAACCGGATGCTGTCGTTATGGCGGCAACAGTACGGGCGCTTAAGATGCATTCGGGAAAATACAAAGTTATCCCCGGCAAACCGCTTGAAAAGGGCCTGATTACCGAGAATATACCGGACATCGAAGCGGGCGGCTGCAACCTGAAAAAGCAGATCGAAAATATGCGTCATTTCGGTATCCCCGTAGTGGTTGCCGTTAACCGTTTCACAACCGATACCGACAGAGAAGTTGAGGCGGTCCGTAAAATCGCACTCGATGCCGGAGCCGATGCGGCTGTTGTTTCGAATGTCTGGGCGGAGGGCGGCAAAGGCGGCGAGGCTCTTGCGCATGCAGTTGTCGAGGCGGCTGAAAAACCATCCGATTTCAAATTCCTTTATCCCCTCGATATCAGCATCAAGGAGAAGATCGAAAAGATAGCCACAACTTTTTATGGCGCCGATGGTGTGGAATATTCACCCATTGCCAACAGGCAGATAAAGACCTACACCGAGCTCGGTTATGATAACCTTCCGCTCTGCATGGCAAAGACGCACCTGAGTCTCTCCCATGACCCGAAACTCAAGGGTGTGCCGACCGGTTTTATTGTACCTATTCGTGAAGTGCGGGCAAGTATCGGAGCGGGTTTCCTGTACCCTCTTCTCGGCGAGATGCGCACCATGCCTGGGCTTCCGTCGGTTCCCGCGGGCGCACATGTGGATATTGATGATGACGGGAAGATTGTGGGACTGTTTTAGTAATTGTGAATTATGAATTTAAACCTTTGAATTAATCATACATGATCTTAAAGCTCTCTCAATACAGCCTCCCATACCCCCCGAAAGGGGGCAAAAAACACCAAAACGGCACGATAAGTCCTCCTTCGGGGGATTTAGGGGGCATAGCAGGAAATAAATCAAAGGTTTCGAATTATGAAAAAGAAGCATAAGGCACAAAGGCATAAGATTAAAAAAAGAATCGTGATTTTAGTTTATTTGTAATATATTATATTAAAATTATAGATAATATAACTATAGCAATAAAATGAACTTATTATTAATAATATTGATTAACAGGTGTCAATAATTCTTATGCAAGAGTTCATGATATGAAATTCAAAGAAGCTCATGATAGAAGTGAGAAACTCTTCACGCTTCTTCTCGACATAAAAGAGGGACGAAAACCCATATCGGAAAAGCCATCAGATCTGAAAGGTGTGTCATTCTCCGGTAAAGATTTGAGCGGAATGGATTTATCAGGAGTCGATCTTTCAGGTGCGGATCTGACCGAAGCCAACCTGTCGGGAGCCAGACTATTCAGGGCAAACCTCAGCCGCGCGACTCTAATGAGAGCCAATCTTGAAGCCGCCGAACTTTCCTGGGCTGACCTGACAGAAGCTATCCTGGAAGAAGCCAATGCAAAACGTATCGGTTTGGGAATGGCCTGCCTGAAAGGAGCAAAACTTTTTCGCTGTAGTTTTGATGAAAGCACTCTCAGTCTCGCAGATTTTGAGGGGGCGGATCTCCGAAGCGCCATATTACTTAATGCCAGATTACGTGAGACTAAACTCACCGGCGCGGATCTGACAAATGCCGATCTAAGATCTGCAGACCTGTCTTTAAGCCATGTCGATGGATCAACCTTTAATAATGCGGATTTGCGTGAAGCAAGGCTTCGTGCTGTGAGCGGATTTGAGAGCGCGAACTGGATCGGTGTCGATATCCGTGATGTCAATTTTGCAGGTGCATACCGCCTGCGGCGTTTCATTGCAGACCAGAATTATATTAAAGAGTTTCGTTCGGCAAACAAACTGAACGCCATACTCTATTATGTGTGGTTGATTACAAGCGACTGTGGGCGCAGTTTGTTAAGGTGGTGTGTGTGTATTCTTATGCTTGCGTTTTTTTTCGCAGGATTCTATACTTTTGTCGATATCGACTACGGAGAATATCAGACCTGGCTTTCACCGTTTTATTTCAGTGTAGTTACACTTACCACTCTCGGATATGGCGATGTAAATCCTGCTTCGACATGGGGACAGGTGATTGCTATGGTAGAAGTAATCAGTGGATACATAATGCTTGGCGGACTGCTTTCGATTTTCAGTAACAAAATCGCTCGAAGGGCAGATTAAGGAGACAATATGTTAAACTTTTTCCGAAAAAGAAAAAAAGACCCGAAAAGCGAATTGGAAAGTCTGTTTGGTAATTACGAGCTGCCCAGTTTCCCGGCCACTATAATGAATGTGCTTACTACTCTGCGAAATCCTGATATCTCGATGGCAAAAGTTGCAAAAGTTCTCGAGGCAGATCCCGGTTTGCAGGTTAAAGTGCTTAAAACTGTCAATTCCGCTGCATTCGGCCTTACCAGAAGAGTAAGTAATATTCACCATGCGGTAACGCTTCTGGGAAGATCCCGTCTGGAGACTATTGTGCTGTCTCAAGCGGTTAACAAAGTTTTACCCGATGTTGCCATGCCGTTTTTTGACATACAGCAGTTCTGGCTCTTCTCGGCAAGGCGCGCAAGCCTCGCACGTGCTTTTGCCCACCACCTTCATCCCACAACAGAAGTTGAATCGTTCACTGCCGGATTGCTTCTGGATATGGCTTTGCCGATACTTGTAACTCTTAAAACAAAAGAGTACGAAACAATCTTCGAGCGCTGGAACAACGATAAAGAATCAGATTTAAACGAAATTGAAAGAGAACATCTGGATTATGACCATTCATATGTCGGAGCCCTGATAGCCGAGAAATGGGATTTGCCCGAATTCATAATTAATGCAATCGCCGGTCATCACGGACATGAAGAAGATTCGGAAGTGGAGCCGGCAATTGAACTTGTTTCACACATCAGAGGGGATGATAAAGACGAGACCTTCGAAAAGCTGGCAACAATATGCGTCGAAAAGTACGATATGAACACGGACATGGTAATGGATATTGTCAGGGCGGCATTTGAAGATGCCGAGGAGTTATCGGAAATCCTGAGATGAATGGTTAAAAAGAGGCAGAAAGGCACAGAGGCAGAAGTATCGATATTTTCTGAATTTTCCCAATATTACATCCCTGAACTCACCCCCCGACCCCCTCTCTTGCCCTGCAAAAGAGGGGGGGAAACGGTTGTGCGGACATCCCCTCTCTGCTTGAAGAGAGAGGATCGAGGGGTGAGTTAATAAAAAGGGTGATTTTTATGTAAAACAGAAGAACGGCAGAAAATGCCTGGTGCAGCACAAATAAGAATGCAGGAAAATGGAAATGTGGGATTGTCAAAAGTTAATTGAGGAGGATTAAACAATGGATCAAAATAGACAAATTCGTTTCCTTATTCCACCATTTTTTCTTTTTGCATCGATTTTTTTGGGAGCGCATTTTGACTCAGACATTTGTCTCCCCAATTTGATAAATTCATACTCAGATTATAAAGTCTCGGTTATTACAATAATTGGTATTTCTGTTCTTCCTGTTGGATTTTGTATTGGAACATTTACATTAGTAATTTTGAGAGGAATTTTTCTTATAATTAACAAAATCTTTGAAGAATATAAATATGCAACATATGAGGCTTGTTTTTCAGTAGTAGATACCAATGAATTATGGGAAAAACTCATAAAGCTTAACAAGATAAAACCCGATGCAAATCAGACTTTCCTAGACGATAAACGTGGTTTTCGGGCATGGAGAAGAAAAATTTTTTCATCACATATTTTATGGAATTCTTTCGTACACACGCATTTAGAACAAGGTATTTTAAGATGGATGGAACGTCGTTGGAGCGCTTTTCTGTTAAATTTAAACATAAGTATGGCGTTGATAATTGGGCTATTGTTAGGTATTTTATATTTTTCGATAGATCCTACAATGGAATGGATCATTTTTAACTCAGTTTTATTAATAATTTTTATTTATTTAGGATATAGAGCCTTTATAGAAACAATTAAAATGGCACTTTTTCAATCTCATCGACCAAATGGACTTAAAAAACCTAGTGAAATATAAATGCGAATGCGGTAAGATGTCTGGTTAATAGCCTTATATATCGTAATAGTACGGGAATTATGTTGAGGTGAAGTCAATGGAGGTTAGTTGATAATATATCAAGCTGTTATTAATTTTAAAGTTTCAAGGAAATGGTTAAAAAATGAGCGAAATTGTATTTATTTTGGGTGCTGGAGCGTCACAACACACAAACGCGCCATTAATGAATGAGTTTTATGGTAGAGTAAAATCATATTCAAAAAATGAATTGTCTGAACATGAATACTCTCATTTTGAAAATGTATTAAATGCCATTGATAAGTTACAAAGTGTACACTCAAAAGCAAAACTTAACCTTTTTAATATTGAAGATATATTTTCAGCATTAGAAATGGCTAGGATAGTACGAAGATTTTCGAATTACTCTTTTCAGCAAATTGAGGATACAATTGAGAGTTTAAAGATTGTCATTACATCCACAATAGAGAATAGCATCAAATTTGAAGTTATAAATAACAAAGCTGAACCACATGATATATATCATAATTTTGTTAATATAATTCAGAATTTCAATAAAAAAGCAAAAGTTTCAATCATTACATTTAATTATGAC
>SDBV01013337.1_pt1 | contig 10467 bp, 12 predicted proteins | sample 2277081 | NCBI WGS metagenome assembly SDBV01 (sample SAMN10402039, study PRJNA504765) | marine sediment metagenome | isolation source: marine sediment core GS10_PC15, 223 cmbsf | place: Arctic Ocean: Southern Knipovich Ridge | collected 2010
CTGACGCCGGCGACGTCCTGCTCGATGATCGGGCCCTGGTCCAGCTCCGGCGTCACGTAGTGGGCCGTCGCGCCGATGATCTTGACGCCGCGCTCGTGCGCCTGGTGATAAGGCCGCGCGCCGGCGAAGGCGGGCAGGAACGAGTGGTGGATGTTGATCAGGCGGTTCGGGTAGTGCTCCACGAAGTCCGCGCTCAGGATCTGCATGTAGCGGGCGAGCACGACCGTGTCGATGTCCCATTTCTCGAGTAGCTCCAGCACCACGTCCTCCTGCCGCGCCTTGTTGCCGGCGGACACGGGCAGGCAGTGGAAGTTGCTGCCGTAGCGCTCGGCGATCTCGCGGTGGTCCTCGTGGTTGCTGATGACCAGCGGGACCGTGCCGCGGAACTCGCCCATGCGCCAGCGGCCCAGCAGGTCGTAGAGGCAATGCGGCAGCTTAGAGACGAAGAGGGCGACACTCGGCTGGTAGTCGCTGAAGTGGAGCGTCCACTGCATGCCGAAGCGCTGGGCGATCGGCTTGAACGTCGCCTCGATCTCCTCGCGGGCGACGTCGAATCCGTCCAGCTCCCACTCGACGCGCTGCAGGAAGACGCCTTCCTCCTGGTCGGTGTGCTGGTCGGCGTGAATGATGTTGCCGCTGTTGCGGTAGAGGAAGTCTGACACGGCCGCTACCAGGCCTTTCTGGTCGCGGCAGGAGATGAGCAGCGTGGCGGTGATCGGTTCGTCTGTCATGTCGTACCGGTGGACGGAATTATAGCAGCGGATGTCAACGCCGAGACCAATCCCTAAGGCCGTTTGTAGTCGCGCACGTACGGCGGCACTGCATTCTCGGGCGCCACATCCGGGTCTGTTTCCGGCTTGCCGGCGACGAGCGCCAGCGGCAGGCGCCCGGCCCAGACCGGGAAGTCCATGTCCTCCGGCTCGTCGACCACGCCTCCCGGCCGCACCTTCGCCGACGCCTCATCAATCTCCATGCGCAGTACGAGACTGGCCTTAATCTCGCTCTCGTTCGGGATGCGGGCGTCTCCCCAGCGGCCCGGCACGAGGTGGTCCGTGATCACTTCGAGGGCATGTAGCTTCTCCGCCCGCCCGTCGACCCTGCTTGCGGTGCCCAGCGCGATGACGGAACGGTAGTTCATCGAGTGGTGGAACACTGAGCGGGCGAGGACGATGCCGTCGACCAGCGTGACCGTCACGCACATCGGAATACCTTCGGCGAGCGACCGCAGCATGCGGCTCGCGGGTGAGCCGTGAATGTACAGGGTGCGGCCGTCGCGCCCGTATATCGTCGGGATGGCATACGGCTGGCCATCGGCCTCGAAGGCGATGTGGCAGACGATCCCCTCATCGAGTATGGGCGCAATCGTCTCCCAGTCGTGCGAGCCGCGGCCGGGCTTGAGGCGCAGCGTCGTGCGCGGCGTCTTCAGCCCGTCGGTATCCTGTGTGCCGGTGTCGCGAGCCATGGGGCCACGAGTATACAGCGCCCGTGTCGGCTTCGGTCACCTTTTTCCGCCACAAGCGTTCCGATACACTGAGTGCACTATGAATTCCGCCAAAGAGACGATCGAGCTGTACGACACGACCCTGCGGGACGGCACGCAGATGGAGGGCATCTCGCTCTCCGTCTCCGACAAGCTGAAGATCGCGGGACAGCTCGACGAGCTGGGCGTGCACTACATCGAGGGTGGCTGGCCAGGCTCAAACCCCAAGGACGCCGAGTTCTTTGCGAAGGCGGGCGACCTGAACCTGCGCAACGCCAGGCTCGCGGCGTTCGGTTCGACACGCAAGGCTGGCTCGGAAGCCGAGAACGACCCCAACCTGCGCGCCCTGATCGAGGCGCGAACGCCAGTCGTCACGCTCGTCGGTAAGGCGAGCGACAAGCACGTTACGCACATTCTGGAGACGACGACCGAAGAGAACCTGGCGATGGTGGCGGACTCGTTTCGCTTCCTCAAGAGCAAGGGCCTGACCGCCTTCTTCGACGCCGAGCACTTCTTCGACGGATTCGCCTCCGACAAGGACTACGCGTTGCAGTGCCTGAAGACGGCCGCGGAAGCCGGCGCCGACTGCGTGGCGCTCTGCGACACGAACGGCGGTACCGTGCCGTCCCAGATCGCCGAGATCGTGCGGTTCGTCGTGTCCGAGGTGCCATGCCAGGTGGGGATACACGCGCACAACGGCGCTGACGTGGCGGTCGCCAACACGCTGGTGGCGGTGGAGGCGGGCGCGACGCAGGTACAAGGTGCGGCAAACGGCTACGGCGATATGAGTGGCAACGCCAACATGTTCAGCATCATCGCCAACCTCAAGCTCAAGATGGGCATCGACGTCGTCAGCGATGCACAGCTGCAGAAACTGACGGAGGTCTCGCACTACATCAGCGAGCTGGCCAACATGCCCCCGAGCGCCCGCGCCCCCTACGTTGGTTCGGCCGCCTTCGCGCATAAGGCCGGGTTGCACGCCGCCGCGGTCGTTAAGGAACCGTGGTCGTACCAGCACATCGACCCGGCGGAAGTCGGCAACGACACGCGCATCCTCGTTTCGGAGCTGGCCGGGCGGCGTAACATCATCGCCAAGCTGGAGGAGCAGGGCCTGCACCTGGACCTGAACCAGGCCGACGTGCGCGAGATCCTCGAGCAAGTGAAGGTGATGGAGTCACGAGGCTTCGTCTTCGAGGGTGCGGAGGCTTCGTTCGAGCTTCTCGTCCGCCGCGGCCGCCCCGACTACCGCGCCTACTTCGAGCTGGTCGACTTCATGATCGTCGAGCGGCGTCACCACGACCCAGGGGACGATGGGCGCGAGATGATCTCCGAGGCGATGGTCAAGCTCCGTGTCGGCGAGCGCGTGCTGATCACGGCGGACGAGGGGAACGGGCCCGTGAACGCGCTGGACGGCGCCGTGCGCAAGGCGCTGGCTGAGTCATACCCGGACATCCTCTCGATCCACCTGGTGGACTACAAGGTGCGCATCATCGACTCTGCCGCCGGCACCGGCGCTTCCGTGCGAGTGCTGATCGAGTCCACGAACGGCAAAGAAACCTGGACGACGGTCGGTTCCTCGACGGACATCATCGAGGCGTCGTGGCTGGCGCTCGCGGACAGTCTCGAATACTGGCTCATCCGCCACTCCGCGGCGTAACCTACGGCCAGACCCGACGTTTTCATCGGCGTGACCCGTGTGACTGAACGACTCCCGCTAATCGCCTTCGCTGTCGGCCTCACCGCCTTCGCGGTGATGGCCCTTCTGGCCGCCTCGAGCGACACGTTCGCAGGCGACCTCTGGGCTGCCCGCCAGCTGCAGTCGGTCGAGAGCGACATCTTCGCCACGCCGCTGGACTGGACGGAGGACCTCGCGCAATCACCGCTCGTGATGATCGTGGCGGGCCTGGCGGCGCTCGCGTTCCTTCTCGCCAGGCGCTGGGACGCGGCGGTCCTCATGCTGGGCACACAGGTCGCGCGCATCGTCGTACCGCTACTCAAGGAAGCGATCGAGCGGCCGCGCCCTTCACCAGACCTCGTGAGCGTTTCCAGCGCACCGGCGGACTTCTCGTTCCCCAGCGGCCACTCGTTTAGCGCCATGCTCGCCTTCGGCTTGCTGTTCTATCTCGTTAGCGTCCACGTGCGACCGGCCGCGCCGCGGGTCGCGCTGCAAATCGGGTGCGTCTGGGTGGTCGTCGCAACGGGCCTGGAGCGAGTCTACGCGGGCCACCACTGGCCGAGCGACGTCCTGGGCGGGTTCCTGGCTGGCGGCCTCTTCCTGGCGCTCTTCGCCGGGCTGCACCGCAGTCAGTTCCTGGGCCGGCTGAGAGGCCGCGGCCGGAGCCATGGAATCGCCGTGCCGGCGCTCAGAGGGGGAACGGACCCCGCATGAACTGGCTCGACATCCTGATCGTCGTCGCCCTGATCGGCTTCACCGGCGCGGCCTACTCGGCCGGGCTGATCCGGGAGATCGTCACGCTGACGGCAGTCGTCGCGGGCATCGTGATCGCAGGCACGCTGTACGACAACCTGGCGAGCGATATCCTCGTTTTCATAGACAACGACAGCGCGGCGGAGGCGGTATCATTCCTCGTCCTGTTCGGGGCCGTGTACATCTTCGGCCAGATCGCCGCTTACATGCTGAAAACGGGCGCGTCGCTATTGATGCTAGGCCTGTGGGATAAGTTAGGCGGCGCTGTGTTCGGCCTGATCAAGGGTCTGTTGATCGTCCAGGTACTGCTGCTCGTTTTCGCGGCGTACCCCAGCCTGGGCCTCGAGGGAACGGTCGAAGGCTCGGAGCTGGCGCGGTACTTCGTCGACGACTTCTCGTTCCTGCTGCACCTCTTGCCGCAGGCGTTCGAAGACCGCATCGACGCCTTCCTCGGCGTGGCGGGGGCCTAGCGCTTAACCGCTCGATTATTGCCGCCTCTCAAATCTGTCTGATAGTATGAAATCCGGTGGTGAAACTGCATGGGGCCACGTTTACCAGTATTGGTGCTCAATCAGAACTTTGAGCCGCTGAACGTTTGCAACGTCAGGCGCGCTCTGGTTTTACTTGGCCGCGATAAAGCAGAGACCATCGAAAACGGCCGCGGCTACCTTCACAGCGCCACCGATATCTTCGAGATACCCTCCGTCATCCGCCTCGCCTATCTGATCCGCCGCCCCCGGCCGCAGGGACGGCTCACGCGGCGCGACATCTTCCTGCGCGACCAGTTCACCTGCCAATACTGCGGCAGTCAGTCGAAGGACCTGACGCTGGACCACGTGCTCCCGCGCCATCGCGGCGGGACGCATGAGTGGGATAACGTCGTCGCCGCCTGCAAGCACTGCAACCACAAGAAGGCCGGCCACACGCCCGAAGAGGCGCGCATGTACCTGCGCCGCGAGCCTTTCCAGCCCACGTACAGCTACTTCCGCACGTTCTACCACTACCTCGACCGCAACGAGGGCTGGCGGAAGTTCATCCCGGCGATCGCCGGCGAACTCGACTTCGGCTTCGCCTAGGTCACGCGGGTAGCGGAGGCCTTCGGCCTCCACGCACGATTGAGCGTGCTCTGAACGCTGATGGAAGGCTGAAGCCTTCCGCTACGATTGGCAGCCGCGACAGAAGTTCGTCTCGCGCCGGCCCGACTTGATCGATGTGATCCTGTGGCCACAGCGCGGGCAGTCCTCGTCACTCTTCTTGTGTACACGGAGATGATCCCGGTACATCTTGACCGGTAGTCCCTTCTCTTCCGTCAGCTCGGTCACGATTTCGGTCGCCCAGGCCATTGTGTCGCGGATCGCGTGGAAGAGCTTGCGCAGGTCCTCCTCCGGGATGTCCGTGCGCTTGCGAAACGGGTGCAGGCCGGCCTCCCACAGCACCTCGTCCGAATAGGCGTTGCCGATGCCGGCGACCATGCGCTCTTTCGTGATGATGTTCTTGATCATGCCGCGCCCCTTCATCATCACGGCCAGGAAGCCTTCTTCGTCCAGATCGGGGCTCATCACGTCCGGGCCCATCTCCGTCCAGCGCGGGACGTGCAGGGCGAACTCTTCCTCGCGGACGAGGAAGGCGCGCCCCATCATGCGGTCGTCGAAGTAGCGCAGGTCCATATCGTTGTCGAGGTGCAGGATCCAGGCCGTCTTGGAGCGTCGCCGGTGCTTCGGCTCGACGTACTGGTAGCGGCCGGCCAGCATCGCGTGGACGACGAGGAAGTCGCCGCTCTCGAACGGAAACATGAGGAGCTTGGCATGGCGGTAGACCGGCTTGAAGGCCTGGCCCTTCATCCGCTCCAGGAACTCCTCGCGCCCGGCGCGCACGATCCAGGCGATCGGCGCCTCGGCCTCGACGACGGTCAGGCCGGGCAGGCGCTTGTTGAGGTAGGTGGCGTAGGCTTCAAGGTCCGGGATCTCTGGCATCCGCCGGGAACCTCAGGATGAGCGGCCTTGCGCTCGAAAGCGGGGATAGGAGCCGAGGACGCGGAAGGCGGAGCAGTTCTTCTCGATCGTCGCCAGGGCCTCGGCCATCGCGGCGTCGAGCCGGTGGCCGTGCACGTCGACGAGGAAGATATACGTACCGAGCTTCTCCTTGCTGGGCCGCGATTCGATCTTCGAGAGGTTGATCGAACGCGAGGCGAACTCCTGCAAGGCGCCGACGAGCTGTCCGGGCCGGTCTTCGTTGGCGAAGGCGAAAGCGAGCGACGTCCTGTCCTCGCCTGTCGGGGCGTGGTCTTCGCCCGCGATGGTGACAAAGCGGGTGTGGTTGGGGCTACGATCCTGGATGCCGCTGGCGAGCACCTCGGCGCCGTAGTGCTCGGCGGCGCGGCGGCTGGCGATCGCGGCCGCGCCATCGCGGGACATCACGGCCTCGACGGCGGCCGCGGTCGAAAGCGCCGCCTCGATCTCAGCGTCAGGGTACTGACGCGAGATGAAGTTTCGGCACTGGGCGATGGCGACGGGGAACGACTTGATCACGGTGACGTCCTCTTTGCGCGTCCCCGGCTTCGCGAGAAGCAGGTGCTCGATCGGGAGCACCGTCTCGCTGCGTATGTGCAGCGGCTTATCAGCGTGGATCAGGATATCGAGCGTCTCGTTGACGGCGCCCTCGATGCTATTTTCGATTGGGACGACGCCCTCTTCCACTTCGCCATCAGCGACAGCGGCGGCGCCGGTCGTGATGCTGGCCAGCGGCACGAGGTCGAAGCCGCCGCCAGCGCGCTGCGCGTACAGGAGCGCCGCCTCTTCGCTGTTGGTGCCGGGCGGCCCGAAGTAGGCCAGAGTTTTCGTCATGCGACGATTGTACCGTCAGGCGGAGCCGGTGAGGACAGCCCGCAGCGTTTCTTCGTTCTCGCGGCGCGTGACGGCGACGATCTCATCTTCGATCGCGATCGTTGTTTCGGGCGTCGGCATCCGCGGCGCCCCGTCGGGGCTGATCACGAGGATGATGAGCGACTCATGTGGCAGCAACAGGTCCTTGATCGCGGATCCGACCACCTTGGCCTCGGCCGGCACCTTGACGGCGACGAGTTCCAGTCCGCCGCCCAGCGTCAGGAACGGGATCACCTGGTGCGTCGGCAGCTCCTGCTCGATCTGGGCCAGGATCGCGACGGTGGCGCTGACGGTCGTATCGATGCCGAGCCGCTGGAAGATCTCCTGGTTTTTCGGGTTGTTGATGCGAGCGACGGTGCGAGGGACGTTGAATTTGACCTTCGCCACCTGACAGGAGACGAGATTGTCTTCGTCGTCGCCAGTGACGGCGATGACCATGTCGGCGCGGCCAAAGCCGGCGATCTCCATCGTCGCCGCCTCGCAACCATCGCCGCGCAGGACGATGTCGCCCAGCTCCTCGGCGATGCGCTCGCACTTGGCGGCGTCCTGTTCGATGATCAGCACTTCATGCTGCGGCTCGGAGAGCAGCTCCTTGGCCAGATAGTAGCCAACCTTGCCGCCGCCGACGATGATGACGTACACCTAGGCCTCCTCACCCACCGGTGCGCCTTTGCTGAGTAGCTCATGGAGGACGTTCGCGCCCATGACCGTCGGGCTAATCGTCTCCAGACCCAGCTTCCGGTACATCTCCTCGCGGATCGGATCGTAGATGCGACAGAGCGTTCGCGGCACGCCGAAGATGTGCTTCGCCACCTGCGTCGCCAGGACGTTGCGGTTGTCGCCCTGCGTCACGGCGATGAAGGCGTCGGCCTCGGTGAGGCCGACGCGCGCCAGTACGTCCTGGTCGATACCGTTGCCGACGTGCTTCTTGCCCTTGAAGTTCAGGGGCAGGCGCCGGAACGCATCGGGCCGCACGTCGAGGATGGTCACGTCGTGGCCCTCCTCGGAGAGACGCGCGGCGAGGCGCGATCCGACGCGGCCGCAGCCCATGATCACGACCTTCATTCGCCGACGCCTCGCGCCGCCTCGCGGACGACGATCACCTGGCAGGGCGCGTGGTCCATGACGTAGTGCGCGGTCGCGCTCAGTTCGAGTTCGCCCAGCGGCATCTGGTAGTCGACGCCGATGGCGATCGCGCTGACGCCGCGCTCAATCGCCTCGTCGACGATGGCGTGGCCGGCATCTCTCGCCTGCAGTATCTCGCCTTCGATCTTGCAGTCAGCATCGCTCGCGATCTTCTCCGCCTGCTGAAGGACGACCTCAGCGTCGCGGGCGTCGGCATCGAGTTCGGCGTCCAGCGCCATGGTGCGTGCGACTTCGATCACGTACACGGCGTACACCACGCCCTTATTCCGGCGGGAGATCGCGCAGGCGAGAGCGAGCGCGTCGAAGCCGGGCGGATTGCCGTCAACCGGAACGAGGATGTCCTGGGCGCGCTGTGTAGGGTATTCCAAAAAGAGCAACCGGAGAATTGACTATCGCAAGGCATTATACGGACGCTGCTAAGTCAGTGGCAACGCCCAGCCAGCCAGGGAACCTAGTGACGGAATCCGCGCGTGCCCGTGAACACCATCGCAACGCCATATTCATTGCAGACCTCAATGGCTTCTTCGTCCCGCGCGCCGCCGCCCGGCTGGATGATCGCGGTGATGCCAGCACGGCAGGCGTCCTCCACCGCGTCGCCTTTCGCGAACGGGAAGAAGGCGTCGGAAGCGATGACTGCACCCTCGATGCGCTCACCAGCACGCTCGATCGCCTGCTGTGTCGGCCAGAGGCGGTTCGGCTGACCGCCGCCGATGCCGATCGTCGCGCGCTCCCTGGCGATGACGACGGCGTTCGACTTGACGTGCTTCACGCAGTTCCAGGCGAAGCGCAGCTCGTCGGCCTCAGCTGCGGTCGGCGCACGCTTCGTGACGACGCTGATCTCCAGATCGGCGCCGCGCGACGTATCCGGTTCGTGCGCGAGCATGCCGCCCAGCAGTTGCCGAAACTCGACGTTGGGATAGACGCGGTCGGCGGACGGCATCTGGAGGATGCGCAGGTCTTTTCGTTTGCGCAGCCGCTCGAGGGCGCGGCCCTCGTATCCCGGCGCGATGATGATGTCGTAGCGCTTACCGCGCATCGCCTCCGTCATATCCCAGGTCACGGGCCGGTTGACGGCGATGATGCCGCCGAACGGCGAGATCGGATCCGAGTCATAGGCGCGCTGGTAGGCAACGGCGATGTCGTCGTGCGCCGCCACGCCGCAGGGCGTGCCGTGCTTGACGATGACAACGACCGGCTCGTCGAAATCGATAGCGCAGCGCCAGGCCGCGTCGGCGTCGAAGTAGTTGAGGTAGGACATCGCGAGGCCGTGCAGCTGCGTCGCGCCGACGGGGCCGACCGGGGCAGATGGGCTGGGATCGCGGTAGACGGCGCCGCGCTGGTGCGGGTTCTCGCCGTAACGAGTGTCCGCGATCTTATCGAGTCCGATCGTAAGCTCGGCCGGGAATCCTCCGGGGGCATCCCCGTAGGCGGAATCACCTCGCAGGTAGCCGGCGATCATCGTGTCGTAGGCGGCGACGTGCTGAAACGCCTTCGCCGCCAGGCGCCTGCGATAGTCCTCGGGCACCTGCTCCATCGCCAGGTGGTCGAGCGCCTCGTCATAGTCGTCGGGGTCGACGAGGACGAGAACGTGCGGGTGGTTCTTGGCCGCCGCTCGCAGCATCGTTGGTCCGCCGATGTCGATGTTCTCGAGTGCATCCTCGGTCGTCACGTCTGGTTTCGCGATCGTCTCGCGAAACGGGTAGAGGTTCACGCAGACGAGATCGATCGGTGCGATGCCGTGCTCAGAAAGCTCCTCCATGTGCTGGGGCAGATCGCGGCGGGCGAGGATGCCGGCGTGCACCGCCGGGTGAAGCGTCTTCACGCGCCCGTCCAGCACCTCCGGGAACGATGTCAGCGAGGACACGGGCTGGACCGCCAGCCCCGCTTCCGACAGGTGCTTGTGAGTGCCGCCGGTGGAGTAGATGTCGAACTCCAGCTCGGCGAGCTGCAGGGCGAAGTTCTTGAGCCCGCTCTTGTCGTACGCCGCGAGGATGGCGACTGGGCTCAAGACTCCTCCTCGACGTACTCGTTGCTGTGCCAGATGTCGGCAAACTCCTGGGCGATCTCCTCGTCCACTTCGCCGGAGCCGTCGCAGAGCGGGCAGCTGACCGCGCCGACCGTCGCCTCCGCCATGCCCTGGTACTCCATCAGTTTGCCTTCCTCGACCCAGACATAGGTGCGGTCAGGGTCATAGTCGATGCCTTCGACGGGGTGGCCGCGGCCGTCCTCCTCGATGATCATCACGCCCTCCGCGTGGCCGGCGTGATCGCGGAAGAACGAGTCGAGCGCTGAGGTAGCGTTGGGCGCCTCGACCTGCTCCTCCCAGTCCGTCTCTTTGAAGTAGTGGCCGGGCCGGGCGGCAGCGGCGCGCAGGTCGATCTGCCCACCACCGTCCTTCGGCTGGCGTTCGATGTAAAACACGCGGAAGCGAGCCATCGCTACCTCCAATCGACCCCTTCGCCGCGCGTCACCTCGCCGATGACCCACGACTCCGATAGTTGTTGCGAGACTTCTGCGGCGTCTTCCGGCGC
>SDBV01013338.1_pt1 | contig 10467 bp, 10 predicted proteins | sample 2277081 | NCBI WGS metagenome assembly SDBV01 (sample SAMN10402039, study PRJNA504765) | marine sediment metagenome | isolation source: marine sediment core GS10_PC15, 223 cmbsf | place: Arctic Ocean: Southern Knipovich Ridge | collected 2010
TGGCCGTCAATGGCTCCCTCACTTCGGGAGACGTATCCAAAAATTCCACTAATAGTGGAAATATATCACCTCCGCGTGCGATACAAAAAGTAGAATAATAACTTGAAAAATGAGATGACCTCAGAGAAAACCGTTTCAGACTCTTCAGTTGAAGAGCATACCTACAAAATCTTCCCCAATGACCTCAATGCCTACGATACGGCTTTTGGGGGGATGATCATGGCAACCATCGATCGGATCGCTCTTGTCGTGGCCGAGCGCCACAGCGCACATACCTGTGTGACCGCCTCGGTCGATTCGATGCACTTTCTCAATCCCGCTCGCCGTGGGGATATTTTACTCTTCAGCGCCGCCCTCAATTGCGCCTGGCGCACCTCCATGGAAATCGGCGTCCGGGTGATGGCAGAAAGCCCCAAGACGGCAGAAAAGCATCATATTCTTTCCGCCTATCTTACCTTTGTTGCTCTTGATGAGAATCGCTGCCCGGCAGAAGTACCAAAACTGATCCCCGAGAGCTCAAAGGAAAAGAGGCGCTACGAGGAGGCGCAGTTTAGAAGAGAGCAGCGCAAAAGAGTCGCCGCACAGCTCAAAGCTCGCCGCGCAGAGCAGTAATCGTCATGAAAAGAGGGAATTCTTTGCGGGCGCGATTTTCCATCTTGCCCTTCCCCCCTACGCTTGATTTATCTGAGCACCACTCCTCAATGGTTTCCACGACAAATCCAGCCTCGTGGAGCCATTTGGTGAGTCTGCTTAAGGGATAGTGGAAGGAGAGGGTGGTCGAGCTTTGACCCTTGCCTGGATGCATGGTGATGGGTATCTCCATAGGGGTCATGTAAGCGTCTACCCGGCGATATTGAAGCTTTTTTGGACCATCTTCTCCCCAGCTCGATTGGCGCGGAATGCGGAAATAGGGGTGGTTCAGCACGATGAAGAACTTACCTCCTTCTTTGAGGAGGTGGGCGGCATTGGTGAAAGCGCCGAGAGGATCTTTTAGATTTTGGACAGCGAGGATGAGGGTGGCGTGGGAAAATCCCTTCTCCTTGGTAGGCAGGGGCCTGGTCACATCGGCGACCATAAAGGTGTGGCTTTTGCGGGCATGCTCTTTAGCCTTTTGGATCAAAGAAGCTGAAAGATCAACGCCGAAATAGGGGATATGTGGAGGAAGCTGACGTTCAAGGATGCCTTGGCCACAAGCGAGGTCGAGCAGCTTATCGCCTTTTTTGAGGTCCATCATGGCCAGTAGCTTCGGGAGTATAACGCTTTTGTGGTAGTAGTGCCCTTCGGATCCGACGATCTGGTCATACCATTTAGAGGAGTTTTCCCAAGAAGAATTTGATTGTTTGCTCATGAGGAATCCATTATAACAAAAGATCAAGCCAATGCAATGGCCTCTGTTTCGAAATAGGGAAAAGCATGAGTCGTAGTGATTTACATCGAGAGGTTCGAGATTTTATCTCTCCTGTTCATACCGTGATTAAAATCACAGAGACGGTTGATGAAGCGCTCCGTTCGATACGAGAACATCGCATCGATGAAAAAATCTTTTATTTCTACGTCGTGGATCAGGAGTTCAAGTTAAGGGGAGTCGTCTCCACAAGGGCTCTACTACTGAGCCGCCCCCATATGCAGATTTGTGACATCATGGAAACGGAGATCATTTCTATCTGCGCCGCTCAGACACTTCAAAAGGCGATGGAGCTTCTTACTAACCAGAGGCTACTTGCCGTTCCCGTCATTGACGATACAGGCCGTCTATTGGGTATTATTGATATTCAGCTCTATCTGGAGGAGGCAGTAGATGTTGCCCAAGCAAGACGCTCGAGTACCGATCTCTTTCAACTCCTCGGTCTTACCCTGGAAGAGGGGAAGACACGTTCTGTTTGGAAAACCTACAAAAATCGGATGCCCTGGATCTTCTGCAATATGGCCGGCGGACTTACTTGTGCCGTGATTTCAGCAAGCTTCGAACTTGTTCTGGAGAAGGTGATTCTTTTAGCCTTCTTTATCCCACTTGTGCTCACTCTTAGTGAATCGATCTCGATGCAGTCGATGACCTATAGCTTGCAGCTGCTCCATAGGCCTCGCATATCTCTTCGGAGGATCATGGTCAGCATCATGACCGAATGGAAGATGGTCATACTTCTCGCTCTTACTAGTGGAATTGTTGTGGGATGCACCTCACTCCTTTGGGGGCAGGGCATTCCTCCAGGGATTGCAATTGCAATAGGAATCATCATCTCCGTGACCATTTCAGGGACTGTAGGAGCTTCCATCCCCCTCATCTTACACGCGCGGCGCCTCGACCCCAAAGTGGCCGCAGGTCCCGTTGTACTTATGTTCGTAGATGTCTTTACGACTGCCGTTTACCTGGGCCTTTCGACTTTACTGCTTTTGTAACGGCAGCAAGGATGAAGGGGGCAGAGCACCCCAGCAGCGTACACACGACCAAAAATCCCGTATAGAATGACTGGCTGCCCACTGCGATCTGAGCTGGTGGGAAATAGCCAACAATCAGGGCAAATGCCGATCCTACAATCCCCAGACCAGAGACAATCCACATACCCATATTGCCTCCAGGAACGGAGTAGAGCCGCTTCTGATTGGGACGCTTGTAGCGCAGGCGAATCGCTGCAATGAACATCAAAATGTACATGAGGAGATAGAGTTGCGCCGCAACCACATTGAGCACCCAAAAAGCTGAAGAGACCGTGGGCATCAGAAGAAAGAGTAGAGATATGATCGTCACAAGAACCCCTTGAAAGAGGAGCATACCGACGGGTGCCCCGTGTCGATTGCTTTTGGTAAAGGCCTTGGGAAGGTCGCCTCCTTCTGCGGCGGCAAGTAGTGCCTTGCTCGGGCCAATGATCCAGGTGGCAACAGCCCCGAAGGTGCCCAGGGTGATTAGAATGGCAATCCAGGGCAGGAATTTTGTCATTCCATATTTATTGAAGAAGACAGCTAGCGCCTGCATGGCTCCAGCTACCAGGCTGATCTCTTTTTGGGGAATGACGATAGCCACAGCAAGCACTCCCAGAATGGTAAGAGCTAGAATTAGAGCCGCTGAGAAGAAGATCGCTCGAGGAAAGTCGCGTTGGGGATTTTCTACCTCGCGGGCGTGGTTGGCAGACATCTCCATTCCCCCGAAGGCGAGAAGAACGCCCGTAAAGAGAACCATATGATCGATGCTAAACTCCGGAATAAAGCTGTCCCAAGTAAAGGCAATTTGTAAAGGGTTACCGCCTATGATCCACATCGCACCCAAGGTTATGATTATGGCTCCAGGGATTAAAAGGCCACAAAAAGCGCCCATCTTGCTGAGCCAGCCTGAGGCTTGCATGCCAAAAAAGTTGGCAAAAGTAGCCAGCCAGAAGAGGGCAAGGACCATACCCAGAGTGTAAAGGGTGTTCTCAGCGAGGTGAGGAGCCAGGGCGTAGGCAATCGTCCCCGATATGAATGAGAGAACGGCAGGATACCAGCCAATATTTTCGATCCACTGCAGCCAGGCAGCTAAAAAGCCCATGCGATGTCCAAAGGCCTCTTTTACCCAGGCGTAGACACCTCCGCGCTCAGGCCATGCCGTAGCAAGCTCAGCAGAGACGAGCGAGACCGGGAAAAAAAAGACGACAGCCGCTAGGATAAGGTAAAAAAGCGAAGCGAAGCCATACTCAGAGATAAAGGGCCAGTTACGTACATTACCTACTGCTGCCACATTGATCATGGCAAGCGTGAAAAGGCCGAGAGATCGAGGGATTTTGACAACTTTCTTGCTCATAAGGCGCTTACTATACCCTAAATGGTTCAGAAATGTTAAATGAAAAATCACTAAGCGCCGTAGAAAATGCCACATTTTCGACCAATTTCAAGCGACCACTCTATGATTCCTACTGCTTTTCCAACATTCCAGCGACCGTAGAGCGGCTATTTACAGGGGAGGGAAGCGCTCTTCCTTCTGATTGCTTTATCGAGGATCACTATGACTCTGTCACCCTACTCTTTCTCGATGGCTTTGGCTGGAGCTCTTTAGAAAAATTTCGCTCAAATTCGCCTTTTTTAGAGACGATGCTCCAAGAAGGCATAGCTTCCAAGCTAACCAGCATGTTTCCCTCTACAACAGCGGCCCATGTCACTTGCATCCACACCGGTCTTTGCCCTGGCCAATCGGGTATCTACGAATGGTTTGTTTACGAACCTAGCTTGGATCGAGTCATCGCCCCACTGCCCTTTTCTTTTGCTGGAGACCATCGACCTGACCATCTTGTGGGAGCAATCGATATCGCCACCCTATTCCCTTTTGAAACTCTCTACTTGCGTCTCAAGGAAAAGGGGATCCATTCCACCGTTTTTGAACCCAGAGGGATTGCAGGATCTACCTATTCCAAACAGGCGACACGAGGTGCCACAACACTCCCTTACACCTCTTTAGATACAGGACTAGACCAGCTCCTTGAAATCTTGAAAAAAGGAGACCGTCCTCACTATGCTACCCTCTACTTCCCCAATATTGACTCCATCCTTCATAGAAAGGGGATAGGATCTGCTCCTTCTGATCAGACCATCAGAGAGTGTCTCTCTACCTTAGAGAGCTTTCTAGCCGCCTTCAAACAGCTGCCGGGCTCCCATGCTCTCATCGTAACCGCCGACCATGGCATGGCTCCCATCGACCCAAAAACCACTCTCTTTCTCAACAAAGAGATTCCCTCCATTGTGAAAAACCTCCGCGTGGGCAGGGAAAATCGTCCCCTAGTCCCAGCGGGATCGCCCCGCGATTTCTTTCTCCACCTCCAGCCAGATAAAATCCAGGAAACCGAGGAGATCCTCACCCCCTTTCTAAAAGGAAAAGCTGAGATCCATCTGGCGCAAACCCTCATGGAAGAAGGGTTCTTCGGACCGGTAACCGAGCGGCTCAGGGCGCGTATTGGGGATCTCGTTATCCTGCCCTACAAGGGCGAGTCGGTCTGGTGGTATGAGAAGGGCCATTTTGAGCAGAACTTCCATGCCGCCCACGGTGGGCTCACCACAGAGGAGATGGAAATTCCCTTTCTCTTTTTTTGTTTGCAGAAATAAAATACGCGCGTCGACAAAGCAAGCGCCTTTGCTATGTAAGAGCTATATTTTTTTTTACCACGGAGAACTACAGAGATCACAGAGATTCGCTTCAGTGGCCAGAGGCCCACTGAAGCGAATAAAGCTCGCAGATTTCATCTGCGAGGCATAAAAAAGCCCGGGAGATTTCTCCCGGGCTTTCGAAGCGAACCAGCTTATTACGGTTCGCTTGGTGGCCTCGACCCAAATGTGGTATTCCCTCCGGGAGCACACGAAGGTGGTCCACCAAATCCGCCAGCAGGAGGGGGACCTTGGTCTTGGTGATGTCCTCCGCCAAACGCAGTTTGTCCCGAGCCAGGGGCGCCTGGAGGTGGTCCACCGGGTGCAAATCCGGCATTCCCTCCGGGAGGGGGCCCGCCAAATGGAGCGCCGCCAGTTGGGGGGTATCCTCCGCCAAACGCAGTTTGCCCAGAAGAGCCGGGAGCACACGAAGGTGGTCCAGTAAATCCGCCAGCAGGAGGGGGACCTTGGGGATGTCCTCCGCCAAATGCAACATTTCCAGAGCCAGAAGGACCTGAAGGTGGTCCACCAAATCCGCCAGGAGGGGGACCTTGATGTCCACCTCGACCAGAGGGAGAACCTTGATGCCCACCTCGGCCGTGGGGAGGTCCACCTCGACCAGAATACTGATCAGAACGACCCTGGGGGCCAAGGCCTCCTGGATAGTGCGTGCCTCCACCAAAGGGGACATTGGTGCCGCCGTAGGTCGTAGGTCTTCCATGGCTCGGTCCGCCAGGGGCATAATAAGTATAGCCATGTCTGCCGGCGGGGGTAGTATCCGGGCTTCTTAGAATAAACACGGTGTCTGTTAGGAAAAAGGCTAGCTTATCACTATAGACAAACCCTACACCACCGACTGTGAGAATGGGGAGTGCGAGAATAAGCGCGACTCCTATCTTCATCGTGACAAGCGCTGTGATAAGAAGAAAAACTGCTGCTACAATGATGATGACCTTCATCATTGTATCCATGCACGGCGAGCCCTTCTCCTTCGAGCTAGAAGGCTTAGCGAATTGTTCTGCTTGCGCTCTTGCGAGAGCTGGTTGGCTTAAATGAGCTGTTGCTAATTGATCCATAATAATTCTCCGTAAGATTGATGCCTCGAGTAGTTCTCTCAGGGCAGTCGCCTAGCAGTTTTTAAATTTCGCGTGCACGCAAATAGTGATTCATATTCACGTTGATAAGTGCGTGGTTATATGAAGAGAACCACCAAAGCCAGCTGTCATTATCACCGATGAGGATGGTGTCATTAACGGCCCAATCCTTGAAGAGGTATATGTCACTGGAATTGATGACCCAAGTAGAACGCTCACCTTGACCATTTACGAGGTAGACTTGACCAAGGGTATAGTCAATGCCTGCCACCCAAACGGTGTAAGGTCCCCAAGCCACAGGGCCGACGAATGGATTCACGTCGATATAGGAACCGAGAGATTTGTTGGTAAGTACATAGGAATAATCATAGCTCCAAAACCAAGAAGATTTCGGAGAGATGACAACAGTATCACCACCGCGCCAAGAACGCGCAATATAGGCCTCATCTACAGAGAATGACCACTCAGAGCCATCTTCTAGTTTTAGCACATTCTGTGCTGGGAAGCTATCCACCCAATGGTAAAGGTGAGGGGAGTAGCTAGAAGCTGTAGAACAGATCATATCATCGGATGAAGGAATTCCGCAGTTTTGCCATTTGATAGGAATGATAAGTCCGCTGAGCTGGGTCTCCATTTCTTCAGCTTCGATTTGGGTACCGCTTTGCAACTCCGCAATGCGTTTTGCTTTCATGAGTTTCGACTGTTCAGGACTCATGGGACGAGAATTGATGAGCACATTGTCTTCGGTAGTTTGACTTTGCTCTGTATCTTCAGCGCTAAGTCCATTCATCATTGTGAGTAATGTAAGGCCAGCTATAAGAGCCTTCTTAGTTACTGCTTTCATGATACTCCCTTGGTTTGGGGTTTTTACTTTCATTTCGAGAAAAAATGTATCAGATAGGCAGAAATTTTGAAAAGAGAATTTTTTGGTTGGAAGGGGAGGACTCGCTTTCTTGCATTTTTTGACATTGAGGCCTCCATAGAGGAGTGCAAATTTTTCTCATAGGGAGAGCTTACTTATTCAGGGTCGACTAGTTAAGAGAGAATTTCTCCATCAACATAGAACCATTTGCCATCAACTTTGAGAAAAGAGCTCTTTTCACAAAAAGAGGTGTTGCGCTGATTTTGGATGAGGTGTGCTTTGAAGGTGACGGTAGCCCGTGATCCCTCTTCTGCGGATTCAAGAATCTCCAGAGCTGGAAACTCACTCTCCTCGCAGAAAAGTCTAATGTTTTGTTCCCATTCTTCTAAGGGGAGTTTGAGGCTTGTGTTCGAGGGGTGGGTCGTGGCGATGATATAGTCCACCAAGCAGAGCGCATATGCCGCATAACGCGAATGCATAAGTAATAAGGCTGTAGGGGGGAATTGGTTCCCCAGATGAAAACTTTGACAGCACGCACCATAGCTTTTCCCACTATGGCACGGGCAAGGATTGTTGGATGACAACATGTGATTATTTTTGTGTCAGTTTATCGAGGTTGTTTAAGATATCATTAATATCTTTCAAGCCGGACTTTCGGTCAATGACTTTACCCTCTTTGTCGAAAACTAGCACAGTTGGCACAGCATAGATGTTGTACTGAGAGGCGAGCTCATTGAGCTCTGCGACGTTTACCTTGAAAAACTTGACTTTGCCCCCATATTTTTTTGCAGTCTCCTCAAATTTAGGGGCCAGCTGACGACAGGGACCGCAGTAGGGGGAATAGAAATCTATGACGATGGGCATCTCTTTTTGCTTAAGTGCTGCATAGAAGGCCTCTGCATTTGTGACCTCTTCGGCTCCCTCACTGCTCCCTTTGGAGCTTTCCGTTGCCTTAGTGGCGACTTTTAGCGCCGCTTGGCTAGCTGGGATGGCTGCTAAAAAGCTCTCCACCTGAAGAGCGGCCTTGGCACCGTCACCAGCGGCAGAAACCGCCTGCTTGTAGTTGGGATCGCAAACATCTCCAATCGCAAATACTCCTCTCTCTGAAGTCTCTTGGTCATGCTTCAGTTGGATATATCCATTCTTATCGAGGTTCAATTTGCTCTTGAAGAGGTCCGTATTTGGTGTGGCGCCGATAGCAACGAAAACGCCATCTAGCTTAAGGCTCTTTCTGGGATCTTTCTTGCTATCCAGATCTAGGTGGGTAACCCTTTGGCCATCACCTTGAATTTCTTTGACTTGAGTATCGAAAAGAACTTCTACGTTGTCTCGAGCAAGCAGCTCATTTTTCCGTATAGTCTCTACTGTACGGAACGAATTCGATCGAACGATAAGATAGACCTTTTTAGCAATTTTCGAGAGATAATCCGCCTCAATGACGGCGCTATCCCCGCCGCCTACAACAGCGACATCTTTCCCTTTGTATAGGGCTCCGTCACACACCGCACAGGTATAAACACCTCTCGTCCAGTAACTATCCTTCCCAAACTCTCCTGGCACTCCTAAGAAGCGGGGGGTAGACCCAGTAGCCACAATGGCAGTTTTGGCCTTTATCGTATGTTGCAGCTCAGGCTCCAAAACGCTGCGTGTTGTAATAACCAGGGGATTCTTTGAAAAATCAATGTTGATCACCTCTTCCGAGCGGAAGGTGGCTCCATTATGGCTTGCTTGGTTACGGATTTTTTCAACCAAGGCCCCGCCATCAATTTCAATCTCTCCAGGCCAGTTATGGACACTAGGGGACTGGGCGATCGCGCCTCCAGGATTTTGTCCTTCAACGACTACAGTCTCAATACCTGCTCTCTGCAAATATACTGCCGAGGTCAGGGCTCCGACGCCGCCACCGAGGATAACCACCGGATAGACCTTTTCTTCCCTAGGCTCTTCACCACCATAACAAGGGGAAAATGCGCAGGCTACGGCAAGAAGGAGGGATGGAAACTTTTTCATGAAATTACCTCTGTAATCATAATTTCGGGGTTGTATGGGAGTATAACAGGAGAGGCAATTTCCTGGAGCATCTATGAGACTATCCCACTATTTGAAGAATTTGAGTTTTCAAATAGTGGGATAGTCTCATGGTCTGATAACAAACTATTATCTGTTGCTAATTTTAATAAGCCCCTGATCTTTTAATTTTTAAATAATTCTAGTTTCGAATTTAAGTTAATCTGCAAGTATAGTTTGACAAATTTAATTTTTATAAAATAGAATGAACTTATAAGAAACTCGGTCAGCAGTATTCAACTCAGTAGAATATTGAAGGCTTAGTTGAGTATTTTTGACCGAGTACTCATAGCAAAAAGTTAAAAAACAATGGAGGAAAAAATGCCCGCACGTGTGATCACAAATTCTCAGAGAAGCTCTGGGAAAAACCAGGGAGCTCAAAAAGCTCAACTTAAGGCTTCGGTAGTCAAAGAGATTGCCCAAGTTAATACTGAAGTCAAAGAAATGGCTGAAACAGACCCTCGCGCTCAATTTTACACTGGAAATGAGCGTTTAAATATCCAAGGTAGTCAGGTTCAGCGTATTAGAGAACTTCAAGAGGAAAATGACCATTTACAGCGCGAAATCGCAAGCAAGGAAGGCGAAGTTGTTAACTGCACAGACCCTCTCGCAATCTTAGCTGATATCGAGCATCGTAAAATCATTATTTCCCGTAACACTGGTGAAATTCTGAAAATTTACCAGAGAAATGAAGAACGCATCAAGAGAATCAAAGAACTTGAATCTCATAATAGCCGTATTCAAAATGAGCTTATGAGCATGCAAGGGAAGTTCATTTCGACAAATGACATGGAGGAGCGCACCGACTGTGCTTCTAGATTCTTCCTTCTTAAGTCGACCATCGAAAATAACCTTTCTGAAATAGAAGAGTTGAACAAACATTAATTTTTCCTCTAAGGGCTATACACTCAAATTTTGAATGTGTAGCCCTTTTTCTCTGAATGGGGTATCATCCTGCCTATCCCATGATTGCTTTATTCAAACGCTTGATGCCCTTTGGCACTGGACCACTTTCTCAGACCCAATCGAAAGAGGGGTTCGGAACCTTTATAGGAGTTTTTCTACCGGGCATCTTGACCATGTTCGGAGTCATTGTCTTCCTCCGTATGGGTTGGATTGTGGGTTCGGCTGGTCTCCCTATTACTTTAGTGGTCGTGACTCTAGGGTCGCTCATTACCTTCATTACGGCTCTTTCCATTGCCGCCTCCTCAACCAATATAGAGGTGAAGGGGGGAGGCACTTATTGTATGATCTCTCGATCCCTTGGTCTTCAGATGGGGAGCGCTATTGGTGTCCCTCTGCTCATTTCACAGCTTCTTTCTGTACCCCCCGCCATGACGC
>SDBV01013339.1_pt1 | contig 10467 bp, 13 predicted proteins | sample 2277081 | NCBI WGS metagenome assembly SDBV01 (sample SAMN10402039, study PRJNA504765) | marine sediment metagenome | isolation source: marine sediment core GS10_PC15, 223 cmbsf | place: Arctic Ocean: Southern Knipovich Ridge | collected 2010
GAGTATTTACTCACTAAAAAAACAGGGTGAGTGAAGAGGCGTTGATAAATGGTTTTATCTTTAGTTAGTAGTAAATTATTTTTATCTATCATGTATTAGTATTAGAACGTCTAATTCCTCCATATAGGTTTTGATTTCGTATATTGTTCTTGAATATAGAGTTTTTGGCATACACCTTAAACAGCCTCTCATTTTGTTAAGATAATGAAAGGGCTTTTCCTGAACTTGTCTAAACTCTATATTAGAGGATATAATAGACCTTTTTCCATGTTTTACTAATTTTGAGTTACACTTTTCCATGTTTATCTCTTTATTTAAGATTATATTAATCATGTCTATAAGTCCCTTAATGAAGGATTGCTATGGCTTACCATAGCACCTTGATCCCTCTCTTATTTAATTGCTTAACTATAGTTAAGTCTATATACTTAGGCTTTATTATATGCCTATTAATAAATTTTTTTATTAAGTTCTTCATGGTGTTGTTTCCTCTTGATTTTTTTTATTATAGATGATGGTGTATACCTGATCTTATTTATTTATTAGTTGTTGTTGTGATCTCATCATTATCATTTCTTACTCTCTTACTTTCTTATTATGATAAGGGTATGTAGTATATAAACCTTTCGATTTCTTGAGATTGTGAGAAAATAGAAATATATATAATTCGTTACGGGAGGGTAGTGAAGTTTTGAAGGGTGAGATATAGAGAGAGGGCAATAAATATTTTCTAGGTAATTTCAAGTGAGTATATACTCTCTAAAGAATACAAATATTTATAAAGAAGTATATACTTATTAAGAACATGAAAGAGATTCCCGAGATGAAAAATGAATCAGGGAAGAAAGTAAGATTAGAAATTTTAAATTCTAAGGAGAATTCGAATGGCATTGAGAATTGAAATTGCTAAGATGTATAATAATAAATTAGAAGTAAGAATTGGAGATTTAGATGGATCAGCTACTATGGGAAATATCACAAAAGAAGAAGCTCTTTCAGATATCTCAAATGAAATTGATGATATGTTAAAAAAAGAGGAGGAAATTAAGGATGATAAATCTAAAAATAACCATGAATAATAAAAAAGAATTTCATATAACAAATTCTTCAATTAATGGAATTCAAGATTGGATAATAGCCGCACTCATGCCTCAAGGCGTGCAAAAACTTTGGTTTGAAGTTATACCAAAACATTTCATTCAAGTTTCTCAGATTCAAGAAATCAGGGAAATGACAGATGAAGAAGTAATAAAACTTAAGAACAAAATTTAAATGATAATTGGAAGAAACAAAGAAACAAATAAAAATATAGAAATTGATTTAATGAGGTTGATTTCTACAAGATTATTGATTCAGGCAAATTCTGGTGGTGGAAAATCTTGGTTAATTAGAAGACTCCTTGAACAATCTTATGGTAAAGTTCAACAATTAGTTATTGATCTTGAAGGGGAGTTTTCAACTTTGAGAGAAAAGTATGATTACCTCTTAGTGGGTAAAGATGGAGAGATTCCTGCAAATATTCAAACAGCAGAACTACTAGCCACAAAATTATTGAAATTAAATGTTTCAACAATAATTGATCTATCTGAATTAAAAAAACATGAAAGAATAACTTTTGTAAAAAGGTTCCTAGACTCCTTAGTTAATGCTCCAAGAGAATTATGGCATACTTGTTTAGTAATTGTTGATGAAGCACATCAATTCTGCCCAGAAGGGGGAAAATCTGAATCAGCAAGTTCTGTGATAGATTTACAGACAAGAGGGAGAAAGAGAGGATTTTGTGGGGTTTTAGCAACTCAAAGAATAGCCAAGCTCCATAAAGATGCGGCTGCAGAATGTAATAATGTTTTAGTTGGAAGAACTGTTATTGATATTGATAGAAAAAGAGCGGCTAATGATTTGGGATTTACAGGCAAGGATCAAGAATTAAGCTTAAAGAAATTGGGTGATGGTGAATTCTTTGGATATGGTCCCGCAATCTCAAAAGAAGATTATATTCATGTTAAAGTAGGTGGGATCAATACAACACATCCAGAACCAGGAAAGAATATTATCAAAGCCTCTAAAACACCGGATAACATAAGGAAATTATTGAAAGATGTTATTGACCTTCCAAAAGAGGTAGAAGCAGAACTTAAAACAAAAAAGGAGTTTCAGAGTAAGATTCATGAATTGAAAAGAGAAGTAAGAATTCTGAAGACATCTCAACCAAAACCTATTGCTGATGAAAGGGCCTTAGAAAGATCAAGGCAACAGGGATTTAAAGAAGCTGAAAGAGAGGTGATGGAAGAAGTTCATTTCTTGAGAAAAGAAAATAATACTTTTATTGCCTTAATGGATAAAGTTAGTAGTTTATTAAAAATTAAGCCAATACCAAGATCAGAATATATTTTTAAACCAAAGATGGTAATTACTCCAAAGATAGAAAGTATTCAAAAAGTACCTAAAAAGTATCCAATTAGTACCGAATTAGATACTAAAGGGGATTTAGGGATCTGTGCAAAGAAGATTTATTCTTTTTTGTATAACTACCCCTCAAGATCATTTAAAAAATTTCATATTGGGGCTTTTACAGGATATTCACATAAGTCTGGTGGATTCAGTAATGCAGTCTCCCAATTGAATAATCGTAATTTGATAATAAAAATTGGGAATTCCTTACAAGTTAGGGAAATGGATTCAGAAGTAGCTGAAGAATTTGATTTCTCAAAAGAAGCCATCATGAAAAATTTAGGAGCATGTGCAAAAAAGATCTATCAATTGTTTTTAGATAATCCTTATGAAGCATTCTCAAAAGAAAGAATAGGTGAAATTACTGGATATTCTTATGGAAGTGGTGGATTCAGTAATGCTATTTCAATGCTTAATTCTCTTGGCCTGATTCAAAAAGATAATTCGCATATCCAATTAAACCAGGAGTTATTAGAAACATGATAATCGTAGACACCCGAGAACAAAAGCCTTTGTGGAATCCGAAATCTTTTGAGGTTCAAGTAAAGAAATTAGATGAAGGAGATTATACTACCACAGAACTTTTAGATAAAGCACATGCTGAAAGGAAATCAGGAATTGATCTTTATGGAAGTTTAATTCAAGGCCATAAAAGATTTATCGCTGAAATCCAAAGAGCAATTGAAAAAGATTTATCTTTTGCTGTTTTTGTTGAATGTACTGAAAAAACATTTATATCAAAGAGATTCAAAGGAGGCTATAGGTTAGGTGTTAAACCAAAGGTTTTAGCAAAAATTATTAAAACATTTATGAGTAGATATCCTATTGAATTTATTTGGTGTAGAAATAGAGAAGATTTAAGAAATAAGATGTGTTTATGGTTTGCTCATCAAATGGGAGAATTTAAAAATGCCTAAACTACAAAGAATCAAGAGATCAAATGGAAGTCTTGTTTATAGTGTAAATCTTCCTCTTGAGATAATTGAGGAATTAGCTTGGGAGAAAGGGATAGATTTAGATCTTGAGATACAGAATTTAGGCAATCGATTAATTATTATGATTTCAAAGAAAGAAGATGATTCAATCAAAATGGAGGAAAATGAGAATGGATAAATCAAGTCAAAAGGAACTAGAAAAAGCGGCTGCTGAATATCCTGAATCAATCCCAAAAGAAACTAAAGAGCTCACAGAAGTAGAATTCAATCGTTTGCTTGAGGATATGGAAAATCCAACCTTGGCTCAAAGGCATCTTGCTGTCCATATTAAGAATTTTTTAGATCAAAGGATTAAGGAAGAAATGGCTGGGAAAGGATTCTTGAGTGATGGTACAAGGAGATGGGTAGAAACATATAATAATATTTTGGAGAAAATCCAAAAAGCGTTGTATGGGGATAAATCTGTGAATTTGCATTTACATAAAGTGACTCATAGTGAAATAGCTGCAAAAATGCGTGATGTATGAAGATGGGGAATAAAACTAATGAAATCCCCCTTTCTTCAAATTTAATAGCTGATGGTGTAACTCCTGAGATGGAGAAGAGAACTGCTAATAAATTTAAGGATTGGGATCAAGTTTTAAAAGAGAACCTTTTAGAAGAAGGAACACCAGAACAACAGAAGGAAGTTTATGGAATGCTTAAGGATCCCACAATTTATGCTTATGCTTTTTTTAAAGATCCCAAAGATCCAACAAAGAGGTTTAAGTTATATTGCTATCAGGATATAATTATTAATGATAATCATAAAAAAATCTTTTTTGCAGCAGCTAATCAGATTGGAAAATCAATTACTCTTTGTTTAAAAGCTTTGACTTATGCACTTTATAATCCAGGGAAAACAGTTTTGATGACATCAAGGACCCTTCCCCAATCTAAAGACCTTCTTAGGCATATTAAACAATTTTTGCAAAATTCCCGTTTAGATTATAAATTTGACATTGGAGATTCTGAAACAAAGACAGAGATTTATTTTAGGCATTTTGTGGAAGAAGAGATTTATGATAAAAAGTTAGACAAGACTTTTACTCAAAAGAGAGAACTTCAACAAAGTAGAATCATTTGTGTTCCCGTAACTGAGGCTGCTTTGGGATATGCTGTGGATTTATTACTTCCTGATGAATTACCTTTCTATGAAAATGGGGAACATTTCTTTAAACAAATCCTCCAACCAAGAACTTATACAACAAAAGGACAAATAATGGTTTTTGGGAATCCGAATGGTCAACAAGGGATTGGTTGGGAATTATGGAATGATGAGAGTTATCATATGTATCGGTTTAATTTTTTAGATTGTCCAACAAATACACAAGAGGAATTTGATGATTATTGTAAGAGTTTAACAAGAGAACAGATAGATTCAACACTTCTTGCAGTTTTTACATCTCCAGAAGGTGGTTTCCTTACCTTACAAGAAAGAAGAGATATGCAACAAAAACGTTCTTCAATGTTGCCTTCAGTGCTTACTAAACCAATTTACATCTTTTTTGATTGGGCGAAGGTAAAAGATAGAACTGTTAGGATAATCGCATCACCGAATAAACTTCATGAGAAAGATTGGGCTGAGGAAGTATATGTATATGAAATGAAAGAATATCCTTCCGGAACGCCATATACTACAATCATTGATGAAGATCTAAAAAATCTGATTAATGATGTCGGGCCTCAAATGGTTGCTATGGTTGGTTGGGATAATACAGGGGTTGGAAGAGGCTTAGAGGATTTTACTAAAAGAGTTGAACAACTTGGGATTATGGCTATGCCTGTCGAATTTTCTCTTGAAAACAAATCTAGGATATATATCCTTTTCAAATTACTTGCTGAGCAAGGAAGAATCAAAATACCTTATATTAAAGAATGTGATAAACAAATGAGCATGTTGAGATTTGAGAGATCTCCAAGAGGACATTTGAAAGTCCATCATGAGAATGAAAAAGATAGGGATGATTTCCCTGATGCGATTGCAGGAGTTTGCAGTTTAATCATCCAACCAGAAAACCCTCCAATATCTGCAACAATAATATGATAAGTGAAGAAGAAAAAGAAAGATATATTGAAGCATCTAAATGTGAAGATTGTCCTAGTTGGCTCCATCATTGTAAGGCTGAATGTTGTAAAATCATTTTTATAAATATTGATCCAAAAGAATTAGAAAAATCAGGAAGGTATTTTACCATAAGACCAAAACAACCTTTCGAGGATTGGTGGTATTATCATCTTAGAGATGTTGAATATATTAGAGGGGTTTTAAGATTCAAAAAAAGTAGGATAATTATTGTGGGTAGGAAAGTAATGTATATTAATCCTTGTAAACTTTTGGAAGGAAATTTATGCAAGGGCCATCCTGATAACAAACCTAAATTATGTAAGATGTTAACCTTAGAAACAGCTAAACTCCCTGGGCAACCCTTTGAATTAACAGATAATTGTTTGTTTAAGTATAAATCAAAAGAGGTTAAGGAAAATGGATAAAAAAGAAAAAACTGAAACTGAAAGAAAAGAAATTGCTTTTAATGTGCAGATGAGGATGACGAGTAAAAAGAACGACTATATGATGAATATAGTTAATGGAAGGTATTTTTTAGCTCGATGTAATATGCTTGCTGTTCAGATTCAAAGTAAAGATATTAAAGAAACCATTGATGGATGTTTGAAATCTGAAGAATATATGAGGGCCGAATATGCCTTAATAAAGCGGCAAGCAATCTCAAGCATGAGGAATGCATTTTTTGCAAAGAAGGATTTATTTGAAGACTTTAAGTTAAAGGAAGAAGATATCTTGGCTCTTGAAAAAGATTATTATGATGGAAAAATTATTAGGGAAGCATATGATGAAAGTTATAGGAAAGGAAGTAAAGCAAAGTTCATTGATTCATCAAAGGAATAAAAATGCCTCTTTTGTTCCTTTAGGATCTCATGATACCGAAAAGTTTAAATATCATGTTATTCATAGGGTTAATAAATACTTTAACGATAAATTTATTGTGTTGAGGACTACATGCAATAAAATCATTCAGAAACCACAGTTATGGTTACAGGAAGTTGATTTTAAGGCAATAAAAAAAGATATATTACTATGGTTAATAGAAACTTTGATCGAAGGCTTTATAATTAATTTTATTGTATGGGCTCTGATTGGATGGAATTTCAATTTGATAACTATGTTGGCTTGGGGATTCGCAGTAAAGCAATCGTTGAGTATCTATTGGAGATTAAAACAAAATGGTCCATCTACAACAATACCTACAAAAGACAAATGATTTCCAAAGCTCGAAACATCTTCCACTTTTAAATTCTCTTTTCATTGAACGTTTTTCTCAATTCAATCCTTATTCTCAAGATAATAATTTTAAGACTTACATGAAATGGGCAAGGAGATCTCCCCAATTAATGGGATTTTTAGATATTATAGCAACTGATATGTTGAGTGATAGGATTGATTTTAAACCTATTGATAAATCTTCTGGGCGAAATAAAGTAATAAAAGCTAAAGCATTTTGGGATCTTAATAATGGAAGAGATGTCGCCCAAGAAACAATCTATGATATGCTTATTAATGGGATTGGGTATAATTGGATCGGAAAGATTGGAGATACTCAATTGAAGGAATTTTGTAAATTTGCTGTAGGGCAAATAATACCAGAATTTAAAGCCCAAGAATTAGAATTTAAAGCTAATCGTATGCTTGAAATAATTAAGAAAGATAACTCTGAAAAATTGGTTAGAAAGTTAAGACATATTGCTGCAAGTACAGTTTCAATACATACTGATGAATATGAAGTATTAAAATATATTCAAAGAGTTGGAGTCAATACAAAAGAGTTTTCTCCAGATGAGATTCTTGTTTTTAAATTAATGCCATTTGATGGAAAAGTTTTTCCCTTCCCTCCAATGGAAGCTATTCTTTCTGAGATTTATTTACTTTGGTTAATTACTCAAAATTATGTTTCCTTTTTTGAAAATGGTGGAAAGCCAGATAATGTTTTTATTTTACCTAAGGAACTTGCAGGAAGTAAGAATCATAAATATTTAATTGATACTCTTACAAAATACAAAAAGATTCAGAATAAACATGGTAACCTCGTTTTCACTGGTGATTTAACTATTGAGAAATTAATGGAAATTGAACACCAGATGGAGAATAAAGATTTAGGATTATATCTTACGAGTGTTCTTGCAATGATGTATGGAGTTCCGGTTAACAGAATTCCATTTTTGGTTGGAAAGGCTGCTTCAGGTGGAGATTCTGGTGGACTTGCGGATACTGGTTATTGGAGAAAAATAAGCGTTTGGCAAAGTAAACTTGAGGGGCCTTATAATCGAGATCTATGGATTCCTTATTTTGGGGTTGAAATGAAATTTAGAAGGGGTTATCTTCAAGATGAAGTTAGGGAAACTCAAAATGCAATGCAGATGACTTCTGTAGCTGAACAAAGAATAAATCTTGGATTGTGGACTGTTGAAGAAGCAGGAAGTTATTTGAATATTGATCAAGAAATAGTTGAAAAAGCTCAAACTGAGAAGAAGAAAAGGGATGAAGAATTGAAATCAGGAATGCTAAATCAGAATCTTGAGACTAATGATAATGTAATTAAAAATCAAGATGCAAAGAATAAGGCTAAAAAGAAGCAAGATACTCAAAAAAGAAATCAACAAAATGCTGGAGGCAAGAAGATAAATCCTTGAAATTAAAATGCCAAAACATCCAGATTTCTTAAAAATTTATAAACGATTCATAAAGCAATATGGTCCAGATAAAGGCAAAAGTCTATATTTTGCTTGGTTAAATAAAAAAGGATACGATGATACGAGACCTTTCCCCAAAGGCAAAGAGAAAAAAGAATTTATGTGTCGGGTTGTTGGTTTTGAAATAAAAGAATTAGAAAGTTGTTTTCATATAGAAGGATTAATTGCTACAACACACATTGATGATTTAGATAAGGAAGAAGGTATTGATATTCCTGATAAGATTCTTAGAGAAACCTTGGATAGTTTTGCTATACAAATGAATTCTAATAAGGAATCTAGGGTAATGGGCGTTCATCATAGTGAGGGTAATCCTTATGCCCCTGAATATTTCGGTGAAGCAGATGTGGGTAAAACACCAGCTAAAGTTATTGAATTAACAGATGGAGAATATGGGTTATTTGTTGACACAAAATTATTAAAAGATGATCCAGAGACTCCAAGAATCATTAAAGATTTCCAGAGCGGAGAGCTCAATTCATTTTCCATAACCTACGATACTGACGGGTTTACAACAACTGACTTTGATTGGGTTGGAGACAACCTCGTCAGGATTCTTTTGCCAGAGACTCGTCTTGCAGGGTATACTGCAGCGAGTAATCCTAAGAATCCAAATGCAGTCGCAACAGCGTATGGTTTTAAAGAATTCAAGGAGTTAGTTGGGATGGAAGTAAGATTAAACAAAATGGAGGTTAATCAAATGTCTAAAAAAGAAATTAAAGAGGATGAAGCTTTACAAGAAGCTCCTCAAGATACCTCTTCTCCTGAAGAGGATAAGGATCAACCTAAAAAGGAAGATTCTAGTCAACCTTCAGAGGAACCTGAAGGTAATTCGGAGGAAGAAGCAAGTGAGCAAAAAGAGTTCAAGAGATGGAAGGCTGATAAGAAAAAGCTTGAAGAAAAAGAGCTTTTGGATAAGACAGCTGGAAAGATTGCTGAAAGAGTTCTTAATAGGATGGAAATGAAAGAAAAGGTACTGAAAGATAATAAACCATCAAATGAGAATGCTGAAGTTACTCTTGAAATTAAGGAGTTTAGGGAAGTAATAGCAAATCCAGGAAAACTTGAGTTAAAAGAACAATTCCGGAGAGCTGCAGCTATTTGTGATTCATCCCCAAGGTTGAATTGGCAAACGGCAAGTACCTCTGCTTGTGAAAGTAGAGATTACAAAAGCTTTGGTGTGAATGGTACAAACTTGGAGTTTAAAGGATTGGGTATTACGACAAATCAGAATACAGACACAGATTATCTACAAAGTTCAGCTGAACTGCAAGATATCTATGATCCTGTAATCTACAATGCTCTAAACCAGCAAACTTTAACTTGGAACCTTTTAGCTAAAGACGATTTTAGCAAGAAGGGAAATAACCAGGTTCAGTTTACCCTTAAGACTGCAGCTAATGTAAGTGCAGCTTTCTACACTGGAAATGCTGTGGCTACAGATAATGTAACCAGATTAAAATATCAAACTAAGTTTAAAAAACTACAAGTTGGTGTTTCAATCGATGGTGACATGATTGCTGCTGCTCGTGGAGGTCCAGTTAGTGATGTATTTGCACAAGAAGTATTGGATTCTACCATAGACATGTTAGCAGTTCTTAATGCAGCTCTGTTCGCAGAAGTTGGAGTAGAAACAGCTAGTGCTGTTATTGGTTTTGAATACATAACAGATAGTGCAGGAAACACAGCTCTATATAATATAACAAGAAGTGCAGCTAATAAGTTATCCCCTGATTCTGCAGGAGATACTTATATCAATCAAGCCTCAACAGTCATTTCGATGGCTAATTTGAGAGCAGCGATTAGACAAGCTGTATTAGAGAATGCAATCAAAAGGAATTTGGTATTTATCACAGCACCAGTCCAAGGAGATATGTTGCGTGGTAAATTTGATGATAGCAGAAGAATGTTGACTGCAAGAGATACTGACTTTGGATTCAGTACCGACCTTTTCGTAGATGGTATTCCTGTCTTTGAAGATAAGGATTGTAATACAGACGACTGGTTCCTTGTTGATTTAGAGACACATAGAGTTGGTATATGGATTCCGCCTACAATAGAGAAACTTGGTAAGACTGCTGATAGCGAAGATGCTTTCATCAAGACTTATCTTGCAACCTATAATAGGGCTCCGAGACGTATGGTTCAGATCTATGGTGCATCTACTTTGTAGTTGAACTAATTTGATTATAGTCCCTTTTATTTTTTGGGACTATTTTCACACTTTATCAGTTGAAGATAGGATGTAAGGCCCCAAGGCTTGTGAAAAAAAAAC
>SDBV01013340.1_pt1 | contig 10466 bp, 12 predicted proteins | sample 2277081 | NCBI WGS metagenome assembly SDBV01 (sample SAMN10402039, study PRJNA504765) | marine sediment metagenome | isolation source: marine sediment core GS10_PC15, 223 cmbsf | place: Arctic Ocean: Southern Knipovich Ridge | collected 2010
TGGGGCGCAACAAAAGTAAAAGTATCAAAGGGTAAAGGTAGCGAAAAAATTATCAAGACGGAACCAGGAAAACTCATTCCAAGTGATGAGATTGGATTGCGCGAGCAAGAAAGAGAAATTGTCCAGTGGATGGACCCGGAAGAGTACGAAAAGGTAAAGCATCGTAAAGAGCATCGCATTGAAGCAATTATTCCGACTAGAAATAAAGAGGACATGGAATATCGTTGGGGCATGACAATCGACCTCGACAAATGTACCGGTTGCTCTGCTTGCATGGTAGCTTGTTATGCAGAGAATAATATTGCATTGGTCAATGATGATCAGTTATCTAAAAACAGACACAAAAATTGGTTAAGAATCGACCGCTATTGGGAAGGTGAATACCCAAAAATTAGAGCAAAAGTATTACCGGCTAATTGCCAGCAATGCGGTAAAGCATCTTGCGAGCCGGTATGTCCGGTTTTTGCGGCATTTAGTACAAAGGACGGATTAAACGGACAAGTATATCAAAGATGCGTTGGAACTCGGTATTGCAACGTTGCCTGCCCATACAGAGTCAGACTTTTTAACTGGTCTCAGCCGGAATGGCCAAAACCGCTTAATATGCAATTAAACCCCGATCTTTCATCTAGAGCCGCTGGAGTAACGGAAAAATGCACATTCTGTGTTCAAAGAATTCGTGCTGCCAAAGATAAGGCTAAAGACGAATACCGAAAAGTAAAAGACGGTGAAGTACAGCCGGCATGCATGCAGACTTGCCCGAGTAACGCAATTGCTTTCGGAAACCTGCTTGATAAAAACAGTAAGGTATCCAAGCTAAGCACAGATCCGAGACGGTATAGAGTCTTGGAAGAGCTGGACACCGAACCTGCAGTCATATACCTAAAGTCGGTACGTAAGGGCGCAGTAGAGCACAAGAAGAAAGAAAGTGGAGGCGGCCATTAGTACGACTACCAAAATTAAGCTAACGAACGAAGAGCTTGAAGCTAAAAAACGCAGAAGAAGCGGTAAGGTAGAGGCTCCGGATGTTGACTCCAAGATACCATACGCTCAGGTTAATAAAGACATAATCGATGCCATGATCAGGACGCCAAAAACGTACTGGTTGGCCATGGCCATCGCCATGTCTATTATCATCGCCGGTTTTGTTGTTTATTATGCGACAACAGTATATGGTTTGCAGCTTTGGGGAACCAATGAATCCTCTTACTGGGGTCTGGACATACCGGCGTTCATCTATTTTATCGGTCTAAGCCACTCGGGAACGCTGCTGTCTGCCATTCTTCTTCTTACAAAGAGTGATTGGCGAAAACCTGTCTATAGAAGCGCGGAAGCTATGACATTTTTCGCAATCATCGCCGCTTCATTAACGCTTCTTATGCATGTAGGCAGGCCTTGGCGTGTTTTTTACATGATGCCCTATCCAAACGAACGGACTCTTTGGACTAGCTTTAAATCGGCTCTATCTTGGGACATGGTTGCCATAGCAACATATATGTCTATAAGCGGCCTTTTCTTAGTGATGGGAAGTATTCCCGACTTCGCAGCAGCGAGAGACAGAATGACGGGCTTTAGGAAAAAGATAATGACCGCACTTGCCCTGGGCTGGAAAGGTACGGACAGAGAGTGGAAAAACCTTCACCGAGCTTATGTAGTCCTTGCTGCCCTTCTAGTACCATTGGCGGCATCTGTGCACTCGGTAGTTGCATGGGATTGGGCAATTACTAACGTACCGGGCTTTCACAGTACAATTTTTGCGCCGTTTTTTGTAGCGGGTGCTATCTACTCGGGCGTAGCCGGTGTTGTAATCGTTATGATTATCATCCGAAAAACACTCAAAATGCAGGAATACATCAAGCCGTATCATATCGATATGCTGGCAAAGCTTTTATTAGCAGTTGGCTTAATATGGATATATATTACGGCCATGGAAGTAATGGTTCCATGGTACAAGACTTCAATAAATAATTTCGAATGGAACACGCTTGTCAGCAAGCTCGTCGGTAGATGGGCCCCCCACTATTGGCTAATGGTCGTAACTTGCGGAGTTATTCCCCTGCTGATGTTCAAGCAAAAAGTGCGTAGAAGTATGGGTTGGATGTTTTTAGTTGCCGCAAGCATTCAAGTAGGTATGTTTATGGAGCGTTTCATTATTATAGTACCCGGACAAAATACAGGCTACATTCCTTCAAGATGGGGCGATTTTAGTCCGACATGGGTCGACTTTACATTGTTCTTAATATTGGCATCAAGCGTTTTCTTCATATTGTTCTTGTTCTTCGTAAAACTAGTGCCACCTGTATCAATTTACGAGGTAAAAGAGCTTTTGCCTATCCCTAAACGTCTTAAAGGCAAAGAAATTGAACAGCCAGTTGAAGAAGTTGAAGAACTTGAACCAATAACAGTTAAAAAGAAACCAAAACCCCAACCTGATTCGGGGGATAGCTAATGGCTAGCAAAGTCGCACTAGGTATATATAGTTACGCTGACGACGTAGTAAAATCAATACACAAATTAGATGCTACGGGTTTTAGCGAAATGCTTACTTACTCGCCTATTCCGATTCATGAAATCGAGCATGCTCTTGAAAAGGTAAGGCCAAAATTCAAATGGAATATGAACTACATAATTAAGGCAATAAAAAAGCGTGATTTTCACCTTCACAGATTCACCATAATCGGCTCATTTATCGGAATTGCGGCGGCAACAGCACTGGTATTCGGAACTCATTCCCTCTGGGTGCTACACCAAGGCGGACAACCTCCAGTGTTTACTTTTCCGCAACTTGGGTTGGTGGGCTATGAGATGATGACGCTATTTAGTGGCTTGTTTTCAATATTAGGCCTATTAGTCTTATCAAAGCTGCCATTTTTTGGTAACGACGTCTATGACGTAAGACTTGGCGAAGATAAATTCGGCATCGCTTTAAGAACTAAGAACGCGAATGAACTTAAAAAAGTGTCAGAAATAATGAAAAACAACGGTGCGGATGAAGTTATTGAGCAAGAAAGGGTTTTAAGAGACTAATGATTGAAACGTTAACGACGCTAACATTTCTATCAATAATGGCATATTTAATATATAGTATCGTTCGCTTGAGCCGGCAGGCCGAGGGCAAGTTTGATTATCGCGTATATGGGCTGATATTTGTAGTAGCTTTCATACTTGGCTTTGCACCCGTTATGGGATACGGCGTCTTTAGGGCCTGGTACCTAAGTACGGGCTGGAAAGAAGTCAATCACCCTTATCCTAAAGCCCAGGAAGCTCCTTATCAAAGTTCAGTTGCCGGAACTATTAATGACAGGGGTTTGCCGCCCGACGCAACAACTCGTGATAGATCAAGAAAACTAAAAAACCCCTTGCCGGCGACTTCTCAAGCAATCAGGGAAGGAAAAACCTTATTTATGAATTACTGCAAGCCGTGTCACGGCGAGACAGGAGAGGGCGAAGGCGTTATGGGAAGTGTTCCTATGCTCAAATCGAAAGCGCCCGAGGGTGAAGCGGAGTCTTTGGCAATATATCTTTCAAATTTTACGGGATTTAAGCCACAGATTGACATGAAATTTGTACAAAATAGTACCGACGGAGATATCTATTACACCATTACCAATGGAGGCGAATCTATTATGCCAAGCTTTGAAGACGCCTTGTATCCGAAAGATAGATGGAAGATCGTACATTACATCAAGAGGGAGTTAAGCAAAGAATGATGCAGGCAAGTAAAATAACAAATTCAAAATCTATTCAAGCCCTGGCAATTGTCGTATTTACGGCAAGTATGGCCGTTTGGGCAAGTGCTTCGATATTTCTTTTTGATAAACCAATGTGGGCAACATTTATGCATGGATTTATCTTTTTTACGGCATTAACGCAAGGTGCTTTGGCTATATCAATGGCAGTAAGACTGGCTTCCGGAGATTGGGGAGCACCTTTTCTGCGCCTCGGTACAGCGATTGCTATGGGATTTATGCCTTTTGCTATTATCGGTCTGGTTGTGGTCTTTCTAAATCACGGCTCTATTCATTGGTGGGCTTCACACGCAAATGAGCACCTTTGGTTTAACCCGATTTTTTTTGTAGCCCGCAACATATTGTTTTTTGGGCTTTTTTACGGCATGGCTTACCGCATATACAAAGCTGTTCGGCTCAAGGGCGAAGCTGTTACCAACGATGTTGAGCACGGCATAACGATAAAAGGTTTTTGGCTGGTGGTCATATATGTTATCGGCATGACCTCATTTTCCTGGGATATGAGCATGACTCTTAATCACGGATATGCCGATACGATATACGGATTTTACTTTATTGTAGCCACTATTCACGGTGGATTGGCACTGATGGTGTTGTTATCATACTTGTCGGAAAAATTATTCGGCATCAAGTCTTTTCCTAAAAGCTCTTTCTCAAATGCTTCTCAGCTACAGCTGGCATTATGTGTTATCTGGTTCTACACATGGTGGTCTCAGTTCTTTCCCACATGGTATGCGCATATTCCCGAAGAAACCGGCTCACTTTTTATAAGAGCTTCAAAATATGAGTTTAATTTTTACTGGATCTACATTGGCATGATATTTTTATCAGGCGTAATTCCCTTTTTGGCGCTATTGATGTCAAGAACAAGAAACACGAGATCGATTCAAGCAAGCGTATCGATGATAATATTGGGCGGACTTTGGATGCAAAGATACATTGAAACCGCGCCTGCCCTAAACAAATACGCCCAGGAGACAGTTACGGTTACTCATATATTCCATCCCGTTAACCTGATTTTCGCTCTAGGAATATTTGCGGCTCTGATATTCGGGTTATTTAGAGTCATAGACAAAAGCCCCGACACTATTCCGAAGGATGATAAAGACCCTGATTATACAAAAGACGTAATTATATCCGACCCAAGAGGATGGTAGATGATATTAGAGGCTGAAATACACAGCAAAGCACTGCTAAATAGTGCAACAGAAGCGGTTCAAAGAATTGACAAAGAGTTACCGTTTGGTTATAGTTCTGGTAGTTTTTTGTCCAGTGTCAGCAAGCGAACGAAGCTGATAATAAACGGCATACGTACGCTACTATTATTCAAGTCGACGGCTTTAAGGCCCCATGACATAAAGTGTGATGACAAAGAAAGTACATTGGTAAAGGACAAAAAGGAGGCTGAAGGTTGCTAAAAGATAGGAGAGTTTTAACAGGAATAGTAATATTGGGAGTTTTGGTTTTAATAACCTCGGTAGCTTCCGGAATCGTCAATATCCCCGCGAGTGTGCAAAGCGTGTATTACAGCATGATTTTCAAAACAACAGGAGCTGTTGGCAACGCTTCAGCAATGGAAGATCTGCACACCGCTACTAAGGTAACAAGAGTAGGCCCGGATGGTAAATCTTTCGAGACCTACAAATATTCAAAGAACGATCGTGCAATAATTGCCCGTGATTCCGGCAAATGTATGGCTTGCCATGGAAACATGCTTGAAAAGGATGATAAAGGCAAACCAAAGAATTATATCCACGACAAAATGTTATCAGCTCCTATGCTTAATTTCTCCTGTACCGACTGCCACAAAAAGGTTGCAACCAACAAGAGGACACCTACTAATGCAACTTTGAGAGTAGATAGATCGCTTTGTTCTAAGTGTCACGACCCATCAGCAAAGTCACCTCCTGCCGAGTCTACAGGAGGCATAACCTGGGGTAATCCACAAGCACCCGAAATGTCAAATATATTCAAAAAACACGGCACGGATGCCAAAAGCGGTAAGTGGTGGATAATGAATCACCCGAGATTTGCAATGAGTATTGGTGTAGACGAGTGCCGTAAGTGCCACAAGATCGGTAGTGAGCTAGATTTTTGCCGTGATTGTCACTTAAGGGGCGGTTTCAGGCCTTCTAGCCATAGGGTGACTTACAAAGCTAAGATAAATGAAATTTACCCGGACAAGAAAAAGACCGACGTCGTAACAACCAATTGGAAGGGTTATCATTTTGTGTTCGCAAGAAACGCTCTTAAGAAGATGGGCGTAACGGTTGACACGCCCAGAAATCTTCCGTTGGATAAATTGCAAAAGCTACCTTGCGCAGCTTGCCACGTAGTCAAAGAGTGGTGTACAAAATGCCATATAAAGCATAATGCGAATTGGTTGAATCCAAACGTTGGCCACCCCAAGAAGGTGGATCAATTTGGCACCAAGTATTGTACAAGGTGCCACGATGCAAACGGAAGTAAGTGTATAAGCTGCCATAGCTGGTTCGGCACACTTAAATAAATGGCTTTTAAGAAAAACTTTGGAGGACTATAAATAAATGCAGCGAATTTTTCTAGGAGCAATAGTTGTTGTAATAGCTATAACAGCAGGGGTTACAGGAGCAAAAAATATATCCAGTAAATATATTTTTTCGGAAATCGCTCCGACACAGCCCATAAACTTTAGTCACAAAATACATGCGGGAGATAATAAGATCGCCTGCCAGTTTTGCCATATTTATGCCAGGCGATCAAAGGTATCCGGTGTGCCGCCTGTTCAAAGATGTATGGGTTGCCATAAGGTCGAGAGAGTCGACTCTCCGGAAATCAAGAAGCTTACAAGTTATTGGATAAACAAGAAACCGATTCCCTGGATCAAGGTCTATGACGTTGCTGATTATATATACTTTCCTCACAACAGACATATAAAGGCCGGCTTGAGGTGTCAAGAGTGTCATGGGCCGGTTGAGACTATGGCAAAAGTTCGTAAAGAAAATGAACTGGTCATGGGATGGTGTCTTGAGTGTCACAGAAACAGAGAGTTTACCGGCCCTGACGGAATTAAAAGAAGTGGCCCAAAATGGGATTGCTGGGACTGTCATATATAAAGGCAAAGCAGATATTTGAAAATAAAGATAGGAAAATTAAATGAGTAAAAACAAAATAAAAAAAGCGGAAAATAAAAAACGCAAGTTAAACAGAAGAGAGTTCATGATTGAAATTGCCAAAGGCGGAGGATATTTTGCGTTTGGTATAGGGCTCACAGATCTAGTTAGCCACATGCCAAAACCCGGGGGGAAAGACCCCTATTCCCTACCTGGCGGCGCAGGAGACTTCGAAGGAGTCTAGTTCATCATCAAGCATTTGTAACTGGTAATCTGCCATTTATCTACTGAATAATTATCACCAACTTTTGATTTAACTTAAATACACTGATATGCTTAATAACAGTGAAAAGATTTATTAACCGATTTAAATGATTATAGATTCACGAATTAAGTTATTCGAAATACAGGATTTTATATGTTTGGAATAGGACCTCAAGAGATATTTATCATATTTATAATCGCTTTAGTCATCTTCGGCCCTAAAAGGCTACCAGAAGTAGCAAAATCGATGGCTAAAGCTGTAAACAGCTTCAAAAAAGCAGCTAATTCTATTACTGAAGAAGTAAAATCAGCTGCCGACTTGGATGATATTTCAGAGGAAGCAGACCCTAAAAAGACTTAGCGGATCAGATCAACTTCCCTACTTTTAAGCCTTGTTTTGTTGAAGTTCTTTCTTTTTGCGTGGTGCAAATATAAAGGACAATATAACACCAAGCACATACAAACCAAACATGGGGATAGCCATCAAGCCCATCGTGATAGGGCTCCAGTCAGGGGTAGCAATAGCTGAGAACAGTAATATGACTACAATAGCTATGCGCCAGTGTTTTACAAGCTGCATAGGCCTTACAACGCCTAATCTGACTAGGATGACAGTAATTATCGGAGTCTCAAAAGATGCGCCAAACGCCAGTAAAAACAACCCTACGAAAGAAATATACTGGCTGACGGTTAGATTTGCCTTTATCAATCCTGCGCCCTGCGCTTCCAGCCACGTTATACCAATACCCAAGACATATTCATAGCCGAAATAAACACCTCCAAAAAAAAGGATTACCATAAAAAATGACATTACAAAAACAAAACCCTTCTCAGCTCTTTTAAGGCCCGGGACGACAAAGGCCATGACCTGATAAAGGATGAACGGGAAAGAAATCAAAAAACCGGACCAAAGAGCCAATTTAAACCGCGACACAAAAGGCTCCATTAGGTTTAGGTAGACAAGCTTGTCTTTGATGTCAGCCGGCCTCGTCAAAAGCTCAAGCAACACGGGCCAATAGTAATAACTAAGCGTGGAGAATATGGTCAAAGCTATTAGGCTAAGTACGATCCGCTTTCTTAGCTCACCAAAATGTTCCCATAGGGTCATATCTTTAGACATAATATCTCCGACTTTTGCTTGGTTAGGTCAATTAGGATTTGCACACAGGACAATCAAGCAGTAGTAATATTTCAAGCCTTGGACTTAGCCTTGCTATTTTTTTTACCTGTTTTTTTCTTGGAATTAGTACCTTTTACTACCGTAGAGTCTTCGTCCTCTTCGGTGCTTTTTTTAAACTCTTTTATAGATTTACCCAAAGCAGAAGCGATTTGGGGTATCCGGCTCGCACCAAATAGTACTAATATTATTGCGAATATGATTAATAATTCTGTTGCTCCTAAACCGAACACTTTTTACCTCCCTGTAAATTAAGTAAAATAATTATAACACCTTTTAGAGTTTTTGCGCGATATTTAGCTTATCCTAAAACAAGGCTAAGACAACCGCTTATTTCTTTATTTTTGCTGCTAGTAACGTTATTATCTTTATGGGACACCTTGGTTTATCCGTCTATGCATTGCTTGTTGCTCTAATCAAGCGACATAAGCTAAATTGAATATTAAAGGATCTTAACTATTTATGATCAATAATGTTTTTATCGACAGCATATTGTCTTTTTTAGGAGGTTTCCTAGCCGTTTTCGGGCCATGTGCCTGGCTTATCCTTCTAGGCTATTTTTCTTTTACAACAGGCACTGTGCTTGCCGGCAGCCTGGGAAACAAAAAGAAAATATCTATTCGTCTTCCAATTTTACTGTTTATTATGGGCTTATCGGTAGCTTTTGTTGCTAATTTCTTTCCCAGCAGTCTGCAATTGTTTTTAGCTAAATACTATAATCCGTCTGCAAAAATATCCGGAGCCTTTATTTTCTTTTTCGGCTTTTTTTTCTTGGAGATATCAAGTGTAAAGCTCACCTTTAATAAAGCTAATAGTCGTTTTGAAAATTTTCGCGTCGGTGCAAGCGTCTTATTACTAGGAGTAGCTTTTGGCATAGCCTGGACTCACTGTCTAACTCCTATTTTGACTAAAATCATCGGGCCGATGATTAAGAATCCCGCCCTTTCAGGTAGAGGCCTCTTCCTTTTATGGATGTACGCGTTGGGATTAGCTGTGCCATTGCTATCCAGCGCGTTATTTATTAAAACAGTTCTGAACAAATATAAAGTCTTTAATAGTTACTCTCGAGAAATTAAAATATTTAACGGCTTGTTTTTAGCATCTTTTGGCGTAGCGCTATTTATTAAGCCCTGGTGGATATATTTAAGCCAGATCCTTATTAACTGGACTCATACGGGCTGGAAGAATCAGCTAGAAACCCTGCTAATCGAGCTGCTGAAAAAAAGCGTCTAATACAATCTAGGGCGGGTTTTGGTCTTCTTCCGGCAGATCGCCCCAATCCGGCTCGTATGACTCGTTCATTGTTTCTCCGTGGCACCTGAGCCTACAAGTTCTCTGCTTAGTCGAAGTATCGAACTCCCATTCAGGATAGCTTCTTGTCCCGGTTGCTTCTAAGTTCGGTGAAAAACTAATCATCCTGGTTGGTATTTCTTTAGGTGGACCTCCGGTAGAAGGATCATAAGTACCCGCATACGGTCCATTTACTATCCTGTATTGAGTGTTTGGCGCATCCTGGTTACTATGAATGTTATAGTGGCAATTCTTGCAAGTTGCTTCAATCCTATCGTCTAGGTGGATATGGTGCAGACTATCTTTTCCGTCAGAATTTTCATTCCCACTCCAAAAATTCGAACCTGCGTCATCCGGTTTAAGGGTGCCTACATCATGACAACTAAAGCAAAGGCTAAAATTATTTGCATTCCAGCTGTTGGGGATATTCTCAACATCGGTCCAATAACTTGCCTTTCTGATGCTTTGGTTAGGTGAGCCGTGTGGTCCACGCGCTTGCCCTGAGGAAATAGCCGAATCAGTGTTATTATGACATCCCGTGCAATCTATTGTGATATTGGTCATCGATATTTTTGCATTTGCTTCAGTTGAGCAATCTAAAGTGTCAAAATCCGTGTTTGGTCCGTTAAGGAGTTGATTGCAGAGGTTTTGCGAGCGGTTTCTACCGCCGCCTTCTATCGGGTGGTAAGCAGAATTATTCGTATTGAACTCTTTAGCTTTATCTCCACGAGGCAGCCCATCTCCCGATGGATAAGTCTGATATCCGTTATCATAAAAAGCTGTTGCATTCCATGACGGGTTAAATGATGAATGACATTTAAAGCACACTTGATATTGCGCCGTCACTAACAAGCTATAAGTAAAATTTGGCACTCCTACGGCAGTACCGTTATC
>SDBV01013341.1_pt1 | contig 10466 bp, 5 predicted proteins | sample 2277081 | NCBI WGS metagenome assembly SDBV01 (sample SAMN10402039, study PRJNA504765) | marine sediment metagenome | isolation source: marine sediment core GS10_PC15, 223 cmbsf | place: Arctic Ocean: Southern Knipovich Ridge | collected 2010
AGGCTACTTTACTGGAGCGTGGAACGATGTTCTAGTGCAACCATGGCTAGAAGTGCAAGAGCATCGGTCGGTGGATTGTGTTACCACGAACCAAACAAAGTAGCCTGTCCCTCTTTAATATCCTTTAATATCTTCTGGCAGTTTGGTCTGCCGCTATTTCAGATCTGTCCCAAGCCGCAACGCGGCGACAGTCAATAGCCCAGGGCGTAAGCCCTGGGACCCGGAGAAGCTTTCGAAACCCAGCCCCAACTTCGGCGACAGAACTTCGACGGCAAGTCTCTGTCGCCGAAGTTGGGGCTCACGGTCTTTCGGGCCCTTATTCCCAGGGCTTACGCCCTGGGCTATTGACTGCCGTCCCTTCGGGACTAAAGATCGCAGGCCTTCGGGGCTGAACATTACGAGACGTTTCCGATCGATTGGCATTTGCCAGGGGATCTTGCCAGCCTCCCCGCAAGCCCCTTCTTGACACAAGAAGGCGTGTGGTCGACAAAGAAGACGGCAAGACACTTGCCGAATACAAGCTGGACTCCAAGCCCGTCTGGGACGGAATGATCGCCGCCCATGGCAAGCTTTATCTATCCATGGCAGATGGAAGCGTTATCTGTTTTGAGGGTACGGGGAAGTAGTATGAAACAGAAAGTAGCAGATACGGTTTTGACACAAAAAGGAATGGAACGAATACGACGATAGAGATGAAGACAAGCCTACGAGTGGTGGTTTTAGTGGCGGGATTGCTGGTTGGATGTAATCTCAGGGGGGGGGAGACGGGACAGCCGACCCGCAATGTGGTCTTTGACGCCTGGACACTTACCAGCGGCAAGGCGGAAGATGTCCTGCAATTCTCGGGGCTGGATTCCCCGGCCGGCTACCAGCTGGAACTGCAATTCCTTGTTCCCAATAAGGGGCGGGCGATTGGACGGATTACAGCCGGCGGAAAGGTGTTGGCAGAGCAGGTGGTGGTGGAACCGACATATGGCAACAATCCGATGCCGGCGGCCAGGCTTTGGAAGATTCCGGCGGCGGCCATCCAAAACGGCCGGTTGGAAATTGCACTGCAAGATATTGAGATTGCACTGCAAGGTGATGAGGCAAGACTATCGCCGAAACTCAAGTCCTTCCCGATCCAGGTCAAGGTTATCGCATCCGACCCCGGGGCCAAACCGTTGAACGCGGTTTTGCCGTCAAAGATCGAAGTGCCGGTGGTGCGCCTGACCCCGCGGCCGGTGGAAATCGCGGGCCTGGCTGAATTGAAGGTGGATTTGGGTGGCTTCTGGAGCGTCAATATGAAACCAGAGAATGAATTCTGGAAACTGGCACAGCTTCCAGACCAGGGCTGGAAAGCGGCTGAGGTGCCCGGCGAACTGGCGATGCAGGGATTTGAACTGGAGGGGGGGTTTGAACCGGGGGAAAGGAGGAATGCCGTAGCGTACTGGCGTGAGTTCAAGGTTCCGGACACCTGGCGAGGCAACCGTATCAAGCTGAAATGCGACGCGATCTTTAACGACGCCAGGGTCTGGATCAATGGCTCGGAAGCTGGCGCTCATGTGGGCAATTTCACGCCGTTTGAACTGGATATTACCGAGCTGGTCAAGTTTGGACACAAGAACGTCATCGCGGTGGCCGTGCGGGTAGATTGGGAGGTGGATCACATGGCCTGGGCGACAGCATTTGTGGGTCACAGTCCGCTTGGAATACTGCGGAAGATTTACCTCTTTGCCGTGCCGCAGGTGAATGTTGCCGATGTTCACGTGTTGACCACCTTCGATAAGGATTACCATGATGCGGTGCTTACAGCGCAGGTCCACGTGGTCAACGAGTCTGACCGGGTGACCAGAGATTTGAAGCTGCGTCTGGGTCTGCGCGGAAGACATCAGGCGGAGGACGCGGTAGCGCCCGTGACGGTGTTGCTGCCGGAAATTCAGCCGGGCGGCTCAATCGTGCAGGAAGTGGCGATAGCTGTGCCTGCGCCCCGGAAATGGGACGCAGAGCATCCGAATCTTTACGATTTGAGCACGGCGCTGCTACAGGACGGCCTGGTTACCGAGGTAACGAAGGAGCGGATCGGTTTCCGGCAAGTCGAGATTCGGGGCAGCCAGGTTCTCATCAACAACCAGCCGGTTCGTTACCGTGGCGTGGTCTGGCATGAAACCGATCCGCGGCGGGGCCGCAGTCTTACTGGTGATGCCTGGCATCGGGACATGCAATTGCTGCGGGCAATGAACTGCAATTACATCCGTTTCCAGTGCGTCAGCGGGCCGCCCGCGGAAGAGCTTGTGGAAGCCTGCGACGAGGTCGGCATCTTCCTGGAAGATGAACTGCCGGTCTGTTGGTCCTCCAAGGGTACGCGCCACGCGCTTTCTAGCGTCTTGCAGGCCGCGGTGGAGATGGTGATACGTGACCGCAGCCGTGCGAGTGTCATCCAGTGGTCGTTGGGTAACGAGCTGCTCGTGGATCAGCATTTGATGATCGCTCACCGCTTGGCCATGAAACACCTGGATTCGAGTCGACCATACCTGACCGATGGCTCCGGGATTCAGATGCCGATCCGGAACGATCACTATACGTCGATTCGTCATTTCTACGTCTGGGCTGCCTCGCCGGTTCCGGTAATGCAGGGAGAGTGGGGACACGTGGCCTGCTATAACCGCCAGGAAATTTATACCGACCCCGGTGTCCGCGACGGCTTTACGGTGTTTTGAATTACGAGACGGCAATCTCGGACAACCAGGGCACAACTTACGTACTGCAAAGGGGTTACGGCGTTTGCGTCGAAAAACCAACCATTTCTGACGCGCTGCGGCTACCCCGCGCCCGAATCTGCCCCTTCGTCGCTCGGGAACAGTTCATTCTCATGGCAATGGGGATCTGCTATACTGAACGGCGTATCGCGTTTCACTTGGGAGCTTGGCAGTCCCGTTCTCAGTCCAAATCACTGGCATTTGTGAACGTTCACGCGAGAAGAAAAGATGAAAATAGTCCAATGGCTGATTACGCTGGCAATCGGGCTGGCAAGTGGCACGTTGCTGGCGGAAGATACAAAGCCGCAAGGGGCTTTGGAGAAGTTTCCCGACAGTGGCCGTGTGCTGGCAATCGAAGACGATGTGGTACAAGACAGGGCAAAGAAATGATCCATCCAAAGATTGCACGCTGGTGTCTGGCGGCCGCGTTGTTGGCGATGGTAGCGCGCCCGGCGGCCGGGTCGGATCACAATGCGTGGTTTCAACCGCGCGGGGCCAGCCTGTCCGACCGGCTGAAAACGGAGTTCAGATGGCGCGACCCTTGCCAAGCCAGCAACGACAACCACACGCTTGGGTCGGGGTTCGAAAGCGCGGCGGATTCGCGGTGTTTCTTGGCGGTAGGCACGGCCCGGGTGAACGGACGCCAGCGGCCGGGGTTGCTGATGCTCGCTTTTCCCGACGTCAACGTACTGCGCGCGTCTTGGGACGTCGACCTCCCCGAGGACGAGAAGATCGCCCTGGAGTTCGCCTTGCCCGACCTGGCGGCCCAGCGGACGACCAACGGCTTGAAGTTCTCCGTGATCGCTACCGACGACCAAGGCGCCGAGCATGTCCTTCTCGAACAGCAAATAAACAAAGGCGACAACCGCGTCCACCAGGCGACTCTGGGCGGCGACTTCCCGATCAAGAAGATCACGTTGATCCACGATAACTTGGGAGAGGAATCTTGGGACGTGCTCTGGGTGCATCCGGTCGGATTCCTCGACGCAAAGAGTGTGCCAAAGGTTCCGGGTCTCGAAGAAGAGATCGCTCGGCGCGGGTTCCAGGTGGCTACGTTGCGGGCGGCGATCGAGGACCTCCGACGGACCTATCCCCAACGGTATCCCCGTGGGGCAGAATATCTCCGCCGCCTGGACGAGTTGATGCTGAAGTTCGAGGCCGTGCGAGATGCCCCCTTGGCGATCAAACACCAGTCGGTCGGTCTCGCATGGGACGTCTACGTCGAGCAGTTGAAAACGCTGGCCCGTCGCGCCCTGCTCGACAATCCGCTCCTCCGCGACCATCCGATTCTGTTCGTCACGCGGCATCAGTATCTCTCGAATTACTCGCACGCGATCGACACACTCTACGTGACGGATGAGGACCACACGATCCTCGGTTTTCCGAACAAAGACGCTTTTCAAGGTGGCGGGGCGCTAAAGATGCTCGATCTGGCCAATGGCGGGAGCGTGCGCGTGTTGCTCCATCTGCCCGACGGTGTGGTCCGCGACCCGGACGTGCACTTCGACGCCGGCAAGGTCATTTGCTCCGTGCGTCGCCATGCCGACGAGGACTATCACCTCTGCGAGATTTCGCTCGACGGAAACGGCTTGCGGCGGCTTACTTCGGCAGAGTTGGTGGCAGACTTCGATCCGATCTACATGCCCGACGATTCGATCGTCTTCGCCTCGACCCGCGAGCCGAAATACAACATGTGCTCGCGTGATTTGGCCTCCGACCTGTACCGCATGAACGCCGACGGCTCGAACATCCGCCAAATCACCAAGAACACGCTCTTCGAGCACAACCCGGTGGTCATGCCCGACGGACGCCTGTTGTACCATCGCTGGGAATACGTGGACCGCAATTTTGGCGACGCCCACGGGCTGTGGACGGTCAATCCCGACGGCACCAACCAGGCCGTATACTGGGGAAGCAACACGGCGGTCCCCGCCGGGATCTACAATCCGCAGCCGATCCCCGGCACGCACCGCGTGTTGTGTACCTTCGGGCCGCATCACGATTGCGAATGGGGCGCCCTGGCGATCGTCGACCGGCGGCTGGGCGTCGACGGGCGTCCCGCCGTGGTGCGAACCTGGCCGGCCGATTTCATCGATAAGGTCCGCGTCGCCGGTGGATTCGATTGCGATACCACGGTTCACGCGGTACCGGTCAAATACGAGGACCCGTGGCCGCTAAGCGAAAAGTATTTTCTCTGCTCCCGCATGACCCGCCCCGGGGGACCCATGGGAATCTACTTGGTCGACACATTCGGCAACGAAACGCTCGTCCATGCGGAACTGCCCGGCTGCTACGACCCCATGCCGGTGCATCCGCGTCAACGTCCACCTCGTATCACCAGTTCGCGCAACGCGCACGACTCCCACGGCACGGTTTTTGTCGCCGACGTCTATCGTGGTACGCACATGCAGGGCGTCGCCCGGGGCGCGGTCAAGTACCTGCGCGTGGTCGAATCGCCCGAAAAACGCCACTGGGCCATCGGCCTCTGGGGAGGGCAAGGTTTCACCTCGCCGGGCATGAATTGGCACAGCCTGGAAAACAAACGCATCCTCGGCACCGTTCCGGTCGAGGAAGACGGCTCCGTGCATTTTACGGTTCCGGCCGGCCGGTTCGTCTATTTCCAACTCCTCGACGAGAACGGCATGATGATCCAATCCATGCGGAGCGGGACGGTCGTGCAGTCGGGAGAGACGGTCGGCTGTGTCGGTTGCCACGAACACCGACTCAGCACGCCGCTTTCCAAGGCGTCGATGCTCACTAGATCGGGCAAAACTCCGACCGCCTGGGGCCGTTCGCCGCAGCGGCTGGACGACCAGCGCGATGCCCAGGCGACGCCCTCGTGGGATGCGGAGTGGAAGGGCAATTCGCGTCGAAGATTGGACTCCCGCGGCGCCGAGATCGGCTGGTTCGGACCACCGCGACTGTTCGGTTTCATGCGCGAAGTTCAGCCCGTCTTCGACCGGCACTGCGTCTCGTGTCACGATTTCGACAAGCCGGCCGCAGCCAAACTCAACCTGGCCGCCGACCGGGGCCTGATGTTCAACGCGGCATACGTGGAACTTCATAGGAAAGGCTACGTCCGTTGCGTCGGCGGCGGACCGGCCGAACACCTCGCGGCCTATAGCTGGGGATCGCACGCCAGCCGGCTGATTGAGGAATTGCGAGCACCGAAGGTCAAGGAACACGCCGAGCTGCGCCTCAACCCGGAGGACTTCGCCCGGATCGCCACCTGGATCGATCTGAACGGCGTCTACTACCCAACCTACGCCTGCGCCTGGCCCGCAAGCTGCACCGGCCGCACGCCGCTTTCCGCCCAACAGAGCGGACGCCTGGAGTCACTGCTCGGTTTCTCGCTGCAGAGTGTGATGAATCACGGGACGTGTCCGGGTGTACTGGTCAGCTTCGACCGACCGGAGTTAAGTCCTTGCCTGTCGCGCTTTGGCGAAGAAGATGACGCTCGCCGGCGGGAGGTCGTCGAGCTGCTGCAAACCGCGTCGAAGCAACTCGCCGACCGCCCCCGCGCCGACATGCCGGGCTTCATTCCCTGCGAGGCGGACCGCCGTCGAGAACAGAAATACGCCTTCCGCCGCCGCGAAGAACTCCGAAACCGCCGCGCCGCGGTCCAAGGCCAAAAGGCTTACGACCCACAACGCTGAGCCGAGCAGACAGAAGAGTTGAGTTAGGGGAAGGGGATTCTCTATATCGAAGACACTCCGAGAAAACGACCCTCGTGAAACAGCCTCACCCCCCATCAGTTTCATCCCTCAATCGAGGAAAAGGGGTCGAGGAAAAGGGGTCAGGCTACTTTTCAAAAAAGTAGCCTGACCTGCTCTGTAGAAAACCTGTGGTTGCCAAAGAATCATAATGTTCAGGGTCAACGATCGCAAGGTGATTTCACGACATTGACTCCAGTAGGTTCTTGCACGAAGAGCTGAGCCGAGCAATCGCTTTAGCATACTATTAACTGTCTCAGTGTGCCAATCATAATACCTCCCAAGATAACACTTTTGTCGAGCTAGCACTACTATCGCTATTCCTGTCGAGTAGGCTCAATTTCAACCTTTTGTCCTTTCGGGGTGATGAGTTCGTCTGGGTAAGGCTGCGGCCAGCCGCGGGGTGAGTCGCGGAGACGACGAAGACGTACGAGTTCGTCGGCGTCGGCGTAGACGGCCCAACGGCCTCCGGCCGCGGTGACTTTCCGCGAGGTGACCCAACCGACACGCTGCCAACGATGCAGCGTTGCGATCGGCATTGTAAGCTCGGCGGCCAGATCCGCCAACCACCATTCATTCGCAATAAGATGTTGTTCGGTGGTGACGCTGCGAGGCAACGTACCGGTCCGAATGCCTCGTTCGCGTAGGAAGCGACTCAAAATCCCTTCCGTGAATTGCCGTGAGCGTTTCGGTGGGTGGAACCCTTCACTGTTCAACATCGTGGCGATCGCCGACAGCGTCTTTCGCGCGGTTCGCAACGTGTCGATCCGCTCAACGAGTTCGTCATAGTTCGACAACTGTTTATAGGTTTGCACCGGGCGGTACACCGTGTGACGACTCACGAACCCGCCGGCCCAACGTAGTTCGACATCCACACGGTCCGTATCCCCTTCGACCGTCACGGTGACTTGCTCCAGCAACATCCGTGCGATCGCCTGACGATCTTCCGGCGTGGTCGAATCGGCATGCCAAAGCGCGGGTAGGTCTTCCGCCAAGGCAAGGACCTGTTCGCGTTCGTGCTGCGAAAGACGTGCCGGACAGTCCCGCGCGAAGCGAGCGTAATCGGCCTGCAACTGTTCGTCGGCGCGCAGTGCTTCGTCCCAACGTCGTTCCAGTTCACGGGCTACCAAGCGATTTTCGGGATCGACCGCCGCGTACTGTCGCCGCGCCTGTTCGACCTCATAACGCGAACGCTGAAGCCGCTGCCCCCAGTGATCGTCGAGTTGCTTTCGCTCGCGCTCGATGCCCGCGGTTGCCGCCAGACTCAACTCCAGTGACGCAGGCGAGACAGCTTGCAACATCCGCTCGATGACGAACGATTCCAGCACTGCGCCCGAGAGACTTTGGCAAACGGCCTGGCCGTAGTCGATTGCATCGCGTTGGCAACTGTAACGCAATGTCTTTTGTGCGGTGGTGTTGCCGTAACCGACAAGCATACGATGGCCGCAACGGCCGCATACCAGCAATCCGGCTAACACGCTCGGTCCGTGCCGTGGGGCCGAGAGCATTTTGCCCAAGATGCGGTTTGATTCTAGTATTTCCTGGGTTTTCTCGAATTCATCCCACGTTATGTAAGCCCCAAAGCGGTCGCGGATCAGCACCCGGCACTTGTCGTGCGTGTTGAACGTGCGGCCCGTGGTCGGTCTTCCAGGAACCTTTTTGCGAGGATCGACTTCGCGATGGCCCCAGCGATACGCGCCGGCGTAGATCGGGTGGTGCAGCAGATTCAACAACGTCACGCGATTCGGCCTTCGCCACTCGAGTTCGCCGCGGTTCGGCCCAAAGTGTGGTCGAACCGGCAACTTCACGTCGTTGCGCACGAGCCACTTCAACAATCCGTTGACACTGCCGCAACGCGTGAATTGCTCGAAGAGCAATCGCACGACCGCTTGCACTTGCTCGTCCGGATCGATCACGAAGTCGCCTCCCGGCGTACGCACGTAACCGATCGGTGCGTGATTGAGCACCTCGCCGCGCTGGGCCTTGTTCCACATGCCTTGTTGCAGGCGACTCTTGAGGATGTGCAACTCGGCTTCACTCATCGTTCCTTTGAGGCCCAACAGCAACCGATCATTGTAGTTGCTCGGATCGTAAAGTCCGTCGGCGTCGGCCAGCAACGTGCGATAGATGGCACACAGTTCCAACAGTGCGTGCCAGTCCTTGCACGATCTTGCCAGCCGACTCATCTCCAATCCGAGGATTAACCTGACGCGATCCGAACTGACTTCCGCCAACAGCCGTTGAAAACCGCTGCGTCCTTCCGCCGAACTGCCGCTACGGCCCTGATCTTCATCAATCACCTCGACCGCCGCACTCGGCCAACCCAAGGCCGTCGCGCGATCGACCAAGGCATATTGCCGGGCCGTCGATTCCCGATTCTCGAACACTTGCCGCTGCGTCGATTGGCGTACGTAAACGATGGCCTGCCGTTGCAGATGTTCCTCGGTGATCTTGTCCGAACGAAGAACGGTCGAGTGCGGATCGCATCGAGATGTCGCAACAGATGCTTGCTCGCCTTGAATCGTAGCGTTACTCATCGGCTGCCTCCTTGCTGCTTGGAGGAGCGCTGCTTGGAGGAGCCAGTTGCCGGGCCAGAATCCCTGTCAGTTGCCCGAGCAGTTCGTGCCGTCGGGCCGGTGGAATTCGAGTCCAAAGTTGTTCCAGCGGCACGACCATCGCCGCTTGCGGCGCCGTGGTCGGTCGGCGCGGGGGGGGACTTGCGGGGCCATATTGAGCCTCCTTGCTCAGGCTTTCCAGTGGCAGCATTGCCAGCATCCGCCCGCTGACAACACCAGCACGCTAGCTGAAGTAACGCATCTGACGATACCCTAACCTCAAGCGGCGAGTTGATACAAGCCCGCGCTTGAGGTGCAGTCTGCTTGGTAGACTTCCACTTGCCAGCGTTGACCGTAACGAGTGTTATGAAGACGAATTGCCATTTGTTTTCGCCAGTAGCCCTTGGGAAGTTTGTCCGTCGGACGACCAATCAGGGGAGGAATCAGCAACCGTACCCCACACTCTTCGCGTGCGTACTCGTGCGATTTCTCACTATCGTAACCCGCATCGGCAGTCAGGGTGCCCAGCGATACCCGCGTAAGCGCCTGATCGAGAGCTTGACGAAAGTGCTTGATGTCCGGCCCTGGGCCGCGGGCAGGGATCACGGCCAAGATCATATGGCTCGAACAATCACAAAGAATACCAGCCTTCGGAAACCGTGTATAGGTGGTCTTTTGCCAGTGTTTTCCGCTTTTGGCCCGTCGTTTGACGTAGTAGTCGCTGGCGTGGCGCGTCTCCAACCCGGTGCCGTCCAGGGCCGCCAGATCCACACGACGACGCATCGTTTTGCTGGCGATACCCGAGCGAATGGTTTCATCCAGCAGTTGGTTCGCTGGTCGAGAAAGGAGCAATCGTGCGGCCGCCTTCTGGAACGTGGTATAGTGCGGCACCTTCTGAAGCCCGATGGCCTTGGCAAGTTCATTCGCGTCCTTCAGCACAGCCGCGAGTTTTCGATAGTCCAGTTGAAGAAACTCCTTGAGCACCAAGCATGCGAAGAGTTGATGCTGTGTGAATTTCTTGGGACTATACTTATGGCTGAATTCTGGGAGGGCGCTTTTGGCAACGGTCCACGCCGTCACCAACACCTTCCGTGGCGACTTGCACGTCTTGCTCATATGTACACATACGCACGCTCCGCCACGAAAGTTCAGCGTTTTCTACAGAGCAAGCCTGACCCCTTTTTTCGTTTGACCCCTTTTTTCGTTCCCTTTTTTCGTTCGAACTTCAAGTTAAGACCGAAGGCGCCTGGCGGACGATTCACACCGGCACGACGCTCGGCCAAGACTACTCCGCGGGTGGCACGGACACTTTGCCGCAAAACGCGCTGCCACCGGCTATCGCTTGTTCGGCAAATGTGTCCGTGCCCGGCAGCAACAAGAGGATTATACCTTCCGCCGGTTCCTGCAACTTGCTGCCCGATCTTGATCGGGCCTACGAACTCGATACGAATTGGTCTGGC